>OBXX01000564.1_pt1 | contig 15213 bp, 10 predicted proteins | sample 1495441 | NCBI WGS metagenome assembly OBXX01 (sample SAMEA2580168, study PRJEB22360) | human gut metagenome | biome: human gut; feature: human-associated habitat; material: faeces | place: Denmark | collected 2008/2010 | reverse complement strand
TCGGACCGGACCGCCCGGGCGGCGCCGGGCGCGATCGGGGGGGCCACCGGCAGCTACGCGCAGATCTTCCCGGTCGCCATCGTCTCCGTGCTCATCGGCGCCGTGGTGATCATGCTCATCAAGAAGGTCGCCTAACGCTGTTTTCCCTTCCCGAAACGTGAGCCTTGCCTGTCATTCCTGGTTGCGCAAACCTCGATAGCAGGCAAGGCTCACGCCGTTCCATGCCCCGCCTTGCTGGGCAAAGGGTGGCAGTAACCACTATGTGAGACGGAGCGCATAAGATAGGAAAATCAGAAATGGCGGGATTCCGCCATTTTGATGTCACCTACAACAAAATTCTTCAAAAATCAAGACTGTTCTTCGGGAATCTTCCGTTCTATGTTGTGGTCACGGTGCGCGTGTTGCGTACGGCAACGGGGGCGCATCAATCGAACTTTTGGAACGGGCTGAGAGAGAGGAACCGGTCTCATGTCATTGCGCGACGTGCGCTCGCAGGGCCTTGGCCGCATCACCGCCATCATCGCGGCGATGATGATTGCGCTTGCCACGATGTTCGCTTTCACGTCAATGCCGCAGCAGGCGCTTGCCGCCGACGACTCCCAGACGAATTTCGATTCCTGGACCGAGGTTGCGGCCAACATCGAAAAGCAGCTGGAGACCGCCGAGCAGGACTACAACGACGGCAACTACTATCAGGCCGGCACCGACTTCCAGAATGCGCACTGGGTCGGCTACGACGCATCCAACTTCTCCAAGGTCGTCAACGACACCATCGGAGCCGACGAGCAGAAAGCGTTGCTGCAGGAATTCACCGACCTTGAAAGCCTCGCCTACCAGCAGGATCAGGGCGACGCCATCACCGCCAAGGTCGATGCGCTGACCGCCGACCTCAACGCGACCGCGCAGACGCTCGACGCCGACACCAGCCTCGCCGATCCCAAGACATACGCGAAGCAGCGCGCGGAAGAGACCGCCAAGGAGCGTAAGAAGCTCGATGCCGCCAAGAAGAACTCGTCCAAGGGCAAGGGCGATCGTACTTGGAGCGACGTGGCCAGCGAAATGAACGTCATCCTCGACAAGGCATACAAGGCCGCTATCTCCGGCAAGGGCGCGGAAGGCTCTAGCCTCGTCAACAACGCGTACTACCAGTACTACGAGAAGCTCGGCTTCGAAAAGAACGTCATGAACGCGATCTCCGGCGACCGCGTCTCGCAGGTCGAATACCAGTTCAAGATGACCCGCAAGACCATGCGCGACGGCGGTTCCCAGAAAGAGATCAAAAAGCTCGTCGACGACCTCAAGAGCTGGCTCGTGGAAGACGCGGCCACGCTTGACGGCGGTGCGACCAGCAATGTCAACAGCTTCACCAAGTTCATCACCAGCTCCGTCGGACAGGCGTTCCTCATCCTGATCCGTGAGGGTCTCGAAGCGCTGCTGGTGGTGGCCGCGGTGATCGCCTACCTCGTGAAGTCGGGCAACAAGCGCTTCACCAAGTTCATCTACCTCGGCGTACTCGCCGGCTTGGCGGGCTCCGGCCTGATCGCGGTGCTCTTCACCTTCCTGTTCGGCGGCTCCGGCCCGATTCAGGAGATTTCCGAAGGCGTGTGCGCGCTCATCGCCATGGCCATGCTGCTGTGGACCAGCAACTGGATGCTCAACAAGAGCTCCGTGGAAGCGTGGAACCGCTATATCCGCAACAAAACCGAAGCCGCTGTGGCCAGCGCGCAAAGCAAGATGGAGGCCGGTGAAGGCGTAAGTTTCGGCATGGTCGTCTCACTCGCCATGCTGAGCTTCCTCGCCGTGTTCCGTGAAGGCGCCGAAACCGTGATCTTCTACGAGTCCATCTATTCGATGAGCCAAGACTCGCGAGGCATGTGGATTGGCGGCATTGCGGCCGCGGTCGTGCTGCTGATCATCTTCTTCGTGCTGCGTTTCACCTCCGTGAAGATTCCGATCGGCCCGTTCTTCCTTGTCACGTCGATTCTGATGGCCGTACTGGTCGTCATCTTCGCCGGTGGCGGCATCCACGCGCTGATTGAAGGCGACCTGATCGAAGGCACCTACCTGAGCAACGTACCGACCAATGACTGGATCGGCCTGTACCCGTACGTCGAATGTCTCGTGGCACAGGCGTTGGCCGCCATCGCCGTGATCACGCTGTTCGTGGTCGGCTTCGTCAAGAAGCGCAAACTCAAGATTTCCGATATTTCCTAAACGGAACTCCCAAGAAACAAAGGAAGAGATAATGAAGAACAAGAAGATCGCCGCTCTGCTCGGCCTCCTGCTGGCCGGTTCCATGGCCTTCTCGCTGTCCGGCTGCGGCAACAGCAACAGCTCCGCCTCCAACGACAAGAGCAGCAGCTCCTCGTCCACGGCCACCGACGATTCCAGCAAGGATGACTCCAGCTCCGACGATTCCGCCGGCTTCGAAGAGATTCAGGTCGACGAGAAGCACTCCGATCAGGAAGTCGGCCCGCTGACCGTCAACGCCGTATACTTCCAGCCGATCGATATGGAGCCGTCCGGCATGGGTCTGAAGGCCGCCGACGCCAGCTTCCATCTCGAAGCCGACATCCACGCCAACCAGAAGGGCACCGAACTCGGCTACGGTAAGGGTGACTTCGTTCCGGATCTGACCGTGAACTACGACATCATCGACAAGACCTCCAACGAATCCGTCGGCTCCGGCACCTTCATGCAGATGAACGCCTCCGACGGCCCGCACTACGGCGCCAACGTCAAGCTCGACAAGGCCGGCTCCTACAAGCTCGTGCTGAAGATCGAATCCCCGGAGAAGAAGGGCTGGATGCTGCACGTCGATCCGGAAACCGGCGTCAAGGGCCGCTTCTGGACCGAGCCGCTTGAGGTCACCTTCCCGGATTGGAACTACACTCCGCAGGAGTGGTGAGCCCCACCATTTAAACCATAAATGCAGTTGAGTCGGAGCTCGCGAAAGCGGGTTCCGACTTCATGCGTAATTGTAAGGGGAAAGATGCTGCTGCAGTATGTGACGGTGTTGCAGGGATTGCTGGCACCGGCTTTGCTGATCATGGCGCTGAACGTGATGCTCACCGTCGGTGAGGGGCGTGACAAGCCGCTGAGCGCGTACTGGCGCTTGACCGGCTTCCTCGTCGGATTCGCGGGCGCCATCGTGTTCGCCGCGCTGCGTGCCACGGCCGTCATCACGCAGCGTACTTTCGTCAACTATCCGACGCTATGGTGTTGCGTGATCTTTGACATTGCGGTGTTCGTCATCGTGATCTTCGCGCGACGCATCACCACGGCATGGCATGATCATCGTGCCCTGCTGGATGCGGCCAATCTCATCGCCGCGCTGGCCATCGCCGCCACCACCTTCCGTGCGCTGCCGGACGTGATCCTGCGTCTTACGATTTTCGTCGAGCCGGGCGATCCGGTCTTCACCTCCGATATGCTGCTCCGCGCGCTCGGCTTCGCGCTCGGCGCCGCCACCGCGATCATCGCGGCCTGCATCTTCCGCACGATGCGCTCCACCGCCGTGCGCTGGTCGTTCACCACGGCCGTGCTACTGCTCATCGTGCTGCTGTTCGCCTCTCATTTCACCGATTTGGCGCAGCTGCTGCAATCCAAGCGCATCGTCAACTTCCCGACCGCCGCATTCCTGGCGCTCGTGTGGGGCATCAATCATCAGCGCGAAATGGCCATCGCCATGGCGCTCGTATTCGTCATTCCGGCGGTTGCCAGCATCGTCATGGGCTTCAAGGTCAAACCGACCGGACCCAACGAGGCAATCGCACGTTCCCATGTGGCGTTCCGCCGTCGTGCGAAGGCCGCCGGCGCATGGAGCCTTGTCGCCATGATCGGCATCACCGTGGCATTGACCTATGGCGTGGCGCAGACGCAGAAGGTCATCACCCTTTCGCCGCCTGAAGAGTACTCGCTCAAGGACGGTGTGGCCACCATCACCTTCAGCCAGGTTTCCGACGGCCACCTGCACCGCTTCCAATACAAGGCGAAGGATGGCACCGTCATGCGCTTCATCATCATCAAGAAGAACGGCGGCGGGTACGGCGTCGGCCTCGACGCCTGCGACAACTGCGGCGACGCCGGCTACTATGAGAAGGACGGCAAGATCATCTGCAAGAAGTGCGATGTGGCCATCAATCTCGCGACCATCGGCTTCAAGGGCGGCTGCAATCCGGTGCCGTTCGACTATCAGGTCAAGCCGGGCAAAATCGTCATCCAAACCTCTGTGCTCGACGCGCTGTCGAGCCACTTCCAGTGAGCGGAAAGGAGTGATCGACCGATGTTCTTTCTCCGCATGATTTTCCGCTCGTTCAGCCGTCAGTTCAAACGCCGTCTGCTGATCGCCGTCACCGTGTGCCTGTCGGCCACCGTGAGCGTGGCCATGCTCGGCGTGGTGTTCGACGTGGGTGACAAGCTCAACGCGGAACTGTCGACATACGGCTCGAACATCACCGTGCAGCCGAAGGCCGACGCGGTGGTGAGCGACCTGTACAACACGGGCGGATCTTCGGGTTCGTCCTCCGATTCCGATCCGACCGCGTTCCTCAAGGAATCGGATGCGCCGAAGATCAAGACGATCTTCTGGGCATTCAACATCACCAATTTTGCGCCGGAACTCAACATCCACGTGGACGCGGGATGCTCGGACGGCTCGGCATCCGCCGATTCATGCAAGGCCACCAACGTGCCGATCGTGGGCACATGGTTCGCCAAAACCCTGCACATGGATTCCGGCGAATCCACCGTGGCCGGCATGAATGGCATGCGTTCCTGGTGGAAACTCGACGGTTCCTGGCCGAAAGACGACACCGAACAGGGACTGATCGGCACCACCCTGGCTTCGCAGCTCGGCGTGAAGATCGGTGACACCGTCACGCTTGGCAAGACCATCTCCACCGGCGAACGCAATCAGGTGAAGGTGAAGATCACCGGCATCTACGATTCGGGCGATTCCGACAACAACGGCATGTACATTCCGTCCATCGTGGCGCAGACGCTGGCGAATCTGCCCGACTCGATCGACAAGATCGAAGTCAAGGCGCTGACTACGCCTGACAACGATCTGGCGCGCAAGGCATCGAAAAACCCGAATGCGCTTACGCAAGACGAGTGGGAGACATGGTACTGCACCGCATATCCGTCATCCATCGCCTATCAGATCGAAGAGGTGATTCCGGGGTCGGTGGCCAAGCAGGTGCGTCAGGTCGCCGCATTGCAGGGCGATGTGCTTCAGAAAACGCAGGCGGTGATGGTGCTGATGACCGTGCTGTCGCTGGTTGCGGCCGCGATTGCCGTGGCGAATCTGATGGCCGCCTCGATTGGCGAACGTGGCTCCGAACTTGCTTTGATGAAGGCGATCGGTGCGACGGATGGTGCGGTTTCCCGCCTGATGCTCGCCGAAACCGCCGTGATTTCGCTGGTCGGCGCGCTGGTCGGCGCGTTGTTTGGCTCCGGCGTGGCGCAGATCGTCGGACACGTGGTGTTCGGCTCCGGCATTACGATGCGTCCGATGGTGTTCGTACTGGTGTTCGTGCTGCTTGCCGTCACCGTGCTTATCGCCTCGTTCTCGTCGATTCGTTCGATTCTGAACCTGAAGCCTGCGGAGGTGCTCCATGGCCGCTGATCGTAGGAAACATGAAATGACCAATCGCAAGATGTTCTTCGCCATGCTGTGGGGTGCGGTGTTCCGTCGCCGTTCGCGTGCGGTGATGGCCGTGATCGCATCGCTGGTAGGTGCGGCCACGCTGTTCTGCCTGGCTTCCGTGTGCATTGCCGTACCTCAGCAGATGAACGAGGAGATGCGCGCATATGGCGCGAACCTCATCGTCACCCCTGCCGATGCGACCTCGAAATCCGAAGGTATCAGCACGGCCACCATCACCAACGTGACCGCGCTCGTAACGGCCGAACACAGCGCGAAATCCGCCGCCTATCGTTACGAAAGCGTGCGCATCAACTCCGCACCGTATACGTTGGCCGGCGTCAATCCCAAGGCCGTGCAGACGCTGAACCGCCACTGGAACGTGACCGGTGACTGGCCGAGCGAGGGCAACGTGATGGTGGGCCGCGATGTGGCCGACGCACTCGGGGTGCATATCGGTGCGCGTATCCCCATCGGCTACCGTGCCTCCGACAATTCGGCCGCGTCCTCCGCATCAGGATCGTCCGATTCTGGAGAATCGGACAACCAAAGCGACGAAAACGGGTCCCAGATGTCCGATTCTGGAGAATCGGACAATCAGACGGTGGGCAAACTGGGGCAGACCGAATCCCAAGTCAAGGAAAACGGCCGCGTCTCATCCGACATCATGAACAATGAAGGTACCGAATTCCGTGTGGCCGGCATCGTCGATACCGGCGGCAACGAGGATTCCATCGTGTACGCCACCACCGCTGATGTGGCCAAACTGGCCGGCTCCAAGCGTGGCGCCGACGTGGTCGAATATTCCGTGAACGCCATGGGCGATGACCTGAACGCCATCGTCAAAACCCTCAACGCCAACCCGAACACCGGCGTGAAGGCGCAGACCGTCACCAAAATCACCTCGTCCGATACTCGCATCATCACCATGCTGCAGACACTGTTCTGGATCGTATCGCTTGTCGTGCTGGTGCTGACGCTGGTCGGCGTGGGGACCACCATCAGCTCCATCGTGAGTCAGCGGCGCAACGAAATCGGCCTACGCAAGGCCCTGGGTGCATCATCGCAGGCAATCGGCACCGAATTCTACGTGGAATCCGCCATCTATGGGCTCATCGGCGGTCTGTTCGGCACGGCCATCGGCTATGCGCTGGCCCGTGTGCTGTGCGTCACCGTATTCGAACGTGCCATCGGCTTTAATTGGCTGTTGGGCCTCGCATCGCTCGTGTTGAGCATGCTGATCGCTGTCGTCGCGTCCATTCCGCCGGTCCGCCGCGCAACTCGTATTGACCCCGCCATCGTTTTGAGGGAGGAATAATCATGGGCTCCGAAAACATCCTGCTTGAGCTTGACCACATCTCCAAGATCTACGGCGACCTGCATGCCGTCGACGACCTGAATCTGACCGTGCCGGAAGGCGAATGGCTGGCGATCGTCGGCTCGTCGGGTTCCGGCAAGACCACGCTGATGAACATGATCGGCTGCATGGATACGCCGTCCAAGGGCTCCGTGATGCTTGAAGGCCGCAAACTTGAGGATCTGAATGCCAAGCAGCTTGCTGACGTGCGCAAGAACATGATCGGGCTCGTGTTCCAGAAATTCTATCTCGTGCCTCATTTGACGGCTGCGGAGAACGTGATGGTCGCGCAGTACTATCATTCCGTAGTCGATGAGAAGCAGGCCTTGGAGGCGTTGGAACGCGTAGGATTGAAAGATCGCGCACACCATCTGCCAGGGCAGCTTTCCGGCGGCGAGCAGCAGCGCGTGTGCATCGCCCGTGCGCTGATCAACTGCCCGAAGCTGATTCTCGCCGACGAACCGACCGGCAATCTGGATGAGAAAAACGAGAAGATCGTGCTGGACCTGTTCCGTCAGCTGCATGAGCAGGGCACTACGATCATCGTCGTCACGCATGATGCGCTCGTCGCCTCCTGCGCGCAGCGAGAAATCATGCTCAACCACGGTGTGCTCATCGGCGAAAAGTGGAATGATGAAGCGGCAAGGCAAGCGTACGAGGCGGCCGGCGGCCAGCCTGCCCCCCCCGGCTCGCCCGCCGAGGGCGCGCAGACCGGCGAAACTGCCATCGAATTCGCCGATCCCACCAAAGCCGCCAAAACCGGAGCTACGGAGTAATCCAATCCAACGGAGTGACTGAGTGACTATGACTGACGAGAAATCGACTGCTGTGAAAGTGATCGCCCTGACCGCGGCGAGCCTTGCGTTGCTTTCGGCCTGTGGCGAGCCGAAAGCAACGCCGATGGACGACGAGTATGCCGGCAACTCCGGCGAAAGCGTCGAATCGCAGGAAGACAAGTCCAAAACCGACGGTAAGGCCACCGACAACTCCTCCAACGACGATGATTCCGTCAAAAATCATGCCGACGACTCGAATTCCACGAAGTCCGATAAGAAAGACACCGGCAATTATGCCGATGGCACCTATTCGATTAACGGCCAATACGGTCCGGTCGGCGAAGACACCATCGATGTGCATCTGACCGTCAAGGATCAGAACGTGACCGATGTGAACATAGTCGGCCATCCGTTCACGTCCATCTCCAAAAAGCATCAGGACGCCTTCGCCAAGGCCGTGCCGGATGCCGTGGTGGGCAAGCCTCTGAAAGACCTCAAAATCGACAAGATCGCGGGCGCCAGCTGGACCACCGAGGCCTTCAATAAAGCCCTCGAGGTGGCTCGGCAGGAGGCTTCCATCCAGTAAAACCGATGCAGGGCACCGGCACCGGACCTCATGGATTACGGTTTCGAAGACCTATGATGTCCGGTGGGCGTCGACGATCGGACAGGTGCCGGTCAGACTCATGCTTTCACAAACGGCCAGATGAGCGTGGCCATACGCTCCGACCAAGGAACGTCTGAGTCGGAGTCCTTATACAGCGCCTTACAGGTGAGCATGGAGCCCAGTATGGTGCTGAACAGGAATTTCGTATCCAGTCCACGGCGGAAGGCCTCGCTTGCCACACCGCGCTCGACGAACGTCGCAAAACGTTGCTCCGCCGGCGTGATCACCTGATCGGCGATCGTCTTCAACGAATCGTTGTCGGACGAGAGCACCACGCCGACCGCTTTCAGACCGATCTCGCTGTCGAAGCAGTTCTGGATACGTTCCAACATGGCCTGCAGGCCGGAACGAGACGGCTGCAAATCGCTGAAATCCGGCAATCCCGCAACTTCCAGCTGAATGCGTTGCAACAGGTCATCGGCGTTTTTGTAGCGCCGGTAAATCGTCGTCTTGGCTACGCCGGAACGGCGGGCGACCTCCTCAATCGTAACGGCCGCAACGCCTTTGGAAATCATGATCTCCAAAGTGGCCCTCATGATCTTGCGATCGGTCTGCTCACGTAACTGCTCGCGTCGGCCCTGAATCTTCTGCACGGCTCCCTGCACCGCCGTCTCAACCACGCTTGCCGGCGAAGCGGCAGGGGAGACAGTCGGCGGCACACCGGTGTTCATTAATCCATTCATCACATGATCACCTTCGTGCTTTCCACCTTTGCGATATACCATTTGTTGAACTTCATCATCGGAATGCGTAGCAGCAGGCCGATGAGCAATAGCGGTGGGATGAACAGCGCCAGCGCGCCGATCGACGTCCAGAAATCATTGTTGTATATGCCAGCGATGGCCGCACGCATGGCCGTGACCGAATGCGTGACCGGTAGGAACGGACTGATGTCGGAGATGATGCGCGGCATGACGGCCAGCGGATACGCGCCGTTCGAACCGGAAATCTGCATGATGAGGAACAGTACGCCGATGGCTTTGCCCACGTTACCGAAGCTCGCCACCATCGTATATGCAAAGAACGAGTAGATCAGTGCGGAAATCCAGCCGGAAACCATGAATAGCCACGGGTGCACGGCCTGCACATGCATGAATAGCAGACTGCCGCCAAGCGAGAACGTGGCCTGCATGAGTGCGATCACCGCGAATACGAGGTAGTGGCCGAAGAACAGCTGGTGTGGTTTCGGGTTGCCCAGTGCCATGCGGGTTTTACGGGACACGGAGGTCTTCAAAGTCACGGCCATGAGCAGTGAACCCACCCACAACGTCACGAATGTGTACAGGGGGGCGAGCTGCGAGCCGAAATTCTTCACCGGGAACACGGCGGTGCGCTTCACCTTGACAGGGGCCGCGAGCGTGGTGGCCAGCGAGTCGGTGTTCTTGCCCAGCACGTCCTTGACCATGCTCATGTCGCCGCTGTTCAGCGCGTCGGACAGCGTGGCATTGAATGTAGAAAGCTTGTTGCCGGCCGTGGTGAGGCTGTCGGCGGTGGAGTCCAACACCTCACGGATGGTGGTCAGCTGCTTGTCCGCACTCGACGTGGTCTTGTTGAGGTCGCCGAGTGCGCTCTTAAGATTGGCGGCACTCGCGTTGAGTGCGCTCGAAGCGGTGTTTACGGAGCTGCCGATTTCGTTGAGCTGCGGCTTGAGATTCGTGTCGAAATCGGAGTGCACGGCATTGATCGAGGCCTTCGCCTGCGTGGCGAGATCCTTGATGGCGGCCTGGCTTTCTTTGGAATCGCTGATGCCGTCGTCGATATGCTGCGCTGCATCGGTAAGTGTGGCTGCGAGTGTCTTCTGCATATCGATGGCATTGTTCAGCTTGCTGATGGATGCCTCGAATTTGCCGATGATCGCCGTTAGCGTCTTCTTCTCCAAATCGGTCAGCGAGGTATCGGTGTCGAGCTTGTTCTGCAGATCATCGTGGGTTTTCTGCAGATCGTCGACGATGTGCTGGTATTGCGCGGCCTGGTTGGTCACGTTGGATGCCTGATTGCGTAACGCGGTCGCGGTATCGCCCGCCTGCGTACTCACATTGGCGAACAATGAGTCGACTTCGTCTCCCACCGCGGCGAAACTGTCGCCTGACTGCTTGATGGCGGTGCTGAGTGCTTCGGTGGAGGTGTTCAGCGCACCGGATAGGTCGGTCACGCTGCCGGAAGCCGATTTCAGCTGTTTGCCGGCGGTTTTCGCGCTGGATGCGGCCTGTTGGATCAGGGTTCCGGAGCTGTCGAGCAGGGTTTGTGCGCTGCCGGTCAATGAGCTGAAGGTCTTGAGTGATGAGGCGGTCTGCGTGAGTCCGGCCGCGAAATCGCTGATGTTCGAGCTGAACTGTTGCAGTTGGTTCTTCGCCTCGGGCTTGTCGAGCTGATCGGATAGCTGCGTGGCGAGGTCCAGCGCCGTTTCGGTGAGTGTCTTCGAGAACATCTCGTTGATCTCCGCCGACACGGTGTCGGCGCCCTGACCGGTCACCTTTGGCGCGAGTGCGTTCTTTTTCTCATTGTTGTAGTAGGTGAGCTCCGCATGCTTGGAATCCTTGGAGAAGAAGGTCATCATGCGCTTGCTGAAATCCTTCGGAATGATGACGGCGGCATAGTATTTGCCGGATTTCGTGCCATCGATGGCCTCCTCTTTGGAGGTGAAGGTCCAGTCGAGCTGGCTGTTGGCGCGCAGGGTGTTGACCACCTGATCGCCCACGTTGATCTTGACGGGAATCAGATCGCTTTTGTAGCCGGCATCGACGTTCGCGACGGCGAATTTGAGATTGCCGGTATTGGAGAACGGATCCCAGCTGGCGGCCACGTTGAACCAAGTGAACAGCGCGGGCAGCACGGTCAGGCCGATGACGATGATTATGGACACGACGTTGCTGGTGAGGCGTTTGACGTCGCCTACGAACAGCTTCCAGATTGCCTTCATGCGTTGTCCTTTTCGTTCTTCGTGCGGTGGTGCTTGGCGGCCTTGCGCGTCAGTTTGGCCTTGCGTTCCTCCAGGGCGCGCTTCTTACGGCGAATGCGGGCCTTCTGGCGTTCCATGAGCATGCCTTGGATGGCTTCGTCGCTCAAGGAACCGAGCTCCACCTGACGGCGCATGCTGTCGCGCATGTATTCGATGACCATCAGGAACCCGATGATAAGCAACACCCAGATGATCCATGTGGCCAGTGCTACCAGTTTCGTGCCATTGGTCAGCGAGAATACGGTGGCCAGAATGGTCGGCACGATGAAGCCTGCAATCAGTGCACCGCGCTTAAGCTTCGGGTACAGTTCGGTGAACCGGCTCGCACGGTACTCGATGGCCTCGCGGTAGCCGCCCTTGTCGGACAGGACATGGATGATCTGCGACACGTTATAGCCACGATTCTCCACCATCGGCCGCTCGCCGATGATCATGTCGCTTTCCTCGATCTCGCGGGCGAACAGGCGGTTCAGATTGGTCAGCAGCGGGCGGATCACAATGCCGATGAAGAAGGCGATCGCCACGAACAGCAGCATCACGCCGACCATCTTCAGCCAATGCCCGTCATAGAAGCCGGCAATCGTCTCGCGGAAGGCGTCGATGGTATAGCGGAACGGGATGAACGGGTAGACCGCGCGGAAGAATCGCGGCATCATATCGATCGGGTATAGGCCGGAACCTCCCGGAATCAGCAGAATCGCGAGCAGAATGCACATGCCCTTGCCAACGTGCATGAAGGTAGTCGACAACGCGTAGGTGATGCTCAGGAACGTAAGCGACGTCAACGTGCCGGTCAGTATGAACATGAACGGGTTGACCGCCTGCACGCCGATGATCAGGTCGCCGATTGCGCATAGCGCGCCTTGGATGGCGGCCGGAATGGCGAGCAGCAGGAAGCGGCCGAGATACTTCTCGGTGGTGGTCAGATCGAGATCTTCAAGGTCGTCGTCATCCACTTCGAGCTTCATGATCACCATGTAAGCGAACGCGCCCACCCATAGCGAGAGGGTGTTGAACATCGGTGCCATGCCGGAGCCGTACGTGTTCACCGGGTAGATGTTCTTCGTCTTGATTACGGTGGGGGACTGCATGAAATCAGCGATTTTCGTGACGTCCAGGCCATCTTCGCCGATGAGGTCGTTCAGCAGGCTCGCGCCCGACAGTGCGTTCAGATCGGTGGATAGCTGGCTCAGCTTGTTTTCGATGGTCTGCAGTTGCTCATCGGTGTCCTTAAGCATGGAACGCGTGTCGGCGGAGACCCGCTCAAGCTGGTCGAGTACGGACGAGGTCTGTTGCGTCAGGAAATTCTGGCTGGTCACGGTGCCGGAAAGGGTTCCGGCGGTCGTGGCGAGCGAGCTCAGGCCGCTGTTGAGTTGGGGCAGCGCACTCGAATTGATGGCGTTGCGTGCGTCCGTGGCGGAGTTCAGCGTGGACTGCGTGGAGGTGTTGAACTGGTTCGACAGTTTCGTGGTGCCGGCCACCGTGTTCTTGGTGTCGGTATTGAGCTGATTGAGGTCGTTGAGCGTATTCGCCGACTGTCGGTTACGTGATTGCAGGTCGCTGATGATCTGCTGATACTGCTTGTTCAGTTCGGGGCTGACATTGGAGATGTCGATCTTCTGTAGGCTGTCGAGCACTTTCGCATTGTCGCTGTTGACCTTCTGCATGGTGCTGATGGCGCTGCCGGCGTAGCCGTTGGCCGCCGCCAGACCGCTGGTCACCGTGTTGACGCTGGTGTTCGTCTGCGTGGACAGTTGCGAGAGCAGCGCCGAGCCTTGGTCAAGCGAGGCCGATGCGGTCGATGAGAAGGTGTTGATGCGGGTCTGCGTATCGGTGATCAGATTGGCGGTGCCGGACAGCCCTTTGCCGGCGCTCGTGGCGGCGGTCTGTACGTCGTTCAACGCGGCACGTGCGGCCTGAATCTGATCGGGGGTGTTGGCCAAGTTGGCGCTGAGATCGCTGATGGTGGTGCGAATCTTCTCCACGTTCCGCTGTGTCTTGTCAAGTTCGGCAACGGCTTCGCTGGTCACGTTGTCGGTCTGTGTCGTGATGGTATCGCTTACCGAGTTCACGGTTTTGGAGAGCACTTCGCTCACAGTGGAAACGAAGGTGCTGTTCACGGTGCGATCCACGGTGGTGGTTCCCGAATCGGTGACCTTCGGTACGAAGGCGCTGGCCTTCTCATTCACGTAGTATTCGAGGGTCGGACGTTCGGAATTGCCGGTGATCACGCCCGCGAGGTCTTCGCTGAAGTCCTTGGGAATGATGATGGCCGCATAGCAATCGCCCGACTGCACGGCCTCCATGGCCTTGGCCTTGCTCATGAACTGCCAGCCGAGCTGATCGTTCTTCTTGAGGGTGCTTTCAATCTGGTCGCCGAGATTCAGCTGGCCCAGCATGGCGTTGTCGGTGCCTTCGTCGACGTTCGCCACCGCCACCCTGATGTTGTTGGTGTTGCCGTATGGATCCCAGAATCCATAGATATTGAACCATGCATACAGCGGCGGAATGACGGTCAGGCCGGTCATGATGACCCACGCCGCGGGCACGCGAAGAATTCGCATGATGTCACGGTGCAGGATCTTCAGCACGTTGCTCATAGGAAGTGCTCCCTTTTGCCGGATCGCTCCGGTAGTGGCGGTGTTCACGACTGTCTCGTAGCGATACGCAATTCGTAGCGCTACGCTTCAAGTAGCGTAATACCATCTCCCGGACAATCTCGCTTCCCGTTCTCAGATAAGGGCAGTGTCGTAGGAAATGCAGCGGAAAAAGGGGGAAAATCATTGTCAGCGAATGTCCAAAAATCTTCTAGAAACCTTCCTGACGGTTTCCAGATATCGGCCAATCGGCTGTTGTTCAATACAACTAACGACGTCGCATAACCCAAGAACATCCACCTTCTCGTGAAAGGAACGATCATGGTTTATGCAGCTCATCATCCACGGCAAACGCATCGACCGGTCGGCAAAATCATCGCCATCGCGGCGGCCGTCTCGCTAGTCTCCGGTTTTGGTGCGGGCGCAGGCGTAGCCGCCATCGTGAAAGCGAGCGCAATCAGTCAGCAATCCGTCATGTCTTTGGTAGGGCAGGGAGGCGGCGTCGACACCATGAGCTACGACTACACCGGCAGCTATTCCGGGGCTCTCACCGCCGACGGCAAGTCGGTGGAGTCGAGTGGTGAAACGGTTTCCGCAACCAGCTCCGACCAGAACGCAGCCCTTGTGCAAAATGGCGGAACGTTGACCATCACCAATGGCAAGCTGACCAAATCCGGCGACAGTGACAACGCCGACAACTGCAACTTCTACGGCACCAACTCCGCATTGCTGGCGGTGGGGGAGAAGTCGAAGGCCATCATCTCCGACTCTTCCATTGACGCGACGAGCTCCGGATCGAATGCCATCTTCTCCACCGATTCCGCATCCGTGCTGGCCAATAATGTCAACATCACCACGTCCGCGGCCAACTCGCGTGGCCTTGATGCCACTTATGGAGGCTCGATCATCGCCAATGCGATGACGATTTCGACCAAGGGCGACCACAGTGCGTCACTCGCCACCGATCGCGGCGGCGGATCGGTTTCCGTGACCGACTCCACGTTGAACACGGCCGGCAGTGGCTCCCCACTGCTGTACTCGACCGGCGATATCGAGGTTTCGGGCGTGACCGGTACGGCGAGCGGTTCGCAGATCGCCGGTATGGAGGGCCTGAACACCATCCTGATCAACAATTCGACGCTGGAAAGCACGAATACCGGCACCACCGGTTCCGATCCGGTGGCGAACGGCGTGATCATCTACCAGTCGA
>OBXX01000562.1_pt1 | contig 15305 bp, 16 predicted proteins | sample 1495441 | NCBI WGS metagenome assembly OBXX01 (sample SAMEA2580168, study PRJEB22360) | human gut metagenome | biome: human gut; feature: human-associated habitat; material: faeces | place: Denmark | collected 2008/2010 | reverse complement strand
CGATGGTGTTCAGATTAACTGGTGACGACACGCGGATTTATTTGACGAAAGACACTTGTCGATGACGGCCTCCACACCGTCGTCTGGACGGGGTATGTCCGGATCCGCGAAACCGACGGGGATGAGTGGGACCGGTGCGAGGCATTCGCCTCGTTCTGCGGGGACGCGCCGCTGTACATCGATACCGGACCGCGACATGGACGTGGTCCGGTTCATGGACTCATGCCGCGGACTGGCGGAATCCGCCGGACTGAAGCTGGCGGCGCTTGACGCGCCGGATCGGGTGGCGAGGAACCGGGACGTCATGGACTCCGACCTGCGCAGGCTGGCCGGCCTGGTCAAGGACCTCGGCATCGCGGTCGTGGCCGCCATCCCCATGGACCGGAACCGCCCCCTGGAACGGTTCCGCGACCGCGGACGAATCCCGCGTCCGGTATTGGCCGATGTCAGGTACGCGGACACCGTGTGCCAGCACCCGGATACCGTGCTCATAGCGCGGCGCACCGAATTCGACGGCATGGACGGCGGACCGGAGAAGGCCCTGCTCACCGTGGCGAAGCACCAGTGGCGCACGTCGGAGGAGTATGCGCTCGAATACGATCCGCCGTTCCCGAGATTCGTAGAACCGTAACGGAACGTCCGGCGGGGGACGCTCCCGCGCCGGGGAGTCCCATCCCTATATCCTTGATGGAAGGACAAGGGATATCTTCTTCCGAAGGCTACGGACGCGTGGCTGAGATCGTGACCATCAAGATCGGACCCCCACAGGGACCTCGGATTCGAGGAGGAGGACGTCAACGGTCGGCTGGGAGGACGGCTGGGACCCGATGGACGAATCCGTCCGCGGCGAGGTCTGGGACCGCAGCAGCTGCTGGTGGAAGCTCGAGCCGGGAAGGGCGGTACGCTACGACACCGTCATCGTCCTCAACCCCGACAACGTCGTGGTGTGCGTCGCGGAGATCAGGGGCGTGGTCAAACGCAGGGACATCATGCACATGGGATTCCTCGGACGGGTCGCGGGCGACGAGTACGAGCCGTGGTACGGCAGGGTCCTCGATCGCAACGACTCCAAGAACCCGATCGCCTACTTCGACGAACGCGCCATCCTCACACCCAGCGAAGTCACGGACGACACCGTGAGACTCAACCGGTAGAGCCATCGGAGGGTTTGATGGGGATACCGCATCCGTATGCGGCGGAGTGCGTCCACGAGCCCGGCCTCATACACGACGCGGGGTGGGGCCCCTGGTTTGGAGGTACAATCCAAAGGAATGGCATGCCACCATTCATGGAAGGATGTGTGCGCGGCCCTTTTCCCGGGAGGTGGAACGATGGCTTTGAAAGACGATCCCGTCAGGGAGGATGAGGAAGAGGCGCTCAGAGAGTTCCTCACCGATTCTGAATGCTTGGAACCCCTGTCCAAATGGACGCGCAGGTTCAACGTGTTTGATGTCCTCAAGATCACGAACACCGAGATCCGGCACAGCAACGTCCTCGCCTGGCTCATGGACCCCACCGAGAACCATGGGTTGCATGATGGCGTGATCCGCGGCTTCGTCGATTACGTGGCCAGGCGTGCGGGAGGCGATAGGGCCCTCGATGATCTGCTTATGGACTGCGACGGTTTCTCGATCCGACGCGAATGGTGCCACATCGACATCCTCGCCGTGAACGAGAAGGAGAAATACGTTCTTTGCGTCGAGAACAAGATCTTCTCCGGCGAACATGACGACCAACTGGCCAGATACCGCAGTGAAGTCGAGAGGGAATTCCCGGCTTACCGCCAGCGTTTCGTGTTCCTCACCCCGGACCGGGGAAATGCCTCGGAATCCGACTGGCTTGTCATGGGCTACGGGGACGTACTCGACATCATCGACCGTGCGGTCAGAACGTCCGCGCTGGCACCGGAGCCGGCGCAGTTCATCTCGGAATATATGGATGCCGTGAGGAGGAACATCTTGGGAGACGAAGAGCTTGAACGCATCTGCGCAAAAATATATATGAAGCACAAGAGTGCGTTGGACTTGATCTTCGAATGCAGATCCGGCATGGTCCCTAGGATCTCCAGGCGTTGCCGAGAATGGGCCCGACGGCATGCCGAGTTCAACAGGAAGATTATGTTCGAGGAGAAAAACTGCGACAAGCATTGCACAAGATTCAAGACCGATCTCATGTCGCGAATCCTGCCCGACTCCGACGAACCAAATAGCAGCTGGAGGACCCGTAACAATTATTTCTATGAGATCAAGGTTCAGGATGGGGGTGACGGGCCCGAGATGCGCTGCCAATTATGTTTCGACTCCCAGGGCCTCGACGGGAGGCGGAAGGAAATCTACGGCAAGGTGAACCAGAACCTCCAATGCCTCGAGGAATATGCGAACGGCAAGAATTGGTGGCGCATCTATTGGCTCTGGCCCGGCGTGGAAGGAGGATTCCTATCCGTACCCATCGATTTCGACGAGGAATGGTTGAACGAGAAACTCAACGATATGTTTGAACAACTTGAGCAGTTCGAGAAAGGACTTTCCGAAAGTCAATGGGTCAAGGATCTGTTAGCCGGCACATCCACTCAGAAATGAGCATCCAAACCGTTGCAAGTGGCTTCGTCTTTTGTTCTGTCGCTAAAACGGACGTTTCCGGGACAAAAGGCTGAATCTTCGGCAGTCTGGCCCAGTTCGAACGCGACCTGATCTGCGAACGCACGCGGCTGGACTCGAGGCCGTCCGTTCCCGCGGCAGGGAGGGCGTCCGGCGAAACTCGACGGGAAACAGGCCAGAGAGGTACGGCGCTTATACGAGTCCAGGATGGTGACGGTGGTCAGATCGCCGCGATGATGGGCATCGGACGATCCACTATCTACCGATACCTAAGTGTGGATTCGATAAAGACAGACTAAACCGTCTTGACACTGAGCCTGCCTTCGATAAGCAGCTTGTGCATGAGGTTCTTGCCGTGGTCTTTGTTGTCCAAAGTGGAACCGTATGTTGAGAGCAGTCTGGCAACTTTACGATTCATGTCGGTTCCGGCTTCCGCATCCGAGACTCTGGTACCGTCGTCCTTTCTCCAAGGCCGATAGAAGAATATCAGCCTGGTCTGGCTCTCATACAGGTCGACACCGTCGAAGATCGCCTGGAAATACGCATAATCAGCTTGGGCGAGTGAATGACCATAGAATTTGATCATGGCGGTGGAATCGTTTCTCGAACCATGCGGCGGATGTGTCTGTATGAGTTTCGCGGTATCCGGATTATCTAGGGAAAGAAGACGGTAGGTCTTCGTAAATGGAAGGGCTTCCGGCTCGTCCATGTGTTTGGTGCCATCGATACCGAAGACGATATTGTTCTCCCTCAGACTCCCATGGATATTGACAAGAGTCGGGAATGGTCGTTCCCCAGAGTGCGACTTCGCTAGATTGTCAATCCCAACGAGAGGATTCGTATAGTTGAAATCAAGCAATGAGACAGAAACATCGTAATAGTCCTCATTTGGCAGCTCGGCCACGAGCATTCGATTCAAAAGATCCAGAGCGTTTTTCACATAAGCGTCATTCCCATCCACTTCTTTGAGCAGGTAAGCACTGAACGCTTGTTCCATTTTGTTCAATTCAGTGAGCAACAATTGCGAGACCAGCAACGAAGTCCATTGTTCTTGCTGTTTGCTGATGGCATACAAGAACTGTGCAACGCGTTCTTCAGGCGTATCGGCCCAAGAGAGAAGACAGCCGTGTGGATTCAGGTATCGTTCCACTGGGGCACCGACGGCATGATTGAGTATTGCCGCGACTTTTGAGCATTTCGACCCAAGAATAGCGTTGGAACTGGTCACCCATTGTTCGATGGCCAATTCGATATCCGACCAAGGGTATTGCGATTTATCGGTCAGGATTACATCCCATGCAGTCAGGCCACTGTCATATGCATACTGAGCTATTGATTTGTCCGATTTCTCAAAATCCTCGGAGGGAGGATTTAGTAGTTTGAGCCGTTTCTCTTCGAAATCCGAGAATTTGGAATGCAACCCGCATTCCAAATCGAATCCATTCCCGAGAACAATGAGCTGATGCCACTGGCCCTTAGGCATGCTCCATTCCCTGGGCAGACTGGTAGACGGTTTATATATTTCAATCGATGGGGTTTCCGGGCTGCGGAACATGCGCGAGATGTTTTCCTGCTGCTTGATCACATCCTGAAGAGGACTCAAAGAGGCATCTTTCCAAGCGTCCAATGATGTTTTCACATTGCTGTTGAACTTCGCTATGCTGTCCTGCAGGGGACTCGAAGCGACTGTGTTCCAAGCAGCCAATGATGGCTTCATGCCGTTGATGACTTTCGCCATGCTGTTCTGAAGGGGAGCCGTGGCGTTTTTGATCATTTTGGATGTATCAAATGCCGGATTGGATATTAATTGCTGAAATTTATTCTTCGTTGTCCTGGAGTCGGTCATGCTTGCCCTTCTGGAATCAAATACCTGCGTGGATGCGAGGCTCAGTGCTTAAAGCCGAGAAGTTTGGTCTCTTTGGCGTGTGAGAATTCCTGGCTTTTTAGAGGCTGACTTCTTGAGTTCCGTATTACGCTGGTAGACCTCATTGGTGATTATATTAAGGAAGTCAAGAATGTAACTGGCTTTATCTTTCGTCACAGACTCGAAAATTAACTCTAATAGTCATTTGGTGCTGATGGGATTGCAAGCGGCGGGAAAGACGAAGTACCGGCTACCCGCGTTACAACCAATGCAAGGTACTTTGATTTTCGTCGCCTTTTCGAGTTCGTCATGCGAACAGACTGCCCCTGCGAAAAACATGATTCTATGCCGAAACGGATAACGTTGCCAAGCGTCTCCAGATACTTGAAGACAGTTCGGAATAAGCTATTCTTGGCAGGCCAGCGTGTCATTCATCACATAGCAGGCTTGTGATGAATCGTATTACCTCGCAAGAAGCCACTCGCACTGCTTCTCAAGTCCATGTCTGATGATGCGGCTCCTGTTGTTTTTCGCTTTCTCGTAATCCGGCCAGGATATCATCTCCAGCCAGCAACGGCAGGGTATCGGTAACATGTTGGCCTCCACTCCAAGTATGAGGCGTGAGTGGCAACGATCGAGCGTTTCGAACCGTGGAATAATCGACAGCGATGTCGGACGGGAAAATCCGGCTGATTCCACCGGAGCGTTGCCGGATGGCACAAGCATGACCGTTCCGGAAAGGAAGGCCGAATCGGGTCGCCGAATGGTTGGATCGGAGAAACCGACGATCGCGGCCATTCTGGGAGCGAACGTGACGGTATGCCCTTCGATGCAGCGGATCATCCCATCAGATGTTTTTATAAGATCGCCGATGGCAAGCATGTCTTCCGACATGACGTTTATGATTCCATTGTCTATGGGACTGGTGCCGAACCGTAATGACGGATACATTCCTGTCATTTCGTCAAGCCATCGTGCGGCCTTGCGGGTGATGGTTTTTCCGGCCACGCCATAGGCGCCGCCGAAGCCGTCGTCCAACGTATATGCCTGCATCCAGTACCGCAGCGCGGAGAAAACGGTCCTGCGTTCGAAGGCTTCGTGGTTTTCCCCGTAGATGTGGGAAACTCCCAGATCGTCCGCCATTGAATCAATGAGTCTGTCCGGCATGATGCGCTTCCTTCAATATCTCGACCAGTGTCCGCCCGGCGGTTTCCCTGTTCAGGCTCCTGGAGGCCTCGATCGCCTGTTCCGCGCCGAGCGCCGCGAATGTCTGGCATACCAGCTGTCGCCAGATCCATTCCCCGGCGCCGTTTCCGTACGGGATTCTACGCGATAGCACATCTGACGTGAATTCCAGCGCCTTGCCGGACAATCGTCCTCCGATGAGTTCGGATAGGCGGCCGGCCAAGGCATGTGTCTTCTTCGGAGAAGGAGCGTCATCGGGAATCTTCACGTCCGTGGAAAGAATGAGCCGGCATCCGTCTGGCTTGCCTTTTATGGCGATGTTATCGGTCGGAATGAGAAAAGCTTTGTTCCAGAAGGCTGCATCGCGTCTTATTCCCACGTCGATTCCCTCGACGGGGACGACGAATAGCCCACGGCGCTCCTGCGCCATGCGCGACAGTCTCCCGCCGTTGACGGGGACGGCGTTCCTGCCGCCATCGACGAGGTAGGTCCGTCGAGGTGACGCGTTATCGAACATATACTTCAGGTCCTGCATCTCGGTCGCGTCCATCCGGTCTCGGGTGAAGGCCAAAGCGTCTGCGATGCGTTCCGCGAAGCATGCCGGGACAACAAGGATGCGGCATACGGCTATCGTGGCCGCGAGCCCTTTCGCCAGCATATCCACGCCATCCTCCGATTCGATGCGCGAACGAAAGCCCTGTGACACGAGGTTGTCCTTGATCGTCTGAACGATCATGGAAACGAGCTCGTCTTCCGTCTTCCCTTGCCGGATGACGAGCTCCTTGTCCGGACCGTCGTCCGCCGCTTCGACGGTACACGCCGTTTCGCGGGCCCGCCGTCCGATTCGCACGGTGCCTGTCGTCTCGCCCAGATCGGACGACGTGTAAATGAGCCTTCGGACGTTGCCGGTGATCCCTATTCTAGGTGCCGTATGCACCTTCGAATCGTCGATGACGAATCCCGGTGCCGTGTCCGCCGCCGATGCTCCGAGCCGGAGCGTGCCGCCGCCGATGTCGAGATTGTTCTTGTCAAGCAGTATCGCGTCGGACCTGCCGTTCTCCCCTCTACGGTACCTGACGAGCACCTTGTCCGTGGGAGCGCCATCGTAAGTGATTCCACGGCACAGCCACTGCAGAGGGCTGCTATCTTGGCTGTGCCAGGAGACGTCAACCACCTCGTAGAACATGGGATGCTTCCTAAGCGATCCCGGTTCCGTGTCGACAAGCATCGAATCGCCGTTTCTGGGACGAGGGCTCCACCTAAGGAACACGAAATCGCAATCCACATCGTCCACATTGATTCTCCCAGCTTGCAATGGATGGCCGAAACCTTGCGGGAATGGTCTCCCGTAACGGAAGGATCGGTTGTCCGCAGGCCCTGGGAACACCCAATGGAACTCGTTGTTCCCTATGTAGTCCATGATTCTGCGCAGCTCGTAGAGCTTTCCTTTCGGATCCCGAAGGATTGCGCAGACCGACGCTCTTGAGTAATGGCCGAATCGGGGCTTTTCATATTTGCCCAGGTCGGCATCGGCCCGGACCGTCAGGCCATACGTTCCGGCTCTTTTCACAGTCGATGCGGCGGGACGACGCGTCGCGGCCATGATCCGTTCCGTGGGGAAAGGATCGAGACCGCGCGCGGGCGTCCTGGATACGAGCAGCGCGTTCCACGCCTGGAATCTGCTGGGTCGGATGAACAGGCAATCTCCCTCGAGCTCTTTCTGCGCCACGGTTCCGCCCTCCATGCCGATGAATCCAACTGCGCGCATGCCGGTCCTGAGCGAAGCGTTGTAGCCGATGTTCCTCGGCCTGTCGGTGTCAGCTCCGCTGTCATCAGCCATGTACGGCGTCTTGTACACGACATCGGACATGCGAAACAACGGCTCGTCCACGCCGCTCGAACGAAGAGTCGGCGGCCAGACGGGATGGGCCATCATGTCCACCTCCGAAAGGGCGTACCCATACTGGTACAGCCACCTGTTCGCGTCGTCGCGGCGTACGGACATCCTATCAACTGACACACGCCACACCGCAAGCTCGCCGTTTCCCCGAATCGAACCGACCTCTTCCAGGGAATCAAAACAATCGGTCGCGCCGCGCATGATGGAGGGTTTCGCGACGATGTAATAGGTGCGTCCGGGATGCAGAGCCGTCTCCCTGCCGATCCGCCGGCCGCCGCCGGCTCCGTAGATGTCGGAGAACACCAGTATGGAATTGCCGCTCTCCGTATATCCGATCGCCCTCTCCAAAGCTTCCGGTACGTGGACATCCGACAATGCGGCATCAGGCGAATCCAGCACCACCTTCGTGTAACGCAGGCGATCCTCATGTTTTGGAAAATACGTTCGTCCATTGATCGTCGCGCTTCCGTCCCCCAGACGGTAAGGCCTTGTGGGATGCGGATGGATTGACACGCCAATCTCGAACTCTTTTCCCGAATGTCTGCGCAGAAACATCGGTAGGACCGGAGACTTATGGAATTGAACGGATACGGAGCCTCTATGGTATTCGGGACAGGCATGGGTCCATGGGTCGCCGGGATAGTGGCCAAAATAAGGGGATTTGACACGCGCCATCGAACGCTTCCGGACGCCCATGGCGACAGCGTTCACCGGACGGTTGCAATACGGACATGCGAAATGGATCATCTTCGGAACGTCTCCATGGAACCGTGTGCTGATCTCGTCCGCGGATACTAATCGCGATGAGGAGCTCTTCGGAATGATCTCGACGGCCTTGTACATGCCCGCTCCCTTCCCTGAAACCACAGCGTTCCCCCCACAGTTACGTATACTAGTTACGAGTGGGGCCATATCCACGACGGGACACGCTGGAACACGGAGGGAATCCATGGGACTGAGTGAGTTGCGTGAGCGTTCCGGGTTGACATTGCGGCAGTTGGATTTGCTGACGCGCGTGGATTACACGCGTCTGTGGGTGTGTGGGAACCATGACGACGAGGCGCGGAACATGTATCTGGGCACGGCCGTGAGACTGGCGCACGCGTTGCATTGCAACGTACTGGACCTGTATCCGGATGAGCATGTGTGGCGTGGGGTGTGTCCGCTGGCATCGTTGGATTGAAGAACATCCACAAGGCACGCAAGCTGACGTAGAAGGATTTAGCCGGGCTGAGCGGGTTGAAATAGCCTGCCATCTCCCGTTTCGAGACGAATGCCGGCTGGTGTCGCAAATGTATTTACGTACGGCGTTGCGATTGTCGGAGGCGTTGCAATGCGATCCTGTGGATTTTCTCACAGAAGGATACTGATGTGGGGTTTGAAGGAACTCAAACTGAAACGAGGCATGACACAACAGCAGCTAGGAGAGTCTGCTGGGCTAAGCCGATCTCGTATCACTGATTTTGAGTCTGGTCAGCGTTTTGCCGGTGGTATGAGTCTTGATGTTGCCATGCGTATCTGTGATGTCTTACATGTCAAGAATCCTCGCAAACTATTGGAGCTGGACACCGCGGAATAGTAAGGTGAATAGTATGCCTTGGATACCGATATGGGCCTAACGCATCACGATATCGAGGGTGATGACGGAATCGCTGTATGGGACCTTCCACTCACGCTATGGCATAGACGTCGTTTCTTTGGGCGAATCGCTTGATTCCGTTTCCGCCGATGACGGTCCGGCCTCGCTGCTCGGGCAGCCGGAAGGCGTTCCGCTATTCAGGAGCCGAAGGGTCTCGTCGGATGCGTTGGGACGGGCCGCGGAGAAATCCGAAGATCTGTTCATCCCTTCGAAGATCAGGTTCGCCATGCACTCAGTCGGATATGTCAGATTGTCCGCGACGTCACGGAGTAGACATCACGACGGTAATGACGAAAACCTGCCGTGCGAGGTCGCCCGACGCCCGATTCCGGCCGATGGGCGCATCGTTGTCCGGCCGTGGCGATTTCACCGGGCCATTTCACCGGGCCATTCCCCTCTCGTGTGGCTTCTCCGATGATTGGGGTTGTGGCTCCAAGTCGTCAGATTCATCTCTATTGTCCATTTTAAACGCCCTCATCCTCTGCGAGAAGGAGCCATTTTACCACTATAGGAGGTATCGGTGCCGGATGGGGCATTCCTATGCCTCCAAATGTTGCAGATACGGGAAACGCATCGTTTAAAAGTTCAGCGGCCGCTCTGACGGCTGGGATTCGCGGGGGGGGCGATGATAACTAATTACAGATGATCCCGGTATCGAATCGCGGCTGTCCCGTCTCCGTCCTGCATTCTTTTCAGTTCTTCCAGGAATTCGGGATTCAGTTCCAGACCGTCATCGTCCAAATCGCCTTTGGCACGTCTGACAAGCATGTCCGCGAACCGTTTGCCCATGGGCCGGAAAGTGACGTAGGTTATGCCTCCTGAGACCACGCCACCAAGGACGGGAACGGCTTTGGTCACCACCTTGCCTACGGTCTGTTTGGTGATCTTCACGCCGATTGAGGCCATGGTCTTCTTCATGATGGGATACCAGACGGTCTTCGTCAGGGCCTTGGCCGCGACTCTTTTCCCGATGACGCCGCCGGCCTTCGCCGAGACGTTGAGTATGAGCGTCGAGGCGCCGCTCACGCCAAGCATCGCCGCGAGGTACGCGATGATCCTGTTCTGCGTCTGTTCGGAGAGTTGGTCCATATCGCCGGAGAACAAGTCGTCGTCGCCGAACAGGTAGGCCAGTTTCTGGGCCATGTTCAAGGCGAAGCCGAAATACTGTACGACGTCCGCCCCGCCGACAGCGCCCATAGCGATGGGATTGCCCGGAAGACCTGCCGCGAACGAGGTCAGCGAGGTCGAGGTCGTGCTGGCTGCGATGACCTTGTCCGCTTTGTTCCTCAGGGATTCCGGCGTGTACACGCTCTGGGGGCCGTCCTCAAGAATCCGGTCCAGGTATTCGGAATCCTTGAACTGCTTTCTGAGGAATTCCCCGCGGTCGACCCGGACTACGGGAAGCTTGGACAGGGCGGTGACCGTATCCAGTGTTTTCTGGGCCATCGCGTCGGTGTCGATCTTAGCCATGCCCGTTCCCTTTCCCAAGATTGAACTACTTGCCTCGATTATAAGGATATCGGTCCTCAGAGAGGCGGTTCCCCACCGGTGCTTGAGAGATAGGTCTTTGTTATTGCGTGGGGCATTTTGCGATTGGTGTGTTTTAGGGATTATTTCCTTTATGATTGACGAACGTTCACAAGGAGGTGAGAAGGAATATCGATGTGGCCCTACTGCAATAAAGTGTATGATGAGTCCAATCACGCTCATTGTCCCTACTGCACTGGCGGCAATGACTGAAAAACGATTGAAAAGGAATCAGGAAAGGCGCGTCTCAACTGTTGCGGGACGCGCGCCTTTCCTTTGGCGATCTCATCGTTTCGTTGCGTCGCATGCCAAACATCATTGCGCGTTTTCGGTGGGTGGATGGTTCATGTTTTCAAGTATTTTATAAGCGATGTTCCATGGGATGTCTGAGTCGAAACCAATGGTTCCGCCATACATGCCGGGTCCGAAACCCCCGTCCTCTTTCTTAATGACCTCAATTGTTCTGGGCCATATGGATTTCCCCGAGCGGCTCCGCATGGACCGTCTTGCCGTCCGGGTATCTGAGAGGGGACGCCACGTCGTGGTTGCTCGTCAAAGGGACGTCCAGCCGCCGCGCCTGTCCGACCCCGGGCATCGTGCCGGTCGGGTTTCCGGTCCCTTGCCTTTCCATTGGATTTCCTTTCTTTCTTATCGGGGTCGCCGATGTGGGGCGTGCAACGTTCTCGATGCGTTCCTTTTGGATGATCGTCCGGTTCTATCGTTCAATCGCATGTTTGTCCGTCGAGGCTCCTGACGATGTCTGAGGCTTCGGCGAACAGCCGTGCGCAATCCTTCACGGCTTTCGCGGCGGAATATTCGTCCTCCGGACCCGCGGCCATGTCACGGTTCGTGTTGCGTGCGATCTGGTTGACGTTGTGTCCGATGCGCCAGATCTCGGATCGGATGGACCCCAGTTGCCGGACGATGGGACCCGTCTCGCATTCCTTGCGCGCCGATTCGAGGTCGCGGCATGTCTCGTGCGCCTCAACCAGATAGCGTGAGATGCCGACACCTTTCGCGTCCGCGGCGGCGCGGATCCCCTCGAATTCCCGGTCGGAAACCCTGATGTGGATCTGCCGCCCGCGGGTCTGGCCTGTCCTCTTCGGACGTTTTCTTTTGGAGCCGTTGTTCGTCAATGTTCATCCTTGCTGGTCACTATGCCGTCCTGATGACGTGTGAAAAGACCGTTCCTCTTCCGTCCAAAGGCCTTCGGCACTCGGGTTCCTGTCCACCGCCATCGGGCGGTGGAGGGCGGTTTCGGATTGTGTACACGATCCGTATAACTTGCTACACCTATTTCTCCAACCGATTGGTTGCCGATCGGGCCGGCGTTCGGTATGCCGATCGTCGGGCTTTTGGTATGACGTTCGGCATGTCGATTGGAATACGTTCGGTATAGCGGTTGGTATGGCGAACGGTATGGCATGTAGGGATGGTTCATTGGCCGGTTTTGAGCTTGCGGAGCATCCGCCGCGCCTCATCGTCCACCGTCTTGTTCGTGAGGTCCTCCGGTATCGGCCAGTCAAGGTTCTCCGCGATGGCGATCTGCTCTCTGAGGATCCGCGCCGCGTAGGCTCCCTGCGTCAGGCCCCGCTTCACGGCGGCGAGGATGACGACCTCGTATTCCGCGTCGGTGAGGAAGATGTCATGGTAGGTCTCCCCGCTCCTTCGTCCGGCCAGTGTCCCGTCCGACAGTTCCGGATGCATCATGTCGTGCAGCTCCTCCTTCGCGGCGATGCCGCTGTAGAGGTCGCCGACGTCCTGGGGGATCAGGAACCACCGTTCGACCAGTGCCACCTGATAGCCGGCCTTCCGGCTCTCCTGCCTCAATTTCCGATATGCCTCATCGCCGATCCGCACGATCAGACGGTGTGGGAACGCCTTGAACCCCATTCTTTTCTCCTTTCGATGTCCCTGGTTCGTCCTGTCGGCCGGGTCGGCGGGACCGGACGTCCGGAATGCGGATTTCCATTTTTTGGAAAATCGTCTTCCGTTTTTTGGAAACGCCGCTTCCATTTTCCGGAAAAGGGAAATCCGGGAAACGGAAAGCGATGTCCCATATTCGGTTTCGGTTCGGTGGGCCGGTCGTATCCGATTCTGGCCCCGACGCCGCGGCATGATGGTGCACGGCGTCTACCGGTTGATGCCGATCGGCGGTTTTCCATGATCCCCGCCGTCCGGATCGGGTCACATCCTTTGCGTCCGTGGGACGACGCCACCGGAATTCGGCCTTGCCCGTGGCCGTGCCGGTTCGCGGTCCGACGTCGGACGGCCAACGGTCCGCGCCGGTCCTGGTCACGGGATCGTTCATCGTTCCCGCTCCGGTGTTCCGACACATGGAAAGGCCGCGCCCCATCGGGCGCGGCCGGAGCATGGGGTTCGCGTCATGGTCGGATGAAACCGAGCAGCGGGGCGAACACGGCGGCGAGTCCGAGCAGGGCGATGAGGGCGAACGTCACGCCGAGCACGTATGCGATGATGACGATGATGGTCCTTCCCGCGACGCCTCCGCCGGTCTCCACCATCATCGGATCGCGCATCCTCTTCGCGACGATCGCGCACACGCCGGCCATGGTGACCGCGGCGAGCACGAGCACAACCTGCAATCCGCCGTTCAGATGCACGGTCCAGTTCCACAGTCCCACGAGCAGGCCCATGATGCCTGCGAGAAGATTCTCCATCCTGTTTCCTTCCTTCGCACGGTGTTGATGGATTTCGGTTCCATCCTTCCCTCCATCGCGGCCCGCGACGGTGCACCGCGTCTACAAGTCGAAAACCTGTAGACGCGGTGCACCGCGGGAGGCGGTTCCCCGGGTCATCCTTGCATCGGGAAACCGATACCGCATATGAAGGAGTGCATTTTGGTCAGCAACAACATGGTGCGTGACGCGAAGCGCGACGTTTCGAGGGCCCTGCGCGAATCGCAACGGGACCGTCTGTCCGCCCTCGACGCGTTCGCCCAGGGTATGATGGAGCTCAAGACCCTCCGGGCGAAGGTGAAGGAGCTGGAGGCCCATGTAGACGGTCCGTTGCGCGCAGCCGCGAAGGAGGCGGGCAACACCGCATCCGACATCAGGAACGCGGAACGGATCGTGAACGGGTTCGACCTCAAGGAGGAGTCCGGACGCGATGGGGCGGAAGCCGTCATGGACGGATTCGGCACGGCCGGTCCGGAGTGGCAGGAATCGACGGAAGGTGAGTGATGTCGAATAGCAGGGAACCCCGTCCGCTGCCGCGGCCGGTCAGATGGGTTGCCATGTTCATGGCCTTCGTGTTCGTCATCTCCCTTGGCGTCATCATCACCCATGTCAACAGGTCGGATGCCGGCCGGCAGGATCGGTCCTCATCGTCCGATGCCGGCACGAAGGCGGGCGACACGGGGTCACGTCGTGGTTCCGGTGGATACCGTGGCCTGAAGGCCGCGGGAATCCCCGTGCCCGGTGACTGGTCTCGCCGCCACCAGGACCGGCGGCGAGTCGTCCGACGTCGGCCAGGCTCCCGTTGGAGGCAGGGGCGGGTCGGTCGACGTCGCGCTCGACACGGTGGACGCCATCCTCGACCCGACGTCGTCCGACGAGGAATGGAACCAAACCATGCAGAACCTCTTCCAGCCGGACATCGCCGGGGCGTCGCACGGGCCGGGCAACATGGCCCGATACTGGTGGAGGCAACGCCGGTTCAATGCGGACAAACTGTGTACCGGCGTCTCGAAGGACATGCTCCTCATCCAATCCTATGATTGCTCGACGGACCACAGGTTCCAGGGCAAGAGCGAGGAGACGATCAAGGACACGCAATACTGGGATCCCGCCTCCGCGTTCTTCGACGTCCCGCAGTCGATAGGCGAGCACGTCACCTCGTCGACCGACCCGCAGACGGTGATCTCACGCTACTATGATGCCGTCGCCATACCTATGGATGACGGCGTCTGGTATGTGACGGTCGACTGTCCGGCGATGGCGGACCAGCCCTTCCTCGACAAGAACGGCGACGAGATGCAGGCCGCCTCCGCGGCCGACATGCCGGACGGGACGAAATTCTGGATATCATCGGTCTCGAGCGTGGGCGTGGGCACCAATCAGAGACCATGCCAGCCCGTCGAGATCACCGTCGCCGGTCAGACACCGTTCTGGTATATCGGCACGAACGACGGCGACTGACATGACATGGAAATATCCGGCATCCGCCCGCCATCGGCGGATGCTTTCCATCGCCGCGGCCCTCTGCGTGGTCATGACGACCGGCGCGTGCAATCCGCTCGATGTGCTCCACTTCCTCGCCGGATGCAAGGACGCCTCGTCCTCCTCCTCGTCGTCCACGGTCGCGTCCGCTGCGACGGGCGACTGGACGGGGAACGTCGGCAAGACCGAGGGCGAGGTCAAGAGGATGTGGCCCGCGTCCGTCTCGCCCTGCTCCGGCTATAACGTCGTGTATGGCGGTTCGGGCCTGCAATGCACCTGGTGGGCGTGCATGAGGCAAAGGGCCCTCGGGCATGATCTCGGCCAGGGCTCCTGGGGCAACGGAGGCGACTGGGGCGCGTCCGCCAGGGCCCATGGCTGGAAGCAGGGCGCCAGGGCCGGCGGCCGGTGGAAG
>OBXX01000561.1_pt1 | contig 15468 bp, 18 predicted proteins | sample 1495441 | NCBI WGS metagenome assembly OBXX01 (sample SAMEA2580168, study PRJEB22360) | human gut metagenome | biome: human gut; feature: human-associated habitat; material: faeces | place: Denmark | collected 2008/2010 | reverse complement strand
GAGGCTTTGAATAGCCTTAATCTGGTCTGGGGCGAGTTTGGCGGGTCTACCACCTTTCCTCCCGCGTGCCCTGGCCGCCGTGAGACCGGCCCGGGTACGTTCGCGGATAAGATCACGCTCAAATTGCGCCATGGCGGCGAAAACGGTAAAGATCAGGATTCCTCCAGGGGTAGAGGTATCCATATTCTCTGTCAGTGACACGAACTCTACGCCATTGTCTTTGAAGTGGTTGATCAAGGAAACGAGATGCTGGGTGGAACGCCCCAGCCTGTCGAGCTTCCATACCACCACCGTATCCCCGGCGCGTAGAAGATCGAGCATGCGGTCAAGTTCAGGCCTGCTTGTCTTCGCGCCTGACGCATGGTCGATAAAGATTTTCTCACATCCTGTCGCTTGGAGTGCGACGGTCTGAAGGGACTCGTCTTGGCCGAGTGTGCTTACTCGTGCATAACCGATTCTCATATTGCTCAGTGTAAAAACTGGTGGGACAGATGGGTGTTTCTCCTCGCTGTTTTTTACATGGGTTGTTTCACACTTTTCCCGGCGTGTTGGGCGGTGGCTACGGAACATAAAAAAGTGTGCAGTAAACGTTCGTTTACTACACACCTCTAGAACAGTGTACGGAGTAGATGAATTCTACCTATGATGGTGGGAGGTCTTCGGCTCCGTTGATCTTGGCCGGCTCCTGTTGCGTGCCTCCCTGGTGGCTCGTGCCATGCGAGAAACCTTCTCGTAGTCGGAACCGAAATGCTTGACTTTTCTGGTTGTGCGTGCGCTGAGTTCCATATTTTGAGTGATCGTGGAAACCTGGAACCCTTCGATGCATGCAGCGATCTCTGGATTTTCACGTATGAACTGATCGTGGAGCCTGTAGATTTCACGATCAGTCAGTGGTGAGCGAGAAAGATACCCGGATAATTGGTCATGGTCAAAACCATGCCCATCCATCCAGGAACGGATGCGACGATAGGCAGCGGAGGAGTCCATATGAAAATATTCCAAGCCTTCTTGGAGCAGATCAAAATGGATGAGTCTTCGCGACGAGGTGCCGGCCATGATCATCAGCGTCTAGTTTTTTGGAAAGAAATCATCGAGGTCCGACTCGTGGTTCCAGCCTTTAGCATCCCACTCATCTAGTGAATGGAATACATCTTCCACGCTAGAACCTGGTTCGTAGGAAATAACACTGCTGAAGTAGCGTCGGAACCATGGCTGATATTCCAGATCAACAGCATTCCAGCCCAGACTTTCTCCTGCGAGTTGAGCATTCTCGGTCTGAATGCCATAAAAAAGATGAATGTCATCCTCAAACCTGTCGACGCGTGCGTTCAGGAGCTTCCTATCCAAGTAAGTCTTGAACGCCTCCACGGTGGCCCCGTCCGCGTGCAGCGCATCAGCATCAATGAAATATTCACTCGCATAAGGATGCGTGTCAATGAAATGCTGCACATCTTCCGTGGCGCGTGTCTTTTCCATTACTGCCTGCATCATAGCCTCCGTAAACCCATTGAAAACTTTTCCACTATTCTACAGTGTCCTCGTACTGGCGAGCAGCTTGTTTAAGCTCACGCCTGACCTGACGATGCTGCGCACGCTCAATAGCTTTCTGTTTGAGCCAGTCACGTCCCACTTCGCACGATGCGCTGGTAAAACCAGCGAGAACCGCCCCCGCAAGAATAAGCCCACCGTGAAGACGATGCCCGGGGAAGAACAGCCAGATGAAACCCCACAACGCCGCAAACGATGCGGCGATAAGAAGCAGCCACTTAACCACCCACAAGATCGATTGAATAGGGCGAGTAATCAAATTCATGATGCCGGCGAGAATCCCGGCACCCGCTCCAAAAGCGAGAGCAATGGCACCGATGACGAGAGCGAGCAAGACAATGATAAGAGGAGATATGAGAAGCAGTAACGCGACGGTATCGCCCCAATCCATCGTCATGATAACCTCCTATCTTTCCCTTGCTTCTTTTGTATTTCCCGATTCACTCTTGGACCATGTCCGATTGTGCTGGTGTTTCGTTTTCTTCACCGTGCCGAGCCTCCTCGCCCGCCTGTGCTTCGAGGCTGGTCGAAGCGGACATAATATAACGCAACTCAGCAGTAGTGACTCCGGCCTCCAAAACCAAGCGTGCCTTATTCCCATTCAAATACGTATCCCGGTATGCATTCATTTTCTCCTGCAGAGAATCATGCAGGGAACGCAACGCGAACAGGTCACTGACCAAGTCGGAAAACTCAGCCTCCTGTTTCTTTAACGCGGCCATCTTATCCGCGAAAGAATCCTTAACGATCTTGCGCTGTACGGCCTTCAAATCATCAGCCAACATGGCTTCCCCTTCCTCAAAACTGCCCATTGCATGTGACATCATCCATTCAATCACGGACCACACAGAGACAGGGGCATAAAAGCATATGATTCCCCATCGCCGGGCAAGACATGGATCAGCTCCATGAATATGGTTCATGTATGGTTCGTTGTTGCCTTTTCGTTTAGGCGGCATGACCGTTGGAACGCCTTTGATTATGAAACACGTCAATGTGGAAGAAACAAGACGATCGCTTGAAGAGATGCCGCGCGTCTTGCCCGAACCGACCCGTAAGGATTGAAAACCCGTGGACACGAAGCAAGTTCCCTCGCGGCAAATCCTTACCGTGGACACCAACCACGCACGACTCCTATAGGAGGGTCAGACCCCAACCGGTCCGACCCTCCTTTTCCATGCTCATTCTGCACAAGGCAACGCGTGAAACCCCTTGCTTTTTCACTCCGTGCCATTCCCATAAAATTGACCGGTTGCCGTCCGGTCATCCCACGACAGCCTTCGGCCGTGTGGGAATAGCCAGGATAGCCTAGAGTACGTACTCTAGGCGCAACGATAAAAATCGTTGTCCTTGTGGGAGACCCACACCCCTCGCAGTCTTTCATTGCCAGCAATGGAAGAAGATGAACAATCCCTTCGTATTTTATGTCCCTTATACGCGCACGATCGTGTGCATGATGAGAATGTAGCCACGCATGAATAGGGGCATATAAATGAGTTGGAAAGGCAGCCGAACCAGAAATATTCGGAGAACGGTTCTCTTCACTGACGAGGAGTGGAATCATGTTTATGAGCGCTACCAAGTCGAAGCGGGGGACGGCCAATCCTTTAGTAAATGGGCGCGCTCCACTCTCTCGGAGCCTTTTACCATCACGGTGGAAATCAACGCTGACACCGACAGGCTCCACGAACAAATCAGGGGAATGGCAAACAATATTAATCAAATCGCGCACGTCGCCAATGCGAGGAGAAACATCAGCCAGGAAACGGTACGCGAGGCCACACTCCTACTCCGACTCGTACAGGAAAAACTCGATAGACTCCATGAAGAGAATCTCATTCTCATCGAAAAACAAGCAGCCCACGCATACGGAAAACAGGCGGAATAATCATGGCGATCGTCAAAGTCGGGCAGATAAAAATGAGTCTGAATAAAGCCATCGCCTACATCACCAGAGATGACAAAACACAAGACAAATACTACGTGACCGTTTCCTGGTTATTCCCCGATGACCCCGATATCCGGAATCCAAGCAATCTTGCCGAGGCGATGATGACGGACGATAAAAACAGCATGGCAGGCGTGAAGAAGAACACGACCCTAGCCCGTCACGTGATCCAATCCTTTGACCCCAAAGACGATGTCGACCCGGTCACGGCGCATGGGCTGGGAATGGAATTCGCCAACAGAATCACGGACAATGGAGCCTACAAGTATGTGATTGCCACACACATTGATAGGAACCATATCCATAATCACATCATCATCTGCAATACGAATGGCAAGACGCATTACAAGATGCGCTTGGATAAGAACACACTCATGAAAAGGTGGACACCTATCAGTGATGAACTGTGCCAGGAATACGGGTTCAGTGTCAGTCCACGCCACGGACAGGACACGAAGACGAGCCAGAACCCAACCTTGTGGTTGCGTAGTGGCGACTATTACGCGAGCTTAAAGGGTGAGGGGAATAAGCAACGTATCCGTGACATGATTGACCGTGCATGCACGGAATCCAAAACCTTTATCGAGTTCAAAGAAGTCCTGCGTCACTATCAGGTGGAGGCGAACATTCGTGGCGCACACATCACCTATACTGACCTGGCAACGGGGAGAAAGTACCGTGATAATCGCCTCGGCATGGCCTACGATGAGACTGCTGTGATGATGAAACTGAACCATCAAGCCTTGAAGCATATCAGTGTCAATCAGAAACTCATAGACTACGAAGACCCCGAAAAAATCCGCATCATCATCCCACACACCAAGGGCAACAAACGTATCACCGTGCCAAAGACCATGACGACAAGAACCGGTACGACCATCCGTATCTATTTCGGACAGGACACCGGGATTCCTGTCTCCGACCGGCAGGGGAAGGGCATGGGAAAAATGAGTATGCGTGACTTGTACGCGGCATTCGGACAGCCCGCGCAAACCTGGAATGACCTTAAAGACGTGCGACGCCATATGCCACGGATCGAATTGCATGGAAGCGCGAAACAGAACGGATGGATGAAGAATCAGATGCGTATGGCAGGTGAGATTTCCAGGCAAGCAACAGCACTATCCCTGATCGCACGCAATGGTGGAAGTGCGAATAACGTGATACAGGAATTGACCGGTACGCTCCAACAGGCTGATGAAACACTGACCAGTTTGATGATTGCGCGCCAAGACGTTATCAGCAGGATCGCGTTGGATGAGGATAACGAAGATAGTGAAATACAACTCTTTGAAATCGATGAGCACATGGACAGACTGGAAGACACCATCAGCACACTCCGGACACGGATTCAAGCCGTCGACGAGTCAATACGTGAACACGATCAGAGGCAAAGACCGGGATTCTCCCGCTAAAAATCCGTGTCCACAGGCAGGTGCCTTATGACCCTAAAATCATGAAAAAACGAGGACGATAAAAAGTAAAAGAGAACCAAGGGAATCAACGCTAAGGAGTCACAAATGCCGTTGGAGGAACAAACGACCCAGGCCATCAAGGAAGGAACCGAGGCCGTGGCACGCGTAGCGGTAAGACTGACAGCCCATGGTGCCCAGGCACTTATCCAGGCGGTTTTCGGAATCTCGAAAGCAGCGGTCCATAAGACCCATCAGGCAATCAAGGAGCATCAGACGACAGGAAAGATGAGCCTGAAAAACCTGAATCGGAAAACAGGCGGAGCCACCGCACGCCTTGACTTTGACCTCGAGCAAGGCAATAAACTCGCAGCCGAGCTGGAAAAGAGCGGGATTGATTTTCATATCAGCCAGAACAAGAAAAACGGTACGGCTCTTGTTGATTTCCCGCTGCAAGCATCGCAATTCGTACAGGATACACTCTCGCGCATACACCCGACCATGAGCGCGGACGACATCAACCAAACGATCGCCGACGCCCAGGAAACAGTCAGGGAACTGAATGATCCTGATATGGAAAAGGTCGATGAACAGTCCCTTGCCCGCGAAGAGGCTGAGCTGAAAGAAGCAGGAATCCCCGTGGAAGCGGGGAGTGCAACCGTGTCGGCCGAACAGCCGGATTACTGGCACGCAACTCCCGCCACCTCGCGGCAGAAAGAGCTTATCAGTGAGCAAGTAGCCCAAGGATTCATCCCAGAAAAAGAGGCGCGGGAATTCCTCCAAGGCGAGCCGACCATCAGCCAAGCGAACGAGTTTTTGAATCAGCATCCACAGACGGTAGACCATCTCGACCTGTACGGCCAAGACAACATCAGCCAGGTCAAAGCCCGGAAGAAAGGGCACAAGCTCACGAAAAAAGACGTGCAAAAAGCGGTAAAGAAGGGCGCCCAGGCCCGCTCGCAGGCACGTCGCACAGTCGGCAACGCACAACGCCACACCATGAAGAAACCCGCAACAATAAAAAAGTAACAGCGAAAGGAGCAGTGCGTGATGCAAGCGCATGTCGGTGACATGGTATGGTGTGACGGCAAAATCGTGACGGTGCCGACCAAATACACTCCGGATGATTCGACAGTCGTCTATTATCTCACTCTTGCATGCCATGACGAGCGGGGAAATACAACATATGTGGATGCAAAAGCCGTCAAAAAAACAGCCCAATGGGTCAGCCTCCAGGAATGGGCGAAAGGTCAAGATGTCATCATCAAAGGCGTCGTAACCAGCCCAGAAACCGTCGGCCTCGACGGTAGAAGCGAAAACATGAAAATTCGTATCCTGAACATGGCCACCCACACCAGCAGACAAGCAGGACAGGCATGAGCATCACCATCGCAGACAGCCTGGCCAACCCGCATATCGTATGTATGGGCGAGCATCATGCGCAACCTGAGGAGCCAAGCCATGCTCTCATCCACAGTCAGCTCAGGGACGAGACCCCCATAGTCGATGACGCCGCACAAGAGGATGCACATGAACCCTACGCTCCAGGAGCGCGCGGCAAATTCCAACCGCCGGAAGGGCAATGGACGAAAACAAGTCTCATCGAAAAAATCAAACATGAGGCACAGCGGCGCCAACGTGCGAAAACCCCGCCACCAGCCTCCATGAATCCATGGGCGGACCTGGCCACCGTGATGACGGACGACGATCAAGGAGACACCAATGACATCGAATAGGAAAATGAGCCCCATCACATGGCTCATCCTTACTCTCATGGGCTTTTATGCGGGCAATATCGTCAGCAGGCCAGTACGCGTATCCTACATAGCGTCCCACGATGTTCCAGCCGCGATAAATGCAAGCTTGGAGGCGTATAAAAACCCGGTCCCCAGTATGAACCGCATGGACCTCATCGCAGGCGCCGCCACGGCAGCCATTGTGCTCCTGGCTTTGCTCTACCACTACAGCGGGCAACACGTCACAAGAGACGGTGAGGAACACGGCAGCGCCGCTTGGGCAAGCAGCACGGACATGCGACCCTACAGTGACAAGAACCCGGGTAACACACTCCTCATGACCCACAGTGAAGCCCTCGCCCTGGATACATATAAGACGAGGCGTAACCTCAACGTCCTGGTCACCGGGGCATCGGGTTCGGGCAAGACGCGCGGTTATGTCCTGCCAAACATGACCAACATGGCCACCCATCACACTCCAATCAGTCTTGCCATCACTGATACGAAAGGCGAAATCCACCACCAAACGGCCGAAAAGATGCGTAAGGCCGGGTGGCGGATCAAAACCTTCAACCTCATCGACATGGCCACCTCAGACCACTTCAACCCGCTGAACTATATGAATCCCGATGATCCGGAAGGAAGCCTCATAAGGCTTGCCGATAACATCATCACCAACACAGGAGCGAACACCAAAAACCATGGCGACTTCTGGGATAAAGCGTCCAAAAGCCTGCTGACCGGCCTGCTTGCCTACACGTATTTCGCGGAGGATCCGGAAACGCGCAACATGAACACCGTCATGAATATGCTCGGCCAGATGAGCGCAAGTGAATCCGATCCTGACCAGGCAAGCCCCATCGATGACCTTATGGCGGAAACGCGCGCCTTCATCGAGGACGCCGAGAAATCCGCGGATGATTATGACGGGGAAAGCCTTGCCATGCTTGAAGGCCTCGACTTCGCCTGCAGCCAATACCGAACCTACGAGCAAGGCCCCGCAGAAACCCGCGCCTCCATTATCACGACACTCGCGAACCAAACAGCAGGACTGCACGCAAGGCGTATTAAAACCATCCTGGATAATGACACCATGCAGCTCGACCAGGTAGGGGACAAGCCCACCGTCATCTACATTATCATCAGTGACACGAACCAGACATTCACGTATCTGGCATCCATCTTCTATCAATGCCTGTTCGAAACCACCATGTATAAAGCAGACCACAATGCGAGCGGCGCATTAACCATTCCGTTGCATTGCATGCTGGATGAGTTTGCCAACATCGGCAAGATACCAGGATTCCCAATCCTCATCTCCACCATGCGCAGCAGAAACATGAGCGTGTCGGTCATCCTCCAGACGATCAGCCAAATCAAGGCGCTCTACAAGGACGAGTGGGAAACCATCACCGCCAACTGCGACAGCAAGCTCTTCCTGGGCGGCAATGATGAGACAACCACGAAATGGTATAGCACAATACTGGGCAATCAAACCATTTGGACAACATCAACAACGGAGAACAAGGGAATGAACGGCTCCTACAGCATCCAACAATCCGCACAAAAGCGAGAACTCCTCACCGCGGACGAGCTCGGACGATTGGATAATGCGATGTGCGTCTATATTTTGCGCGGTCTCAAACCGTTCTACAGTCGAAAACTAGGCTAAATCCCCTAGGGTGGGGCGAAAGGCGATGCCTTGGCAGTAATCGAGGGCCTTGCTTCCCAGGGAGACGGTATCTCAATGATACGGCCTTGCCCATCAAGGATCAAGCCATCGGGACATATCCATGACAACAGGCACGTCCCGATTCATACAATAGGTTCATGAATATCGCAGTGCTTTACGCTTATCCCAATGACAACGGATACAACCACGCCATCCTGAACTCCGTCATGCAGGGGCTGGAAGACAACCCCGCCAGACACTCGGTAACCGTGGTCGATCTGTACAAGGAGAACTTCGATCCGGTCCTGCGCTTCGATGAAAACCATCTGCGCCGCAACCTGAACATCGACCCGGATACCGAGCGGTACCGCCGTATCATTACCGACGCGGACCTGCTCGTATTCATCTACCCGATCTGGTGGTCCGGCATGCCCGCCATCCTTAAGGGTTTCATCGATCGTGTCTTCTCCAAAGGGTTCGCCTACGTGTACCGGGGAGTGCTTCCCAAGGGGCTGCTCAAGGGCAAGAAAGCATGGATCATCACCACAAACGATACTCCGGGGTTCTACGCACGCTTATTCGAGCCCGACTATGGTAAGGTCCTCCAACACCAGATTCTCAAAATCATGTGCGGCGTCACGACCATCAAACACCACCAGATGTCCTACTTACGTAGATCAACCCCACTCAAGCGCACACGATTCCTCACCAAGGTACGAAACTACGCAAGCAAATTGTAACCAAACCGGCCACGCCGGAATCGAGGGCCCCGCTTCCCGGGGAGACGATAGCGTCGCATCACCAGCTCGTTCATCCTGAATCCGAGAGTCGTCCTCCACCTCTCCGAGGTGAGGTGCATCCGCTACGTCGCTGATTGAAGAAGACAGGGACACAGGTGCTTGGCGGGATGGGCAGAAAAGAGTCCCCTCATCCGTTATGGTGCCACACCTGGCGCACTGGATGGCGACCATTTAATTATTTCCTTGCTGCTTAATGTCCCGCTGATAATCACTAGGGTTATAAATCGTGGACATCACGAACCATGCGGAATCCTTATCTTTACGGTTCAGTTGCAAATAGAGAACACCGGAATCCGGATACGGGTCAGAACTGTTAGGAATATTTTCCTTACCATGTTCCTTGCCATCCAGAGAGACCACGCAGCCGATAGCATTATCGTCTATCTTCGTCCCCAACATATCGGCAGCAACATCCACGGGTACTGCCGTAAAGGGCGGATCACCATGGTTGATCCAGTGAGCGGTAGACTCCGGATCGACATCCGCGCTGACAAGGTTAGGCAGGAAGAACCGCTTATACAGCTCTTCCTCACGCTGACTGCCTGAACCACTGATGAGCCAGTATGCCGCTTCCACGCCTGCCTGCGTGCATGCGCGTTCCTTATCCATGCCCGGATACACGCCCTCGCCGGATTCGCGAATATCCTTTCCATGCCACAACGATTCGGACGACTCTGGTGACTCCTGCACCGTCTTCGACGATGAGGATGTGGCCTGCCGCGAGGAGCCTGCCATACGGCTGCCAATCAGCACGCCCGCACCAATACCCAACACAAGAAGCACAATAATGGCGAGAATGCCAAAGAGAATGATGCGACCCTTTTTCTGCGACCCACCCATAATGAAATTCCCCCTATGTTTTAATACCAATTTGTTTGCTGACTATGCGCCCAGGCTCGGGATGGCGTACCATACCTGTCTCTAATATACTTCAATCCCCAATTGATCTGGGTTTGATAATTCATGCGCCAATCAACACCCATAGTCGCCATCTTATTACCAGGCAGACTCTGCGGAATACCATACGCGCCACTACTCTTATTCTCAGCCTTGTAATTCCATCCGGACTCCTTATTCCACAGCTTCAGGAGTGCTTGATACTCATCATCGCCCCACCCGTACTGCTCCTTCATGGTCTTCTTCGCATACTCTTGAGCGGTCTTCGCATCCGCGGACGCCGCACCCGTATTTCCACTACCGTCTCCTACAGGGCAGCCCATAGACGCATACGAAACCTCACTCGTATCCGACGTACCAGCAGGGGTTGAAGGATCGGAGCCAGTCGAATAAACGTACGTGTACTTACCCCGAGCTGCATCTAAGGCCGCTTTGGAATACTGATCGACAACAGGAGCACCATACGTATTAAAGAATCCGGTGCCTGACTCAGACACCCAGATGCTACCATCCGAATCAATCTGCTCAACGACAGCGACATGCCCGTAAGGGCCGGCAGAAGCGCCAAGGACGCCACCTGACATACTCACGATAGCGCCAAGACGTGGCGTATCTCCCGTCGGATACCCGTGTCTTTTCGCGGACGCAGCCCAGTCGACACCATTGCCCATGTGATGGTCGACATGCAAGCCCAGCATCTTCCACCGGTTAGCGACCCACCACGTGCACTGCTGAAACTGGTACGCGGAAGTATCATCCTCGAACCATGAAGGCTTGATACCTAAGGCCTGATAATCTACCGCGGTCACGCCGCGAACCCGTGTGGTCTTTAACCCCTCAAGCTTGCCACTGGTAGCGCCAAAACCACCCGCCGCAACAGCATTCCCAGCATCGCATCCCGATTGGCCGCTAAAGAAACTCATCAGTAAACCAATGGCGGCAATAAGCGCAACAATAATGCCGGCAAGCGGAAGAAGCGCTAAACCGATACCACTCAAGCCAGAAGCAACCATCCGGGCGACCGCCTTGACCGTTTGCATGGTAGAGCGCGCATACTTCAACTGTTTTGCGGCAAGCTGGGCACGCCTGACTGACCCATGGGCTTTCCTGAGAGCCTTTGCGCCTGAGCGGATGGTTTTCACCCCCGCGCGTGGAGCCTGGGAAACAAGACGAGATGAGGATGCAGACAGCCGAGTAAGCTCATCATCCGCACCCGACTCCATGCCATGCATAGAAGCGCCTACCGCGTTCGACACGCCTTTTCCATACGCTCCAGGAGACCTCCTCAGTCCTGTGCCTACGCCCTTGAGCATGGATCGAGGAGACTCCTTCAACCCTTTTCTCAACAGGAAAACACGACGAGACACGCGGCCCTTAAATGTCATCTTAGGGCCGAGAGGCTTACCATATTTCACCCTTCCGACCACGGTCCTGATACCCTGATATGTGTGAGCGGCAGTACCACCCACAGCACCGGCGACCCCTTGGACGGCTTTCACACTCGTTTTCGCACCCATTCGAATGACCTGGGTTGCGCTCGTCACCTGATCATACAGGCTGTCCGATGCCTGATGCCCTCCGGGCTCATACGCAGGCATCAGAGCACACCTCCCGCTTGCGGTAGGCCGTCGCCGAACCTGGTCGAATACAATTTCGCTAAAAGATTCCTTTGATTCATGCGATTATTGAAACCAAGGGAAACACCGTTCGTGTTGAGCAGACCACATCCCGCTTGCGCGGTCGTCATCAACCGCACCTGTTCATCCGACAGTTCGAGGAGATCCTGGAGCATTTCCGCATCCGTCGTCTTCTGATTCATCAGCAGAAGGAAATCCGCATTCGACAGCATCAAACGTGCCTGATCGTTGCCCAAGAGCTCATCGATGTTCTGAGTGATACCGGTAACGCCCAGGCCATATTTGCGTGCCCTCTTATAAATATCCAGGAAAGTGCGAATGGAATACTCGTTATGGAAGAAACGGTGGAACTCATCCACATACAACCATGTGCGCAAACCGGTATCACGGTTCGCACGTACCAGGCTCCAAATCTGGTCGAGAATGACCATCATGCCGAACGTTTGAATCTGACCGGCCAAAGCGGACACGTCAAAAACAATGAACTGTCCGGAAAGATCGACATTCGTCAGGTGTGCGAAACCGGAAGAGGAACCAGTCGTAAACATCTCCAGCTCGGTGACGAGATCCTGTGCTTCAGGAGAAGGGTTCTCCACGTCCACATACACGCGTTTGATCTGCTCCTTCAGATCCACCAAGGTCGGTTGCGTATACGATCCGGTCGAATCCAATTGAGCGCGCGTATCCCTGTACACGTTCATCGCGGCCGTGTCGATCATGCTTCGTTTGAGCTGGCTTAAACCCGTCGTGCCGCCCATCAGGGCACCTAACAGATCCAAGACGACCGATACCTTGGAGCGTACGGGGTCGGTATCATCGCTACCCGTCAGATTAATATCCATCGGATTCATATGTTGCGTCGAGTCCGCGGAAACGGTGATGACCTGTCCGCCCAAAGCCTGCGCCAGCGGCACATACTCATGTTCGGGATCGATGATGACCACGCGATCGGCGGAATTCAATACACGCTGCGCGATCTCGGCCTTAGCGGACTGGCTCTTACCTGAGCCGGTCGTTCCCAGGATGAACCCGTTGGAATTCATATGCTCGCTACGATTCACGATTACGGGGTTGCCACTGCGTTCGTTGACCCCATAGAACTGGCCGTGAGACTCCATGATTTCCTGAGCGGTGAAAGGGATGAGAATCGACGCACTATCCGTTGTCAATGCTCGCCTCATCGGCAGTCTATCGACGCCCAATGGCAGCATGGCGTTCAGGGCTTCGGGCATCATGTAACGCGTCACGCTCATCTTGCATGACAGTCGACGTGCGACACGTTCCACTTCCAGAAGCGTTTGCTTGAGCTCATCCTCACTATCGGCGCTCATGCTCACCAAAACAAGCGTGTCCAGTATACGCTGGTTCGACGTACGAAGCTGATCAAGCAACGTAGTCATTTCATCCACACGCTCGGTAATGGAATCAGGCACGCTCTCCGCGCCCAATCCTTGCCTGGCGAGCTTTTGAACGGTCCTGTCATATTCGCCCTTGACGCCTGCCTGCTTCGTCTTGACCTTTTCCAAGCCGGATGCGCGGTCCCATGGCGCGATATGCACGTTGACCACTATCGGAGCAGTGATATCGGCCAGATCGGAGATAAGGGTATCCGTTAACTGTGCCGGCCATGCCTCCAACCACACATGAGTCATGAACGTCTCACTTCGGGACGATAGAGTGATCTGATCCTTATTCCTGAAATCCATGCTCCATGGAGTGACGAAATCCTTCGCCCGCATATTCTTCGGCGCTTGCTCGAAGAGCTCCTCGCTAAAGGTGAAGGGCTCATCCGGTTGCAGCATCGAGCCCAGGACACGAAGGCGCTCACCGCGGTCAAGACGATGTGTCGTGCAGCCACTCATGGAAGCAAGCTGCGTCTTCAACCCTGACAGGAGACGATTGAGCCTGACGACTGCCTTGTCCTGGCCGATCTCCTTGACGCTCACGGTAATATACTTGTCCGTCACCGTGCTTGACGCCAGGCCTTTGAGTTGGTCGGCGGCGAGCTCATTAAACGACCGGCGATACGAATCCAAACCATCACGACCCTCAGCATCCATGTACACGCCACGCGTGACGCTACGCCCGTTGAGCATACGATTCGCACTCGTCACCTGAATACGCGTATTCTCATCAAACATGTTCAACGTACTCATCCATGCGTTCAAGATCTTCTTCCGCGTATCTACGGAGGCAAGCTGATAATTGACGTCGCTAATCAGTGCCGTCGCGCTCCACCAGCCAGCCCCGACATAGGCGATGCCATCCTTACGGATACCATGCAGAAACACCATGGATGCCGCAGTCAAAGCTTCCTTCTTCGCCTTCCGAGCATGCCCCTGATCCACATGAGACCCACGATTCCCACTCAATCCAAACATTGAAAACTCCTTAAGAACCATATTTTTTTAACCATTGACTGATGAACGTTCAAGCGTCCTGGACGGTAGGCGCCATTTCGACGTGCTCGTTGACGATCTTGAGTTCGCGCCGCGTGGCATGCCTGTCATGAGGGATCTCTCCCTCACGGATGAGAGGCTTACGCGTCAACACGATGCGCCACTGCCAATACCGGACAAGAAAATCCTCTACAGGCAGTCCGGATTTTTTGAACCAGCCCACCAATACCAAAAGCACGATGGGAATGATGATGACCTGATTAACAGCCTGACTCACCTGGCTGGGGGCGAGGAACTGGCAGACGATCGCGCCCACGGCGCATACGACGACACCGGACACGCACAGGAACTGGCGACCAGTAAGCCCGAACCATTGCTTCGGATCAATCTGGTTGATATCCGTGGGAACATCCATCACAAGCATGAAACTTCTCCTGTTCATTTAGGCTTGACCGAACAATGCCTTAGATGCCTTCTGGCTGATGAGGACGAGTGCAACCATCAACACGCTCACCGTGATGAGCTGTCCCCAATTATCGAAAACCACCTGATTAAGATTCATCTTCATCAGATCTTGATTGCGGGTAAGCATGCTGTTGGCAACAGGCTGATATACGGCTAGGCCTATCAGGAGCGTGATATTGCTAAACGCACACGACGCATACTCGCGGATATACGCCTCACCCCAACTTTTCGTCCCGTCATACGACAGGAAAGCGATGGGAAGAGCGCCAAACGCCGTGAGAATCAAGAGCTCAACAAACCGCGCGATGATAAGGATTTGCACCGCCTGCGTCGCCAGCTTGGAAATCAAGAAGGGAATAAGCAACATAATGATCGCGACCAATTGTTGGCCAAGATTCGCTTGGCCAAGAGCGCCGCTCGACTCAAGAGCATTTCCCAACAGGTGCTTGGGAGCATCAGATGATGTTCCAGGAAGCGTTATGAGCCTGCTGACCCCCGTGCCGATCTGCTGAATCAAATACGTGATAAGCTCACACAGCCATGACGCGTTCATTGCAGCCATATACACGATAATGATCTTGAATAACGACTTCGTAATCGTGCGTACACCCTGCGTACCATCCTGATCGATGCCCTGGCTGGCATGAAGGATTTCCAGACTGAACACCACCGCCAACACGGTCATGGCGACGGGCTTGACCGCGGTGGTAGCGATATTCGTCACCGTCCGATAGGCATCGGGATATTTTCCCGCCGGAGTCTGAGTCAACAGGCTTGATATTGTCGGATCCATCCCCTGGCTGATCTGGTTCAGCAGGGATCTTAACCCATCCTTGAAATCAAACATGATACGGTCGGACCTTCGTTACACAAGAGTCTTGAACAAGGCGGCAGCGGCAATGATGATCGCGCCGCCGACGATCTTCCACACGCCATTTTGAATCTGGGGAGAGT
>OBXX01000559.1_pt1 | contig 15547 bp, 19 predicted proteins | sample 1495441 | NCBI WGS metagenome assembly OBXX01 (sample SAMEA2580168, study PRJEB22360) | human gut metagenome | biome: human gut; feature: human-associated habitat; material: faeces | place: Denmark | collected 2008/2010 | reverse complement strand
AAGTTTGTTTTCGGGACTTCTAGAAGTTTGATTTTGGGACTTCATGAAGTTTGAATTGTAAACTTCTGTAGATTCCTCATTTTCCTCAGAAGTTTGTTTTTTAAACTTCTTCAATTCATCCTCCAGTGATTTCTCTTCCGTTTTTTCCGGCATAAAGGTTTTCACGTAGATAATGTTCACCTTTCCAAATCCCTGTCTGCGTTTCTCAATCAAACCAATTCCTGTTTCATCATCCAGTTCCTGCATGGATTTGATTGCTTTATTTCGACCGCAATTCAGTAATTCCATGATATCTTCTATCGAAAAGTAAATATATGCTCTGTTATTTTCATCAAACCATTGATTTTTAATGGACAGGGACATACGATCCAGCATCAATCCATATAAAATTTTAGCATCGCTTGATAAATCTTTAAAGTAACTATCTGTAAATAATGCTTTTGGTATACGGTAGAAGCTGAACTGATCAGCTTCCGCTCCGTAGAAATATTTGAATTTCATCTTTTTATCCATAACTTCCTCCTTTCGTTTTCTATACAGAAGTCCTCTTTCTAAACTTCTGTGTCTCTTTTCTTCTTCTGTTTCTTACTTAATCATTTTGTTCTTGAGACCATTTTTCCAGCAAGGATTCTATCACCTGTTCCATATCATCAGCACTGTAGCTCTCTGGAAAATACTTCGTCAGCTTCTTTTCTGAAAACGTAATAGATCTTGATGGTGTCTTCACCATCATACATTTATTAAAGATTGTCAGCATTCCCACCTGATTAACCGCTCCTTCATTCAACTGATTTCTGAGAGCAGTGATCTGCTGTGGTTTAATGAAGCCAGTGTCTTTGATATATTCGTAAATCCATTTCTGGATTTCTTTATCGATGTAGGAAATATCCACGGCTACTGTGAATTTCAATTTCTTACTATCTACTAAATCAAGTAACTCTGGTATCAGTTCTGTTAAACGAATATATCTTTGAACTTGAGCTCTGCTTTCACCCACTTGTTTACTTAACACTTCGTCAGATCTCGACTTCGTCTCATTTTGAGACAAAGTTAAATCTGTCCTGCTTCCTTGTCTCTTCATTGCCTCCAACTTCATCCGATACGCAAATGCCTTCTCACTCGGCAATAACTCCTCCCTTTGGATGTTAGCGTCCACCATCGCTATTACGGCATCATCATCCGATAACTCTCTTACGATAGCCGGAATTGTTGTAAGTCCTGCCATCTTTGCTGCATGTAATCTTCGGTGACCGGAGATCATTTCATATTCATCATTGCTGTCCACTCGAAGCAATACCGGTGTCAGCACACCACTAAGCTTTACGCTTTCAATCAGATCCTGCATCTTCTCATCATCAAGAACCTTAAATGGATGATTCTTGAATGCATGGATCTTATTGATCTCGATCTCCATTGCTGATTCTTCATTAACAACACCTAATAATTCATCAAGACTTGCCAGTTTAATTTTCTCACCCGGTCTATTTTTCATCATTCATAACCTCCTGTGTCAGATTCATATATGCCATAGATACTTTACCTTTCGGACAGTGCGTGTAAATGCTGATTCCTTCTGCACTTGTCTCTGCCGCTTTTACTGACATTGGAATTACATTTTTAAAGATCGCAATCTGGCTTCCATAAGTTTTCTGTACAAGTGCCGCAATATCCTTCGCATAGTTGGTTCTGAAATCTACCATAGTCAAAAGGATTCCTTCTATCGTCAGTTTCCGGTTCAGTCTTTTCTTTACCATAGAGATTGTTTTGATCAGCTGCTGTAATCCCTTCACCGGAAGATAGGCTGCCTGGACCGGAATTAAAACAGAATCCGAAGACACCAAGGCATTGATCGTCATCATTCCAAGGCTAGGTAAGCAATCGATCAAGATATAATCGTATCGGAATCGTATCGTATCGATGTATTCCTTCATGATCATTTCCCGACTCATTACATTTCCCATCGTCACTTCCAAAGTTGACAATTCAATATTTGCCGGAAGCAGATCTACATTTTCCTGATGATGCAGAATACCGTCTTCCTCTGATATTTCATCTTCATTAATCACTTTCGTCATGATGGTTGCCAAAGTAACTCCCAGTTCATCCGGCTCTACATATCCAAGACTTGCTGTCAGGCTTCCCTGTGGATCTGCATCGATCAATAATACTTTTTTTCCTTCTCTTGCCAGGCCAATTCCTAAATTTACGGTTGTGGTGGTCTTTACGACTCCGCCTTTCTGGTTTGTAATGGATATCACTTTACACATATGTTGTTCCTCCTGTATTCTTTCATCAAAATTCTTCATCACGGAATGCTTCCAGATATTCATCAATAAGATCCAAATTAACTAACACGATTCTTTTGACATGGTATACTGCTCTGGCATCTTTTGCTAACTGTTGAAATGTATGGACTCCCATGGAATAAAGCATTGCCCCTTCCTCATAACGGACAAATTTCTTGCGTCCTCCTTTGACAAGCTTTTCCAAATCCGGAACCTTGCTTCGGTTATTTCCCATAACGCTTCCTCCTTCTCTTCTTTAATTCTGATACAACCTCAGGATTGCCTTCTAAAAAATCATCCAGAATATTCAGATCCACAATGGCTGTCTTTCGAATCGGATAATTGGCTTCTGCTTTTTTCGCCAGTCTGACAAAAGGCCAGTAGGACATCTTATAAATCTTTGCTCCTTGTGTGTAATTTACAAATCTGCGTTTCTTTCCTTCCAGATATTTTTCCAAGTCAGGTGTTTTTCGTTTTTTCATGGCTTCCTCCTTGTTTCCAGAAATTTATTTGGCAGGTACGTGAAAGGATATGTTTTCTGCATATCATCAAAATGAACAATTGCTATGCCTGACAACAAAAAAAGGACACCTTCCATTGGTATTTCTACCAAAAGAGAAGTGTCCCTTTATACACCTTATTTTTGAAAAATGCTCCTCAAAAATAATCAATATTTTACTTGTAAACAAATAAGTCAAACAGTTAAGAATCCATAGAGCTCCTTATTCTGTTTCCTTATAATCCATACATCATTATTTCAATCTATACAGCTCCAAGCCGTTTCATGTAGCTCCATGTCAATCCGTGGAACCACTTTTCCTGATTGGACGTCTATGACTACCAAACCGAACTCTTTTTTCTGGATTAGTACAGCTTAGCACCTGCCGGAATATGGTTATCAACCATCAGAAGATGCAGTTCTTCATCCTCTGAATCCTTCAGGTTATTCACTGCTGAAAGCAGCATACCGCAAGACTCGATTCCCATCATCTTTCTTGGCGGAAGGTTGGTGATTGCAATCAGTGTCTTACCAACTAATTCTTCCGGCTCATAGTAAGAGTGGATTCCGCTTAAGATCGTGCGGTCTGTACCTGTTCCGTCATCCAGTGTGAACTGAAGGAGCTTCTTGCTCTTCGGAACTGCTACACACTCTTTAACCTTTACGGCACGGAAATCAGATTTGCTGAATGTATCAAAATCAACCTCTTCTTCAAATAAAGGCTCAACCTTTACGTTGGAGAAGTCAACTTTTGCTGTCTCTGCTGGAGCAGCTGCAGCTGTCTGAGCTACATTATTTGCTTCATTTTTTGCAGAACCCTGTGATTTCATTGTCGGGAATTTTAATTCACTTAATCCATAGAAATCCAGCTTATGCCTTTAAATCACTTTTTATTATTTTATGCTCTTTAACATGATCCATATTTGTCCATCAAACCCCATTAATTTGATGTCAAATTGATGTCTCTTTAACAATTTAATGTCAATTTTTATTTTCCATCTTCTATAAAAACCATTCTAGAAAATATCAAATATTTTCTGCATATTATTCACTGCCTGCAGCTTGGCTGTGTCACTTGCTTCTGCATAAATATTAAGAGTAGTACTAACATCCGCATGTCCCATAATATCTTGTGCTACTTTTATATTTTCTTCCACCTCGCAAAGCCTTGTACAAAAAGTATGTCGCATATGATGACAGGAAAAATGTGGAATCAATATAGGCACCCGTTTCTCTTTCTTCGCTTTTATAATCTCCTCTGCATTGTAAGCTTCATAAATTCTTCGGATTGCTCGATTGATATTTGCCGGATTATGTAATCCGCCGTTTCGATTTGCAAATACAAATCCACTCATTCCATCACATATCTCTATATTAAACCCACTCTCTTTTTGTGCTTCATACTCATCCCTAAATGCTTGATAAACAGCCTCCATCATAGGAATTTTTCGCTTTCCAGCTTTTGTTTTCGGTGTTGATACATGAAATTCAGCTTTTCCATTTTCCATTACTCGATATATAACCGCATGGTTAATACTAATCTCACGATTTTCATAATCTAAGTCATCCCATCTCAATCCTATCACTTCCCCGATTCTACATCCCGTTCCAAATAGAACTGTAAATAATGGTAACCAATGACTATATATCGGACTATTTGCTGTATATTCCATAAATGCTTTTTGTTGCTCTCTTGTCAAAGCATGTCGGGTACCTTTATCCCAGCTGTTACTTCTTTTAATTTCTGCCATAACGCCTTCTGCTGGATTGACTCGTATAATTCCATCTCTTACTGCCATTCTAAATGTCGGGTGAAGTAATGTATGAATATTATCAATTGTCACCGGCTTAAATCCTTTTTCATTTATTAAATGGTAGTAATAAAGCTTTACATCCGAATACTTAATATTCCCGATACGCCGATTCCCAAAATTATCCCTCACAAAATGATCGTACATATATTTGTAAGAAACTCTGGTTTGAGGTTTCAAATCATATTTTGTCGCCATATATCGATCAAACACTTCGTTTAATGTCGCTTTACCAGATACATAAGTATCTAATCCATCCAACTGATCCCGAATTACTTTTTTCTCTTTTTCTCTTAATTCTAACAAATCTACCGCATAAATAACCCTTCTTATTCCATTCGGATCTGTATACTGGTAAATGTACCTTTTATCATCCTTTCTTTGGCTCTCCCCCGGTCGCAAAACCCGGCCCTTATTATCTTTTCTTGATTTTGTTGACACTTGGCATCCACCTTTCCATACATGGAAAAGATATCATGCTAGCTATCACATACTATTTTTGTTTTTCTTGTAATGCTTTAAATCCATCAACTAAAGTTTTTGTTATGGTTAGATTATGTTCTCTGGCATACTTTACAACTTCCGCATGCTCATCCTTTGTCAGCCGTATAAAAACGCCCTCACTTCTAGGATTTTCTAACCTTGGTCTCCCGGTCTTAGCCAACCGTATCACCTCCGCTTCATAATCTACTTCCATTATACATAGTGTATATCAAAAAGTCAATTATTTTTTGATATACATTTTCTATCTTTCCCATAGTCTTAATTTTTGTTATACCCTAAATGATTCTAAATATTCTTCAAATACCCGGGTGTTTACCAACGTCAACCGATTAATTTTATATACTGCATGAGCTTCCTGAGCTAACTTCATAAAAGTGTGCTTACACATAGAATATCTTTTAGCTCCTTCATCATATCGTATAAATTCATTCTTATTTACATTACTTTGCATAAGAATCTCCTCTTGTTGTTATAGCTCTTTCCTGTTTAAACGCCTGTTCTTTCATACGTATTCATTATTTTACTTTCACTGAAACAACCTACTCTGAGATTTACTCAAGAATTTTCTGTTTCTTCTTTATGACACCGTGTCATAAAGTTTCTTTATTATTTCTATATTTTACATCTGCAATTTTCTGGAAATCATCTTTTACCACTTTTCATCCAAAATCTTTCTCATAATTTATGCGGAAATTTCTTGGGTTCCTTGATATTTCTCCTTACCTTTCTTTCAGCCATTCCTTTTCCCTGTTCTGCAATCTTTTCTTTTGCTACTTCGTTCTTATCTAAACGCAGCTGCTTCTGACGGGAATCATAAAACTGCACCTTATTGGAAAGCAAATCTTTTTTTGGTACCTGTGTTGAGTTAATTTCTGTCACCATCTGTTCCATGGCTTCTTTTGATATAGATCCATCATCTTGTATCAGAATCAATTCATGCGTAGAAGATGGAAGAACATAATAATCTCCTCCTAAAACATCTCCCACTTGTGCCAACAGTTCTTCCTGTACCAGTGCATTAGCCCCATTTATTCTACTGGTATTGGTCAATACATACGGCCCTTTTTCGGAAGCATTTACCACATCTGTGCTTAAAAGTAGATTTTTCGGTTCATGTTCAAACGCCATAGAATATACCAAATCTTCCAAACCATATAGGCTATACCCTCGATTACGATCTGCCAGAAGTGCATCCTGGTGTAGTTGTTCTACAGAAATCCCCCACATTTTCAGATGATCGTTACTGATTGGCATACTTGCTGTGCCAAACCCATTTTGTTCTAATGTAACATTGTATAAAGCTGTCAGTGTACCACAGTTTTTATGTGCATACTGTTCCAAATATTTCACATTATTTTCCGGATCGCACATCTTGATTGTTACATGATCTTTCACCAAATCATACTCAAGGAATTCGCTCCTATGAAACGGTAGTTCTTCTCCCTGTAGACATTGATCTGCAACCTGATTCATAATCTCATGCATGGATTCTCCATTCTGATATTCCTGTTCCAGACTGTTCAGATGAATAGCCACGGCAAAATCTTCTCCTTCTCTTTGAACCGTCAAGCTGTCTAACACCTGGTCATTTCCTTTGATTGTCTGCTGGATCTGAATTTTTGCATTGGCATAAGATTCTGGCAGATATTCCCGAATGTTATTTTTGACGTATTCTGTAAATTCTGAATACATATTAGTTTTCCCCCTCTTTTGCTTTCACTTTTAATGCATTAATTTTTTCTTGATAACTTTGCATCCGTTCTTTCTGCATTTCTGTTCTCTTCTCATTTTCTATTTTTCCATCATTTTCAAATGTCATCTCCATTTAATTTTCCTTCTTTCTCAGTATTTCTATAACGCACGAATTGTTATCATTTCTCTATCGTGTCACATTCTTTTTTCATCCCGCAGGTTCCTGTCAGGGATAACAGGACACATTGGAATTGCACCATCTTCTTCAGACCGAATTTCTATCCGGAAGTATCATTATCCAGAAACAGAGTCTTGGCTATAGGTTCCCTACTTCCTATTTGCTGCATGGATTGTTCCCGCTCCTGCTTTTCCACATACAATTGTATGTTTTGTACTTTGTGACACCGTGTCATAAAGTCATAAAAGCGATCTCAGCGTACCTGCAACTCAGCTCATCTGTTCCATACGTCCTGCTGGATGTAACGATATTCTATTTTCAATGTGCTATTCTCTGATTTCTCCGGAAAGGGAACGGATAAAATCAGTTATTCTAAAAGGATCTTAAAGTTCACGATCTTCTCGATCAATTTTGCCCGAATTCTTAACTTCATGAACTCATCCACTTGGTCACGCTCTCTTCCATCTGCCAATTTGATTTTTCGTTTGCACAATTCCTCTATGTAGGGGGCATAATACTCCAAAACATAATTGACAGATTGCGCATCACCGGAAATTGCTGACATGATGATTTCATACGGCAATGCTTTCTTTTCATTCTTCATCCATTTCCTCCAAAATTTGTCTCATCCGGTTTAAAGAAACTTTCTTATGATAGTGGATCGTACTCTGTACCAAATGTAGATAAGATGCAATTTCTGTCTCTGTCATATCCAAAAAATACAACATCAACAAAATTTCCCGTTTCTTTTCCGACAGTTTTTGGAAAGCTTCTGCGATCTGCCGATCATGAACCTCCACTGCCTTTCCCATAACCGGGAAGCATCTTCTGTCGAAACAATAATCATCCATAGAATATAATTGCTCCAACTCTTGTCTGGTCAGTTCTGAAAACAGACTTTCTTTCGATTTCTGTCTCGTCAGTTCCCGCCAGTAATGCTTTGCTTCCCCTTTGATAGTCTTTTTGCAATAGCTGGCAAATTTCATTTGTACCTGCTGTTTTTGTTTAGGAGATAATTCCATTCGGATCACCTCCCTTCTGCAGACTGCAGTAATTAAAAAATGGCTTCTCCCTTTCATAAAGGAAAGCCACTTCTTAAAGAAAAATATCGAAAAATCACAAAATTTTCATACTTTTTTCCAAACACTTAAAAATTCTAATTCTTTCATAACTTCTAACGGTAACAAAACGGTAATTTTTACATCTATTCTCAGCATGACATTTTGTGCCCGACATAAAAGACATCTATTCTGTTGGATAAAAGCTATTTGGGTAAATTTTTAATATTTTTCCCATAAGAGCAATAAATGTGATACAATGATTAAAAGTATAGGGGGGGACAACATGTTTTTATATGATGAAAGACCAAAAGAGAAAAGCCTATTTGTAACAATTCCTTCCAAAATACAATACAACTTTGCTTTTCTGAATAATATAACAGAGTTACTAGAACAAGTAGAAAAAAGTAGCTATGAAAAAATATTGATCGATTGCGGTACTGATCCTATCAATTATAATAAGATGTGTACTGCATATTTATTAAATACCTTGCTGTTCCTTGCCCAGACAAAAACTGTTTTTGCAAAAAACAATTTACTTCAAATTTTCCACGAAACAGTATCTCATTCAGATGGAAAACAATTCGAAAAAATTGATATTACAAAGGACTCTCTCAGTCAAACACAACAATGTTACTGTATTCGGGATGATAAAGCGGTCAGCCAAACTGTCCATATATTAGGTGAATTTATCGGCAGCCATAATCTTATGTTTGAGAATGCAAAAGAATTTTTAATCACAACCATCGGAGAGATTTTTTCTAATGCATTCAATCACAGCAGCGAAAATAAGGTATTTTTTATGTATGACATAGAATGGCATAATGACGATGTCTATCTGATTATAAATGTAACTGATTACGGAAAGACTATTGTTCATAACGTACAAAAATACTATCAGGAAAAATACGGGCAAACGATTGAAGCAACGGAAAGTATTCGCTGGGCTATGGGTATCGGAAATACAACACGTTTAGGCTCCGGTGGTTATGGGCTACCTACACTGGTAAACTATGTGAGTAAAGCAAATGGAGAACTTCTTATTTTTTCTGGAAACGTAATTTTTGCATTAAAAGGGTCAAAACAAAACATATTATATGCAAAAGGAACGCTAAGCGGTACATCTATTTCTATGAAAATCCCGTTGTTTGATACCTCAAGGGCTTTTTTATATGATGAAGATCGGAAAGAATTTATGAGCATGAATTTGGATCAAATTTAGGAGGAATATAAAAATGGAAACTATTTTAGTAAAAATAAAGACCTATATAGATGGTGATACTGCAATATCCTATAAAGATGGTAAAAAATGTCAAAAGGATATTTCCGAACATTTAGATCACGGGGCAAAAGTAATTTTAGACTTTACTGGTGTTGATTATGTAATTACTGCGTTTTTGAATCCGATTATCGGTGATTTAATATTAGAACGTGGAAATGATGTTATGCAATATATCGGAATAAAAAATGCGAATGACTCAATCATTCAAAAAATCAAACTGGTAAAAGATGGTGCATTGATGAAAAGAGAGGACTTAGACGAATGATTTTCTTAGACACTTGTATATGGATAGAATTACTCGGAGTAAGAACACCAGTAAAATCCCACGAGATTCAGCAGGCAAAAGCTGCATCAGAGTTGTTAGGAAACATCATTGCAAACAATCAAACAATTGTAACCTGCAAAGAACAGCTGATTGAATTAGTTTCTGCCATTGAAAAAGTCATGATGAAAAGTGTCAGTAAAGAGCGAAAAAGCAAACAGCTCTCAGGGGTTGGAAATTTGAAGGACTTCCGCAAACTGCAGGAATTTCAAAATACAAAAAGATTATGCGAAACTGTCATACATGACGTCCATCATTTTGCCACGTTACAAAATATAGGAAATTATGAAATAGAACCTTTAATTCAGCGTTTAGATCTGGCTGACATTAACGATTGTTTATATTATGATTACTGTTTAAAAGAACATATAGAATTTTACACCTTTGATTCTGATTTGGAAAAAATTGACAGGAACAAAAAAGTACATTGTTACAATGCTGAAAAAAACATATGGACATAAAATTCAGATATTAGCATATTTTGTTAGTCAAAATTTATGATAATCCTAAAATGGATAAAACTAACTAACGGACACTATTGAATAGGGCGGAAATTTTTTCAATGACAAAGAGAGAAGCTGCAGTATTAGAAATATATACAGGAACTGTAATGTTAGAAGAGGACGATAGAAAATATACTCAACAATATATCGAGACTGTGAGAAAAAGTCTGTAAATAAGATTCTTCTATGATATGCAAGGGTGGCAAGCCTGAAAATCAGGCTTCTCACCCTTGTTTTATATATAACAGTTGTTGAATGGCATGTCAAGAGCAGGCGGTTTTCCGCCCGTCTTATTCGCCTGTTTATTCATTACTCTGGGAGGCGTCCTTCGTACATAATACTCAGTTCACCATACACCTGTGCCCAGTTGCGGATCGTACTGGTCCATTTCTTCGTAGCTTCAAATGTGGCAAGATACAGTGCCTTTAATAGAGCTGTATCGCTTGGAAATACGCTTCTCTGGCGATTCAGTTTCCGGTAGGTAGAATTCAGGGATTCAATAGCATTTGTAGTATAAATCACCGTTCTGACCGTCGTTGAAAATTTAAAGATCGGCGAGATTGCGTCCCAGTTATCCTTCCAGCGCTTCATGGAATTCGGATATTTCGGTGTCCATTTTTCTGTTACACGCTCTAAGGCTGCCAGAGCTTTCTTTTCATCTGTGGCCTGATAAATGGTTTTCAGATCCGTAGCGAAGGCTTTTCTGTCTTTATCCGGGACATATTTCAATGTGTTTCTTACCTGGTGTACAATACAGCGCTGGTATTCCGTCTTTGGAAAAGCTGCTGCGATCGCTTCTTTGATTCCGGTTAAACCATCGGCACAGATGATTAATACATCTTTGACACCACGATTTTTCAGTTCATTCATAACGGAAAGCCAGTATTTTGCGCTTTCGTTATCGCCAACACTGATGGTTAAAACTTCTTTTTTTCCTTCCGTGTTGATTCCCAGAATCACGTAAGCAGCAAGCTTTCGGATCACGCCATTATCCCTTACAGAATAATGGATTGCATCAATGTAGAGAATGGGATAGACCTCGTCCAGTGGCCGGTTCTGCCAGTCTTCGATCTGTGGCAGGATCTTATCAGTCACATCAGAAATAAAGCTTTCAGAAGTTTCAAAGCCATAAATATCTTCGATGGTTTCGGAAATCTGCCGGGTAGTCATTCCTTTGGCATACATGGAAATGATCTTCTGATCAATATCAGAAATATCTTTCTGACGTTTTTTTACGACCTGTGGTTCAAATGTTGATTTACGATCCTGCGGCACTTCGATTTCCATGGAACCGTATCGGCTGTTGACTTGTTTGTGCTTATAACCATTGCGATAGTCATCATTATCTGAGCGTTCTGATTTTTCATAGCCGAGATGATCATCCATTTCTGCTTCCATCATTTCCTTAATGGTGCCGCCCAAGAGATCTTTAAGTGCGTCCTGAATATCTTCAGCAGACTGGATGTCATACTCTTCAAGGAGCTGATGGATAATATTTCGTTTTCCTTCTGTCATTTGTACTCGATGTACAGGTTTCTTTTGTCTTGCCATAATAAAAGGCCCTCCTAATGATATTTATTGTATCATAGAAGAACCTTATAAACATTATTTTACAGAAAAAGTTTCATACTCTCAAAGTTGCAGACCAAAAATGTAGGTGCAACAACCTACAAAAACTTTTTGCAATTTTCATGAATGATAAGGATTGTTCTTTTCTGGAAGATCTTCTGCCCTGGTCAGAAAAACTTCCAGCAGGGATCCGCAAAGTTTAAATATCGGTGGTTGCAAAGCAGCCGCCTAAAAATATCAAGGTACTCGCTATTTTGCGTTTACATTTCTGCTGGGATATTGGTCAAGACCTTGCCGCATCTGCAGTGCGTAGCAGTCTTTACCAATGTCCGGAGGAAATTATAATTCGGTATGCACAAAAGCGGATCTAAAAAGTAATTTCCATATCACCGGACAGCTGATAGAAAACCACTCGGAATATTCAATACGTTTTACATGAGTCCTATGGGAGTACAGACAACTGAACCACTATACCCTTCATTTATTAAATTTTTTATTCCGCGTATCGTTAAATCAAATGTCCCATTTTTTCCTCTCGACATATCATGAATTTTGCTATTTGAGCCATCAAGACTTACACAGACTTTATCAATATTTGTATTTTTAAGTTTCTTAGCAATATTTACATCAATTAAAGTTCCATTGGTATTAACAAAATAGTTAAAGCAATGCTGATCTGCTAACTTGAAAATTTCATACCAGTCACCTCTTAAAAATGGTTCCCCACCTTCAAACCCAACTCTCATAACTCCTAATTGATCAAATTCAGTAAATATCTTTCTTATCTCTTCTAAGGTTAATATCTGTTTAGAACTTTTTATTTTTTCATTTGCTTCTGCATAACAAAAATTACATGACAAATTACAATATGGTGTAATTGCAAAGTCTACATACATTGGATACTTCATAATCATCCTTCTTTCCGAAACATTTTATATATTGTACAATAAAATATTTTTTATTTCAAGTTTTTTATTTATTTTGTACATCTTTTCTTTATATCTACTCCGTTGCAAATTGAGTTGTTTTACTTTTTCAATACATTCCCTATATTTTCTATTGACATCTTCTTATTACCGCTGTATATTGATAAAGTATTAAAACTTTAAAGGAGGGAAATGAAATGAAAGCAAAAAAATTAAAAAACTTTATGAAAAACCAGCAAGGCGCAGTTTATATGGGCTATTCAACTGATTTATATTTATAAAGTTATTCATCACAGAAGAAACTCCTTAATGTAGGGAGTTTCTTCTGTATATGAATATATTTACATATTTTTTTGAGATATAGACATCTAATCAATTATGGGGGAATAAAACTATGAAGACTTTTTTAGAAAAAAACGATATCTGGGCACTAAGTATTACAATTACTGGAAAATGTAACTGTAATTGCTCGTATTGTCACTTCTATGCATCACGAGATCGTCAAAAATATGACATTAATATGTGTCCTGAATTATTTGATAATTATTGTAAACTTATCAAACATATCAAATCCACCTATCACCAAAATTTGCAAGTACGTTTTAGTGGTGGAGAGCCGTTAATGTTAGGTGATAAATTATTCCAATATAGTCAAAAATTATATGATGAAACTGGCTGTTCATCATACGTTTTAACCAATGGTAGACTCTTAACAAAAGATATAATTGAAAAAAGTAAAACTTCTCATATTGAAGCTTTTTTAGTATCAATAGAAAATCCCTTTGATCAATCTGAAGGAGCACCTAAAACAGACGAAGTTCTAGAAAAAATTAAATCTCTAAGTTGTGAAGAGGTCCAAGTATTGCCTGCTATTATGGTCGTAAAAAACAATTCCTTTAATCGCTTATTTGATATAGCTGATTATGTATACGAACAGATACACATGTTACCCTCTTATTCCGAACTAACTTACCATGCATTTGAGTCTCCTACGCCTGAAGAAATATTAGCATTATATGAAAATGTGAAGAAAATTGCCATTAAATATTATGGTAAAGCAGCCATCCGCATTTTTCCATACGTATCTCCTGAATTATATGCAAATAATCAAAAAAACTATTTATCCGAATTGGATTTAGAAAATTCCATTGGTATAACTAAAGATAATATTGAAAGCGTTGCTGAAAATATGTTTAAAAAATTACAACTCAGTTATCGTCCAAATCCTTGTCAAAATACAACTTGTGACTGGTACGAAGATTGCCGAATCATCAAATGGTTATGGCTTTACACATACGATAATCCTAATATGAGTATCTCAAAAAAATTAAAAGATTTTTGTAATATGAAAAAAGCGATTAACACCGGACTGTTAGAAGGCATTGAAATTAATATGGAGGATAGAAATGTTACAAATACTAAAACAGAATAAAAATTTCAGAAATTTTTTCTTTGCTACAAATATTAACATTATCGGAGATTATATTGATGATATTGCAATGGCACAACTAATTTTTGAAATTACGAAGTCCACCCTCCTTATGAGTTATGTTTTTGCCATAAAAATTATATTATCTTTTTTAAGTATTTTTACTGCAACCTACGTAGATAAACATAATAAAAAAAATCTTTTGATTTTAACATCATTTGGCCAGGGAATCATCCTTATTATTTTATTCTTCTTGTATTCCACCGATCGTCTAAATACAGGACTTTTGATTTTATTTGTTACTATTCAAACCCTCTTTAGTACATTTAGTATTCCTGCACAAAATGCCATCCTACCATACATTGTGTCAGATGATGATACTTTAAATGCTCGGAGTTTGATGAATATGTTTATACAGATGATTCAGGTTTTTTCTTACATGTGTTCAGGCATAATTATAAGTTTTATAGGAATAACAGGCGCAATAGGATTAGATTCAATTACCTTTTTTGTTTCTATACTATTCCTAAGTGGAATTAAAATCAAAGATAATGCAGAATATGGTTTTGCTTCATCTAAAAATTTTTTTATAAATGTAAAAAATGGATTTGCTTTTGTAGTAACCACCAAAATCATTCTGGGGATTTTATTAGTTACATTTTTAGGAAATATGTTTACTGCACCTATTGATTCTCTGATGCCAGCATATTTCTCCCAAAGTAACTATCATTCATCCTCATATTCTATTTTTATGGTAGGTATTGCTCTTGGTAGTCTTATAGGTAGCGTACTTTTAACTAAAATTCGAAAATATATTTCAAATAATACTTTATTTTCATCGGGTTTTCTGCTTGGAGGTACTGGAATAATTCTGCTAGGTTTGAATATTGGAATTTTCCCCTATATAGCATCCTTTATTATTGGTATTTCATATGGCTTTATTTCCATTTTAAATGCAACAATTATACAAATCAACACGCCAAAAGAAATGATAGCTAGGACTTTCAGTATATTCAAATGTATCTCTTATATATCGGGTCCTTTAGGCATACTAATTGCTGGCTTTATGGGGGAATTCTTTCCCATGAATATAATATTCATTCCTTTTGGAATTTTACTCATTATCACAAGTTTTTTATGTACTCAACTGTTAAAATCGTAAGCCCAAAATAACCATATACTTTTAAAGTGCCAAAAAGAACAACAAATCCTTCAGCATCACTTTTAAATCACAAATATAAATAAATAAAAAATCAGCAGAACCACCTTATTACCTTACAGTGGTCTGCTGGTTCTTCAGAAAATATCATTATTCATTGTAGTAATATGCAACTCCAGACCTCTTATATTATTTCTCAACAAATATGCCCTCTGATAATTCCTCATTTCATCCACTGGCCGGAACATCAATCTTTTGATCTGCTCTTCTGTCAACCCCTTTTCCAAGCACTCGACAATCATTTCTTTCTGCTCTATACTCAACTACTCT
>OBXX01000556.1_pt1 | contig 15660 bp, 17 predicted proteins | sample 1495441 | NCBI WGS metagenome assembly OBXX01 (sample SAMEA2580168, study PRJEB22360) | human gut metagenome | biome: human gut; feature: human-associated habitat; material: faeces | place: Denmark | collected 2008/2010 | reverse complement strand
GAAAAGCGAATTTTTTCAATCGCCGGCCGCTATGGGAGGTGCCGTGGCCACCACTAGTGTGGATTTAGCTAAACGAAGCTTACCGAAAACGACTGAGCAATTTGAAGTCAATCATTTAAATCTTGCCCCGCAAAAGATTATTGTTATGGATGTTTTTGACTATTTTAAATATGCTTCACGTAAAGGCTTGAGTTATGACATGATCATTTTGGATCCGCCAAGTTTTGCTCGCAACAAAAAGAAAGTTTTTTCCGTTGCTAAAAATTATGGGGAGCTAGTGAAAGATTCTATTGATATTTTAACGGATAAGGGAACGCTTATTGCCTCAACCAATGCGGCAAATTTATCCTTAGCCAAATATCAAAAAATGGTGATTACTGCCTTGCAAGAGAAAAATGTCCGTTACAAGATTACGGACACGTATCAATTACCGGCAGACTTTCAAGTGAATCCTAATTTTCCAGAAGGTAATTACTTAAAAGTCCTGTTTATCGAAATTGAAAAATAATTTTTTACACCAAGCAAAAGTCCCAGCGCCGCTAATCGGCATTGGGACTTTTGCTTGGTTTTTATTTTATAGTAACTTTTGGGCTTTTTGGGTGTTTGCAAAATGCAGCTTCGCGTAGTTCGCTAATAAGTCTAGGCCGCCTTTTTTCAAAATACGGGCGGCTACTTGGTCTGATTTGCTGCCGGCACCAGAGGGCACAGAGAAACCCAATTCTGCAGATTCTTTGTCTAACTCTTCTAAAAAAGCAGCGCGGCTAATAATAGAGGCGGCAGCAACAGCAACATGATACTGCTCTCCTTTAGTGACGAAGAACAATTTTTCAGTGACTTGATTTTTTTCATTACGAACATATTTCCGATAATTCTTTTCAGGGGTGAATTGGTCAATCAAAATCCCTTCTGGCTTTGTGGGAGCCAATTCTTGTAGCAACAGATAAATCGCTTGGTTATGCAAAGCGACTTTCATGTGTACAGCATTGTAGTTTGGTTGAATCTCATTGTATTTTTTTGGTTCAACGATTAATAACTTGTAAGGAATCAGTTCTTTAATGACATGTGACAATTGAATAATTTGTGGGTCGGTTAATTCTTTGGAATCACGAACACCCAATGCTTTTAGTTTGCTAATCATGCTTTTGTCAACATAGGCAGCACAGACAGTTACAGGACCAAAATAGCTACCATTACCGACTTCATCGGAACCTATCACAGACCAGTTGCCAAAATCAGCAGGCAGTGTAGTAGTCTGGGGAGAAATTTTTTTCTTTGGTGTGGTACTCGTTCCTTCCCAACGAGCGGCCTCTTTTTCAGCTTGAGGTCCCTGAAACATGACTTTACCTGATTGATAAGCAGTGATGGTAGTGGTGCCAACCTTGGCCACAAAGACAGTATAAGGGACCGTTTTATTTAAACGATTGGGTTGATAAACAGTGGTCATCTCTGCTAATGTTTTTTTACTAACTTTAATTACGTGATTCTGTGCCATCAATTGTTCCTCATTTCTTGATATTTCTTCTTTACTATAGTAAAGGAAAAACAAGTAAATGAAAAGGTTTTGCGTTAGCTTGTTCCTGAAAATGACAATGTTTAGGAAATGTATAATTTTTTTCTATAGTTGGACGCTAGTTGTTATCTAAATTTTTATTCAGTGCTATACTGTGGGAGAGAAGGAGACGATGAAAGAGTCGACTAGAACAAGGGGTGATGTGTTTGAGAAGAAAAAAAGAAATGCAAGAAAATGAACCAATAGCAGTGACTGCTAACGCGGAACGCTATTATCCAGAAGATAAACAAGGCTTGACGGCCGCACAAGTTGAAGAAAGACAGCGAAAAGGCTTAGTCAATGCCGCCGTCGACACAGAGTTTATCACAACGAAACAGATTGTTATTAATAACGTATTTACGTATTTCAACTTAATTTTTGTGGTACTAGGTGTGTTATTAATGCTGGTACAATCTTATAAAAATATGACCTTTTTGCCAGTAGTAATCATTAATACGGTCATTGGAATTTACCAAGAAATTAAGTCGAAGAAAGTATTAGATAGCTTAAATATTCTAAACGCTACAAAAGTAACCGTTGTGAGGGATGGCCAAGAACAAGAAATTTCGCCAGATGAACTGGTTTTGGATGATGTGGTGCTCTTTAAATCGGGTGAACAGATTTCTGGGGATGCAATTGTCTTATCTGGTGAAGTCCGTGTGAATGAATCCTTGTTAACTGGGGAATCTGATGAGATTACCAAAGTAGCAGATAGCCAACTTTTGTCAGGTAGCTTTATTGTGTCAGGTTCTTGTTATGCAAGAATTGATAAAATTGGCGCTGAGGCCTATGTTCATCAATTAACGCTTGAAGCGAAATCAATTAAAAAAGGGGAACAATCAGAGATGGTCGGTTCCATTAACCGTTTGGTGAAATGGGTAGGGATTATTATTATCCCGATCGGCTGTGTTCTATTTTTCCAAAGTTATTTCATCAACCATCAAGGGCTTCATGACAGCATTGTCTCCATGGAAGCTGCCTTGATTGGGATGATTCCAGAAGGGTTGTACCTTTTAACAACCGTTGCATTAGCTGCCAGCACAATGCGCTTAGCGAAGCGCGGCGTTTTATTGCACAACATGAAAAGTATCGAATCCTTAGCACGTGTCGATGTGTTATGTGTAGATAAAACAGGAACAATTACTGAAAACACGATGGAAGTCCAAGAGTTGGTTCCTGTGGTGAGTATCGAAAATGATGGTACAGACTTAACCAATGTCGAAAAATTAATTGGCGATTTTTGCCGAACAATGTCAGCTGACAATGATACGATGAAAGCGATGAAAGAATTTTTTGTTACTAATAATCAGAGGGAAGCCGTTAGCTATACCTCGTTTTCGTCTGTCGAAAAATTTAGTAGCGTGACTTTCCCAGAAGCGACGTATATTCTTGGGGCGCCAGAGATGATTTTGAGAGACAATTATGAAATGTATCAATCTGAAGTGGAACATTATACAAGTCAAGGCTATCGCTTATTGGTGTTCGGAAAGTATTTAGGAGAATTTCAGGAAACGTTGGCAGCAGAGGTTCAACCTCTAGGCTACATTCTTCTTTGGAATCCGATTCGTAAAGAAGCCAAAGCAACTTTTGAATATTTCGCTGAACAAAATGTGGCCATTAAGGTCATTTCTGGCGATAATCCTTTAACAGTTTCCAATGTAGCACAAGCGGCAGGCATTATTGGTGCTGAAAATTACGTGGATGCGCGAACATTAACTACAATGGAAGCCCAGACAGAAGCTTTAGAAAAATACACCGTTTTTGGTCGTGTCACGCCAGAACAAAAGAAACAATTTGTGCTATTGTTGAAAAAATTAGATCATACAGTGGCGATGACAGGGGATGGAGTCAATGATATTTTAGCCATGAAAGAAGCAGATTGTAGTATTGCCATGGCTTCAGGAAATCAAGCTACAGCACAAGCCTCGCAAGTTGTGTTGTTGGATTCTGATTTTTCAACGATGCCGGAGGTTGTCTTTGAAGGCCGCCAAGTAGTTAATAACATTGAACGCTCTTCAAGTTTATTCCTTGTAAAAAATATTTTCTCCTTGCTGATGTCTGTCTTTGCTATGATTTTTGCCGTGACATATCCTTTACAACCGACACAAGTCACATTGATTAGTTTATTTACAATTGGGATTCCTTCGACATTTCTAGCTTTGGAACCAAATCATCGTCGCATTGAAGGGAAATTTCTTTTCAATGTGTTATCAAAAGCAATTCCTGGTGGGTTAACGGATATGTTAGTAGTCGGTGCCTTACTAATTTGTGGTGATATTCTTGCACTTCAAAAAACGGACATTTCAACGACTGCAACATTGTTGCTAGTTTCAGTCGGCTTTATGGTTCTTTATAAAATTAGTTCACCAATGAATCGTTACCGCAAGCGCGTAATGATTGGCTGTTTAATCGGAATGGTTATTACAAGTATTTCCATGAAAAACTTGTTCTCGTTAACTTCGGTATCGCCAACAGCCTTGTTACTTTTAGCCATTCTTTTCTTTGCAGCAGACTCAACTTTCCAACATTTATCAACCATTTCTGAAAAAGTTCAATTATGGTTTTATAAGAAAAGACATTAGGAGCAAAACACCGAGCCAAAATTATTTTGGTTCGGTGTTTTTTGTTTTTTATCGTTGGGAAAAATAAAAACACTTGCACCTAGTTAATCCTTGATAGTATAAACCTAACCAATTATTTTAGATAGGAAGGATTGAATAAAAATGAAAAAAAGAAGTTTTGTCTATTGGGGAATGTTTTTCATTCTTTCTTTTGTCGACGCTGATAACGCCTTTTCTGAAACTTGAAACAGGATATGCGCAAACGGAACCAACTAGTACCAGTGAAACCAATCAAATTTCTGCTACGCCAAATGTAGTGCCGCGTAAACAAGTGGGCAACATTGTGACAGCGATTCAACTAACGGACAAAGAGGGAAACCCACTTGGGACCATTAATCAATATACAGACATCTACCTCCGAATTGAGTTCAACTTACCGGATAATACCGTTAATAGTGGGGATACGAGTGTGATTACTTTACCCGAAGAGCTACGTCTCGAGAAAAATATGACCTTTAATGTAGTAGATGATACAGGTGCTGTGGTTGCAATCGCACAGACCGATGTAGCAAATAAAACGGTCACGTTAACGTATACAGATTACGTAGAAAACCATGCCAATATTAGTGGGTCTTTATATTTTACAAGTTTGATTGATTTCGAAAATGTCGAAAATGAATCCAAGATTCCTATTTACGTCACGGTTGAAGGGGAAAAAATATTTGCTGGCGATCTTGATTACCAAGGTGAAGGCGATGATGTTAACGAAAAATTTAGCAAGTATTCGTGGTTTATCGAAGACGATCCAACCGAAATTTACAATGTACTACGGATTAATCCAACAGGGCAAACGTATACTGATTTAGAAGTGGAAGATGTGCTAAAAACAGCAAGTTTAAGTTATATGAAAGACACTATGAAAATTGAACGAGGACAATGGACACTGGATGGAAATGCTATTTGGCAGTTCACGCCAGAGGAAGATATAACTGGTCAGTTGGCTGTCCAGTATGGTCCTGATGACCGTAATTTTTCGGTGCATTTTGGTAATATTGGGACTAACGAATATCGTATCACCTATAAAACCAAAAGCGATCATCTTCCCGAAAAAGGTGAAACCTTCACAAATTATGCAAAATTAACAGAAAATCAAACGGTGGTGGAAGAAGTCGAAGTGAGTCGTGTCTCACAAACGGGTGGTGGAGAAGCTAATGGTGAACAATATGTTGTTGAAATTCATAAAGAAGATGAAGCAGGCCAGCGTTTAGCAGGTGCAGAGTTTAAACTCATTCGTAACTCAACCAATCAAACAGTGGCCAAAATCACAACAGATCAAAACGGAACAGCGATTGTTAAAGGCTTGTTAAAAGATAACTATACTTTAGAAGAAACCAAAGCACCTACCGGTTACCAGCTTTCGCAAAACAAGATTTCAATAACACCTGAAGACTTTGGTAAAAACTTAGTTGCACTGAAAACTGTTGTGAATCATAAGATTTCATATCAACCAGTCGCTGCTTCATTTTTAGCTGGAAAAGTTCTTTTAGGAAAACCACTGAAGGATGCTGAATTTCAATTTGAATTGTTAGATGAGAAAGGTACAGTACTAGAAACGGTTAGTAACGATACTTTAGGGAAAATTCAATTTTCACCATTAACCTTTGAAACTCCCGGAAACTATCAATACACCATTCGGGAAGTAAACACGCGACAGGCAGGTGTTTCCTACGATACGCACAACCTTCAAGTTCAAGTAACCGTCGAGGCGCTTTTAGGAAATCTTGTGGCGACTACTCAGTATGATGGAGGTCAAGTATTTACTAATCACTATACGCCAGAAAAACCTATAGAAAGTACCACACCACCAACGAGTGGGACAACAGATACTACCACGAATTCAACCACAGAAACTACTTCAATAACCATTGAAAAACAGGCGATTCGTAATAAGGAATTGCCAAAAACAGGAGAAACAAAAGAAAACGCGTTTCTTTTCTTAGGTAGCCTTCTTTTGATTCAAGGATTATTTATCTATTTTAAAACGAAAAAATAATCGCTTAGATAGTTTCAGTAATCGAGACAAAATGTGCAAATTTCGAGAGATTTAGCTTGTTCATTTGAGTTTGGAGTGGTTCTGTGCTATACTATCTTTAGCGTAATGATACTAGTTGGGAGTGAGCGGATTTCTGCTCACTCTTTTTGATGGAAAAGTCATCAGGACACGGTTCGTTACATCAATCTCGAAGGAGGCGAAAATTTTGAGTAGTGCTGTGGAAACTGTAACAAAGTTAGTCACACCAATCTTAGAAGAACAAAATTTTGAACTTGTGGAAGTAGAGTTTGTTAAGGAAGGAAAAAATTGGTTTTTACGAGTATTTATCGATAAAGAAGGTGGCATTGATATTGAGGAATGTGCCTTTGTCAGCGAAAAATTAAGTGAAAAACTAGATGCAATGGATCCAGATCCAATTCCGCAAGCGTACTTTCTGGAAGTTTCTTCTCCGGGAGCAGAACGTCCGTTAAAGAAAGAAAGCGATTATGAACAAGCGGTAGGCAAGTACATTCATATTTCTCTTTATCAAGCAGTTGATGGAGAAAAACAGATTGAGGGTACCTTAGTCCATCTTGATTCAGAACAATTAACATTAAGTGTAAAAATTAAAACCAGAGTGAAGGAAATGACTTTTGAACGTAAAAATATCGCAAAAGCTCGTTTAGCCATTCAATTTTAATCAACAGACTCGAATGTAAAAAAGGGTCCACTAAAAGTTTTACTTTTAGCTGGGCCTGTGACAAGTTTTAACGAGAAGTTTTTCCCTTGGAAGAAGAACCACTCGTTCAGCTTTAACGAATCCATAGGAGGAAAAGAAAAACAATGAGCAAAGAAATGTTAAATGCATTAGACGTATTAGAAGCTGAAAAAGGGATTCCTAAAGATACGGTGATTGAAGCGTTACAAGCAGCTTTAGTTTCTGCATATAAAAGACATTATGGACAAGCAAGCAACGTCGAAGTTGAATTTGAACCAAAAAAAGGCAATATTCACGTGTATGCTGTCAAAGAAGTAACAGAAGAAGTATTTGATTCACAATTGGAAGTTTCATTAAAAGATGCCGTTGCATTAAATGGTGCATATGAAATCGGCGACAAAATTCGTTTTGAAGTTACGCCAAAAGACTTTGGCCGCATTGCTGCCCAAACAGCAAAGCAAGTAATTTTACAACGTGTCCGTGAAGCAGAAAGAACAATTATTTATAATGAATTTAGCGAATACGAAAATGACATCATGCAAGGAATTGTTGAACGTCAAGATCGTCGTTATATCTATGTAAACTTAGGCAAAATCGAAGCAGTCTTATCAAAACAAGATCAAATGCCAAATGAATTTTACCAACCGCATGATCGGATTAAAGTTTACGTATCACGTGTTGAAAACACATCAAAAGGCCCACAAGTTTTTGTAAGCCGTAGCCATCCAGATTTACTAAAACGTCTTTTTGAACAAGAAATTCCAGAAGTTTATGATGGAATTGTTGAAATCGTAAGTGTCGCTCGTGAAGCTGGCGATCGTTCAAAAGTAGCTGTTCGTTCAACAGATCCTAATATTGATCCAGTGGGTACCTGTGTCGGTCCAAAAGGCCAACGTGTCCAAGCGATTGTGAATGAATTAAAAGGCGAAAATATGGATATTGTGGAATGGAACGAAGATCCAGCTATTTATATTAGTAATGCCTTGAATCCAGCTCAAGTATTAGATGTTATTTTTGATCCAGAAAATAGCAAAGCATGTACAGTTGTTGTACCTGATTATCAATTGTCATTAGCAATTGGTAAACGTGGTCAAAATGCGCGCTTAGCTGCTAAATTAACGGGCCATAAAATTGATATCAAATCAGAATCTGATATGGCTGAATTTTATGAACAACAAGCCAATCAAGAAGTTGCCGAAGTGGCAGAAGAAATGGATGAAGCAATTATCCATTCAGATATGACGGCAGATGATTACGAAAACTTGGCTGCTGAAGAAGCAGTTGTTGAAGCAGAAATTACAGAAGAATTACCTGAACAAGAATAACGTTTTTGGAGGGTGAAAAAATGAAAAAGAGAAAAATTCCAATGCGTAAATCGGTTGTTTCAGGCGAAATGAAACCGAAAAAAGAATTAGTCAGAATTACTCGCTCCAAAGAAGGCGAAGTGGCCTTAGATCCAACTGGTAAATTACCAGGACGTGGCGCTTACGTTGATTTGGATCCTGCGGAAGTCCAAAAAGCTTGGGATAAAAAAATTCTTGATCGTGTCTTAGAAACAAAATTAAGTGATGAATTTTATCAAGAACTATTGGATTATGTAACGCACAAAAAAGCCCGCAAAGAGTTGTTTGGCGATGGAAAATAAAACCAAAATTTTGAACCTTTTAGGTTTAGCAATGCGCGCCGGTAAATTAGTCACAGGCGAGGAATTAACCCTTAAAGATATTCGTGCAAACAAAGCGAAATTTGTGTTTGTTGCGCAAGATGCCAGTGAGAATACTAGAAAGAAAATCAAGGACAAAAGTTCTTATTATAATGTTCCTGTTAGCGAACTGTTCAGTCAATTCGAGCTCAGCCAAGCGATTGGGCGACCACGAATGGTTATCGGAGTAACTGATGCAGGATTTGCCACCAAAATCAAGGAATTACTAAAAGGTTAGGAAGGTGATTGCATGGGAAAAAAAAGAATTTATGAACTAGCAAAAGAAATGAATAAAGCAAGCAAAGACGTTGTCGATAAAGCGCATCAATTAGGTATGGATGTTAAAAACCATATGGGCGCAATTAGTTCCGAGCAAGAAACAAAGCTTCGTCAAGCATTCGGAGGAGGAAGTACCGTAAATACTCAATCAAAAGCAACAAACAACCAAAAGCAACAAACAACACAAAATAAACCAGCCAATAAGAAACCAATGAACAATAAACCTGGTGAACAAAGAAATAACCAAAATCGTCCAAACAATCAATCAACGAATGGACAACAAAGAAACAACAACAACCAAAATCGTCACGGCCAAAGCAACACACAAAACCGTAGCAATCAAACAAATACAAACAATCAAAACCGCAATACCCAAAACAATAACGGTCCTACAACGAACCAAAAGCGCCCCAGCCAAAATAACAATGGCGGGAACAACCAAAACCGTGGCGGCCAAAACCGTAACAACAATTTTGGTGGCGGTCAAAATCGTAATAACCGGAATAACTTTAATAACCAAAACCGCAATCGTTTCAACAAAAAAGGGAAAAAAGGCAAACATCAACAAGAATCAGCGAAGCCAGCAGTACCAGCACGTAAATTCCGTGAATTACCAGATGTTTTAGAATATACAGAAGGTATGAACGTGGCAGATATTGCGAAAAAAATCCACCGCGAACCAGCGGAAATCATCAAAAAATTATTTATGATGGGTGTCATGGTTAACCAAAACCAAGCCTTAGATAAAGATACAATTGAATTATTAGCTGTGGACTATGGCATGGAACCGCAAGAAAAAGTCCAAGTTGATATTGCGGACATTGATAAATTCTTCGAACCGGAAGCAGTTGTTGAAGAAAACTTAACTACACGTCCCCCTGTTGTCACAATCATGGGACACGTAGACCACGGGAAAACGACATTATTAGATACATTGCGCCATTCTCGTGTGACTTCAGGTGAAGCGGGCGGTATCACGCAGCATATTGGTGCCTATCAGTTAGATATTGATGGCAAACCAATTACGTTCTTAGATACACCAGGACATGCGGCCTTTACAAGTATGCGCGCACGTGGTGCCAGCATCACTGATATTACCATCTTAGTTGTTGCAGCGGACGATGGAGTAATGCCACAAACAATCGAGGCGATTAACCATGCGAAAGCGGCAAAAGTGCCGATTATTGTAGCAGTTAACAAAATTGATAAGCCTGGTGCAAATCCTGATCATGTGAAACAAGAATTAAGTGAACATGAATTAATTCCTGAAGAATGGGGTGGAGATACGATTTTCGTCAATATTTCAGCGAAATTCAATCAAAACATTGATGAGCTATTGGAAAATATTTTATTGATTGCTGAAGTAGAAGACTTAAAAGCTGATCCAACGCAAAAAGCAATTGGAACAGTGATTGAAGCGCGCTTAGATAAAGGTAAAGGTCCGGTTGCGACATTACTCGTTCAACAAGGAACTTTACATGTTGGTGATCCAATCGTTGTTGGTAATACTTACGGACGTGTTCGTGTGATGACCAATGACATGGGCCGCCGTGATAAAGAAGCAGGACCCGCAACTCCTGTAGAAATTACCGGATTAAATGATGTTCCTCAAGCGGGTGATCGTTTTGTGGTCTTTGAAGATGAAAAAACAGCACGTCAAGCAGGGGAAGAACGGGCTAAACGTGCGTTGCTTGAACAACGTTCAGCAAGTAGCCGTGTGACATTGGATAACTTATTTGAAAGCCTAAAAGAAGGCGAATTAAAAGAAGTTAATATCATTGTCAAAGCAGACGTACAAGGATCTGCCGAAGCCGTTTCAGCAAGTTTACAAAAAATTGATGTAGAAGGCGTTCGTGTGAAAATTGTTCACGCGGCAGTTGGGGCCATCAATGAAAGCGACGTAACTTTAGCCGCAGCAAGTAATGCGATTATTATCGGCTTTAACGTTCGCCCAACACCACAAGCGAAACAACAAGCAGAACAAGAAGAAGTTGATATTCGTTTACACCGTATTATCTATAAAGCCCTAGAAGAAATCGAAACAGCGATGAAAGGGTTATTAGATCCAGAATTTGAAGAAAAAATTACGGGTCAAATGACGGTTCGTGAATTGTACAAAGTATCTAAAGTTGGCACAATCGCTGGCTGTTATGTTACAGAAGGCTTTATTCGCCGCGATAGTGGCGTGCGTGTCATTCGTGATGGTATTGTTATTTATGAAGGTAAATTAGCAAGCTTGAAACGCTTTAAAGATGACGTGAAAGAAGTCAAACTTGGTTTTGAATGTGGCGCTATGATTGAAAACTTCAATGATTTACGTGTAGATGATGCGATTGAAGGCTTCATTATGGAAGAAATCAAACAATAATTTTAGTAATTGGAGGAAGACACTATGGCAAATTATCGTGACCGTCGTGTAGGTCAAGAAATCATGCGTGAAGTGAATGATATCTTGAACAAACGCATCAGAGATCCACGCGTCCAAGGCATCACTATTACAGATGTTCGTGTGACCGGTGATTTACAACAAGCAACGATTTATTACAGCTTGTTATCTGATTTAGCTTCCGAACAACAAAAAGCTCAACAAGGCTTAGACAAAGCCAAAGGACTGATTCGTAAAGAATTAGGACAACGGTTAACCTTGTATAAAACACCAGAGTTGATTTTTGAAAGAGACGAATCTGTCCAATACGGAAATCACATTGATGAGTTGATTCGTAAGTTGAATCAAGGTGAATAATTAAAAAGAAAAAGCACACCAGACGAATGGTGTGCTTTTTCTTTTCATGATTTCTTGATAAAATAGTCATGGAGGTGCAAAGATGAAAAGAATTGTTGCTTTCTATAAAAATGGAGATCGTTATTTAAAAGAAATGGGTTCAGGCAAGAGTTCCCTGTACTTTTTTCTTTTCTTCTTTGTACTACATAGTATGCGGGAACATATTATTCAGTTCATCGGATTTTGGCCGTCATTTATATTCGTCCTCATACTTGTCCCAAATCTTATGCTTGGCGTCGGACATATTAACCATTGGTACAAAAACCGCTCTTGAATTTTCCAGAATACTTTTAAGCATGGAACAAAATCCTTATTGATTTTGTTCCATGCTTTTTAAGTTAACCCAGTATTTAATACCATCACAGAATAATCCCTAAATTCAAAAATCCGTCCTTTATAAAGATAAGTGGCGCCATACTTTTGTCGATAGTACGTAATCACATTTTTTAATGTTTCAACATCGATTTCCAAAAATTCAGCACAAGAATAATGGTTACTTAAGCCAGCTTCAGAGCAACGAATTAAATCGTCTAATGTAACTAATTGCTCTAAGGCCACATTGCGAGCTTTCAACTCTTGCTTCCGATTTTCTGTACAATTTTGATTTAAAATAGTGCCAACGGATGTTTGATAATGCCCGTATTCCTCGGCTAAAATGTTCTTCTTTTGACGGGTACTCAATGTTTTTTCAATATAAATTTTGCCATTTCGATACAACCCATAACAACCTGTTTGATTGTATAAATCAATTTCTAAAACCGTCACATCCTTTTGAATGGAACTGACGAGTTTTTCATAATCATTCACTTTACCATTCACCTGCCATTACTTAATAAAAAGAGTAGATGGGAAGTTAATCCTCTTTTTTGTCAGAAGAAATCGATTGTTGATATTTGGCATCAATTTCATCCAAGTAATCGTGAATTTTCTCGATTTCTTCTTTTGAAAATATCTTTTCTGGATCCCCAGCGTGGGCAGCCAGTGTCATTTCGTCACGGCGAGGGAATGAGAGAATTTCTGCTTGCGTTTGTTGTTCGTGTAATTGTTGTTCGGCAAATTGATAAACGATGGCTTGTCGTTGGGGCTCTAATTTTTTATAAATGCGGTCGATAGTTGAGGCATTTTTTTCCATGGGAACTTCTTGTCCCATCAACCAGGCCTCATTAATGTCTAATGCATCTGCAATGCGATAAACTTTGTCTTGTTTTGCTTCGTAACGACCAGCTAGCCAATCGCTGATCGAAGATTTACCGATGCCAGTTTTTTTCGCTAATTCACTAGGTTTGATGTTCTTGGCTGTTAAAGCTTCTTTTAAACGGATAGCAAAAATGTTCATATTTCCGAACCTCCTATTGCCTCAAAGTATACTATACCTGTTTAGAGAAGGCAAGTAACAATCGCAATTAAAATTAGCGGTTCATAAAACCGAACTTATGAGTTGACAGTGAAAATATTTGATGCTAAGATAGAGCCATTCGAATGTTCGGTTAACTGAACTATTTTTTTGAACACTTCGTTCGGAAAACCGTATTTTTGTAGAAAGGGTGAAGAAATGAGTCGGAATTATAAAAAAACTTTGTCGGATATGTTACTTTTAGCAATTATTTTATTAATAAGCAGTGTCTCAATAAAAATTGGAGCCATCGTGATTGGTATGATTGGCCTCATGGAATTACTAACAGAATAACAATAATTTAGTCAAAAGGAGAGAAGCGGATTGGCAGAACGACGCATGTTTGCAAAAACGATTATTGATAGTGATGCGTTTTTAGATATGCCCTTATCAAGTCAGGCCCTGTATTTTCATTTAGCGATGCGTGCCGATGATGATGGATTTATCAATAATCCCAAAAAATTGCAGCGAATGGTCGGTTGTGGGGAAGACGATCTAAAATTGCTAATGGTTAAAAAATTTATTCTAGTATTTGAAAGCGGTGTGATCGTTATCAAACATTGGAAAATTCATAATTATATTCGCAGTGATCGTTACAAACCAACCTTGTATCAAGAAGAGAAAAATCAGATTGTTGAAAAAAATAGCAAAGCTTATACGTTTAAAGCAGAATCGTCTGTCAGTGGTCAACCAGCTGACTACCAACGGTTACCACAGGAAAGCATAGTCCAGTCTAAGTTAGGTCAGAGTCAAGGTAGTAGTTCAGAAAACGATTGTTTAAAGATGATTTATCATTTTTATGAGGAAAACGGCTTTGGTACACTGGCCTCAAAAACAAGCCAAGATTTTAAGTATTGGTTGCAAGATTTTATGCAAAAAGGGGCTAGCCAAGAGGAAGCATGCCAATTAATCTTGCATGCTTTAGGAATTGCCATCGATCGAAATAAACGGAATTATGGCTATGTAAATGCTATTTTGAAAAGTTGGGAGCAACAAAATTATTTATCCGTACATGAAGTTCTGGTAAATGATAAAAAACAAGTGTCGGAGCATGCGCCGCAAATGACAGAAGAATATCAAGAGTTAGGTTTTTAAAGAAAGGAGGAAATCAGTATGCATGCGACAGATCAAACTTTTCAAATACTATTGAGTCAATTGTTAGAAAAAGTTGAAGACCGTTGTCCTGAATGTGGCAGTGAACAATATGTTTGGCAACAAAAAAATAAAGATGGCACAGAACGTTGTGCCCCAACTTGTTGGTCGTGTGGGTATAAAATGCTAAAAAAACATGAACAAGAAGCCACTCAAAAACGTTCTCAAGAGAGTTTTATGGCACGTACACAAAAATTTTTTCATCAAGGGTCCTTAATTGCTGATGATGCGCTACGGCAATGTCGCTTAACCAATTACCAAACCACTGAATTAGAAACAAGACAAGCAAAAGAACGGGCCTTAGCAGCAGTTTCAGCGATTGTTGAAGGAAAGCCAATCCACGTTATTTTTTCAGGGAAACCTGGTGTTGGTAAAAGTCATTTGGCTATCAGTATTTTAGTTGAAGTCTTAGAACGCTCTGCATATCAAAAGTATTGTTTATTTGTCAGCTACTCTGAGTTATTAGAAAAACTAAAAATGTCCATGAATGAATCGGCCAAAAGCCAAGCAAAGGCTCAAGCGTATATTACTAGAATGAAAAAAGCAGACGTTTTGGTTTTAGATGATTTAGGTGCTGAATTAGGAATTAAAAATAAAGTTAGTACGGATTTTAATAATGACATCTTAAACCGAATTTTAGAAGGTAGACAGAATAAAGCAACTATTTTTACTACTAATTTTTCTGGAAAACAACTGGTGGAGGCCTATGGAACACGCATTATTTCTCGTCTAATGAAGCACGCCAGTGGCTATGTTTTCCAATACAAAGACACAACAGACAAACGAATGAGGAGTGTGAAATAAATATGTTAACAATTATTATTGGGTTTATCTTTTGGACAATGACACTAATGTTAGGTTATCTAATTGGTGAAAGAGAAGGCCGTAAACATGAGTAATTTAACAAAATGTAAAAAAGATTTATTTGAAATGAAAAGCGTTGTATTTAAAGATATTTCAAAGCAACAAAGCGAAAAAGCACAAAAAAGAAAACGACTCTTACAACTAATGAATCAATATCCCGATTGGGCAAGTCAAAAAAATAAACTTATTATGCAGGAAATTCAAGAATTAGGACAAGCAATCGGTAATTGGTCGATGGATCAATCAAGACCCATCCAATCCATCAAGGCCACATCGTTTACAAAAAGCGAGTATCTCTATTTAATTTGGCTCGGTTATTCAGATGAAGCGATTCGTCACGGCTTAGACATGTCGAAAGAGTGTTATTTTATTTATCGATTAACACTTTTAAATGAATAAAAGTAAAGGAGATTAACCAATGCGTACGTCAACATTTAATTATATCAAAGATATTTTAGCAGACTTTTATAAAACAGATGAGTATATCCAGCAACGGGAAGAAGAATTACGGCACCCTTATCAAGAAGCAGATTTAAATGCTGGTATTAGAGGACAAGGACTTCACTCTGTAGTGACCGAACGAATGGCGATTACGATAGCTATGGATCGTCGTCTGTGGAACTTAGAG
>OBXX01000544.1_pt1 | contig 16107 bp, 16 predicted proteins | sample 1495441 | NCBI WGS metagenome assembly OBXX01 (sample SAMEA2580168, study PRJEB22360) | human gut metagenome | biome: human gut; feature: human-associated habitat; material: faeces | place: Denmark | collected 2008/2010 | reverse complement strand
AAAAATCCCTATGACTTTTAAAGGTTGATTTATCCCTATCCAGTTTTATATATTCAATAAAAACCAACTTTTATGTCGGTTTTTTATTTTTAGACCATTTTAATAGAGATACGATGATATAAAAAACAAAGAATATGACGCCGATAGGAAGAATAATATCTTTATGTATTTTGAAAATGTAACCGGCGATATAGGTAATGCATACAAGGTAGCCAAGAACAGTTTTTAATAAATTTAAATTCATAGTCTTTTATCCTATTTTCTGATAAGTGATTTTCCAGTATCCGCTATTGCAAACACCGGAATGGATTGGCTCACATCCTGGTACTCTTCCTGAGACATAAGTGTATGTTACTTTATATTTTCCATTCGGTAAAGGCTTCCCTGTTGTTTTTAAAAGATTTATTGATTGCCTTACTAAATGCCCACAGATATCTTTATTCGAAACCCATTGGATTACTTGACATGTTCCAAACACCCAGGCAGCCACACCGGATGCAGATCTGGTCTCGATTCTAGTGATGTTCTCTTCATATGAACCAGATGTTTTATTTCTACCTTCTTCGTATGGTACGATGATTTCAAAGTCTGTATCAGAAATATAATGGAAATCCCAATAGATATAATCGTCATCTTGTATATTATTTTCAGATACGATGATAGGAGAACAGCTTTTGGACACTTCCTTAGCATTCGCTGAGCATGATTCAGAAAATGAGATACTCGCTAATGCGCACGTTATGACTGATAAAATAATTTTCTTCATATAGTTACCTCCCTTAATTTTATTAGTCTTTTTTAGAAAACATCAATCATTACCATATGACCACCCCTTTGCTTTATATAACTAATTTAACAAATTACTATGAAAAATCAACTATATTTAAGATTTCTTAAGAAAACGGTTTCAATTACAAAATTGCTATTTGGATGCAAATAAAAACATAAATCTATTTATGAAGTGAAGGAAAAAACAAAAAATTCCATATCTGATGATTTTTAATTACATTTATTATTTTATGAGATACTAAATAAATAGCTAGGCTTTTTCCACATGCCCATATATACTCATGAGTACCAGCTATCGTGATGCGCGAGCCTTTTACTTAAAGCCTAAAATAAATTTAGAAAGTATATATTTTTTATGTGTTTTCTCACAAACTTCTCACACTTTTAAAATGTCATGTAATAAGAAATAGAATCATGAAAGTAAAAAAACTTTATTTAAAGGGGTTTTAATATATTGCACAATATGATACAATGCTGATTCAGCAGAAATGCTGTTACGTTTCGTATAAGTTTTGTATAATAAAAACATAAATTTCTACGTTTATAAAAAGGACGCATGTCTTAAAGACATGCATCCTTCGCCATCCCAAGGGAAGGGGGGGTTACATATAAAGTGAACCTTCCCTTGAAAACAATATTATATTATCATACCAAATTCTTTTTGTAAATACTCTATTCATCCATTATCCAGTCGTCGCGAAAGGACTATAGTAAATAGAATATCATAAATATGTAGATGAACGATATCGATATACCATCATAAAACTGGCGTAGAGCCGGCAATGTCTGAACGTCACTGGATACATTGTATGTCTTTGTGAAATCTATGTATTATGACAGATCAGACAGCACGTTTATACAATATTCCGGTCATGATTGCAAATGAAAAGAAGCTGCTCTCTCGCATAGAAGCGGCTTCTTTTTCCATCATCCTATCCTTTCACAGCCCCTTATATAAGCTACGATAGATGCTCTCAAGCGCGAGCTGCTTTGATTCTTGAAATCGTTATCTTTTGCTTCGGCAGATCCTGGATCATCTCCAGTTCGATCCTCAGATCTGCGGCATAGATATATTTATACCACTTTTTTTCTGTGGGTCGATAATGATAAGAGAAAGCTTTCCATAGCTCCTTATCTTCAATCGAATAGGTCTCTATCTTCAAACAATAACATGGTCGTATGTAGAACGTATTGTCCTTGATGATCCTGAAGTCTGCTCGATTCTGATATTGGCTCAGAAAATACAGTTCGTCATCGTATTCTTCTGCCTTTATATACTTGCTCCAGGCTTGCTGATCCGGATCATACCGATAGCTGTTCGCCTTCAATAGATTCTTGATCATATAAGCATCGAAAACCAAGATATATACATGCTCACTTTCCTGTCTCGGCTCACATCTCCAGCTTTGAAAGGAACCGAAATTCTCTTGCAACCGATCCTTCAGTCCCCGGATGCCTGTACGGTACAGCTCCGAGGGTAGGATCATATTCTGCTTCAATGCTGTATCTAATAATTTCCGGACGATAAGCAGATATGTCCGGTCATCATGCGTCTCTTTCCGCCGGATGATATCGATATGATGTGCCAGCTCCAGGATCAAAGAGAGCAGGATATCTGCCGGCTCTCTGGATAAGGTAGTTATCTGCAGGATCCTCTTCTCGAAGATATATTTCGAGTAGCTGCTCTTCTTTTCCTTGAATTCGAATCGGATATAGAAATGGCGATATCTTTCATAATCCTCCGGATAGCTCTTTCTCACCAATTCCAGCATCCGCTCATGTACATATTGCATCATTAACATATTCGTATCTCTCCTCATTCCGCGTATGGTTCCAGCAGCTGCTGGAGCTCATATTTACTGATGATCTTCTTATATCTGTCCATATAGACGATCAGCTCGCCATAGCTTTTTTCCAGTACGAGCTCCGCACACCGGCGGTCTCCGGTCAGCTTGTACAGCTGATCTGCCACGAGCTCAAGTCCCTCAAGCTCTCGCTCTTTTCTGTCCTCCAGCTCCGTCTCTTTTACAGAAACGATCGGAGCGTGACGTTCCATGTGCTCATCGATCGCATACATGAGGTGATCGTATGTCATATAATCGATCCCGCTCATTTCATTGATCGTCTCTTCTCCCTTGCTTTCTGCCGGCCACAGTCCCCATTCCGGAAGATAGTATCTGCACAGATGTGTCTTGAATGGATATTGATTCCGTCGTAGGAGCAGTTTCATACCGGCTTGATCCATATGCAGCAGCTCCGGCACCCTCATCAGCGCCTGTTCCATCATTTGCTCGGTCTCGGAATGACTCGTACTCCCGAACAGGGAGCCACTCTTGCCAGAATCGTGGCTGACACTGATAGAGCCGGTCTTTATCGTCTTCGTTCCGATCGCCTTCGATAGACGCTCTGCTGTATCCGTATCCTCCTGAGATAGTGCCAGGTAGATCGATACTGCGCATTGATCCATCATGATCTTCATGATATCTTCTCCGTATTTGTTCTTCAGCTGATGGTCTGACTGGTAGATGAAATCACCGATGATCCCTCTGCCACGCATGATGGCCAGCCAATCCTCCACTTCGTTGACCTTAGGATACAAGGCGAACTCTTCCCATTCCAACAAGATCCTTCTCGGCAGCTTTTTCCCCGGTAATGTATTCGCATATTCCGTGAGCTGATTATATAGCTTTCGGATGATGATCGACGCATAAGAGCGGAACTGCGGCTTATGCTCCGGGATGACGATATATAATATACTCTTCTTATCCAATAGATCGCGATACGAGAATTTCTTCCCCGCATGAGCGGGCTTCGCGATGATCTGCTCGGCCAATGCATTGATGTAAGGCTCCAGATCTCCCAGGACCGAGGAATAGATATTGGTCTCCGTTTCTTCAGCGGCCGCAAATGCAGCTCCCAGATATTTCTTTGCGCCGAAATCGTCCGGCAGCTTCCGCATGATCTTCAGGATCATCGGCGTCTTATCGCTCTTGTCCTTCGGCGCTTCCAGCATGCCATGAAGGATATTGTTGATGCTTCCCAGATGCTTATACTTCGGTTCTGCAAACATAGAGAGTAATAGAATCAGGCTATGGATCACGCCCTTGCTCGCTTGAGCGAAGAAGGGATTCTCATTATTTCCACGATCACGGGAATATACGATATCCATAGCGAGCGCTCCTGCAGCGTCTTCGCAGGCAGCCTTCGATTTGATGTCTCCGTGCGTTAGATGGTGATCCATATATTCATTGATATCCTCAAATAGATCGATCTGTACAGAAAGCTCCGGATCCTGAAAATCTATAACGTATGTCTCGAATCCACAGTTCCTGGCATCCTGCGCTGTCTTCTCATAGATCTCCTTCTTCGTATCCGGGATGATCATGCTGGTCCCGGCCATGATATTGTATTGTACGTTCGGGATGACATATTCTGTACTCTTTCCGGATTCTGTCGGTGCGACGATCCTGGCATGTGTATTCGTCGTGTCGATGTAAGCCTCTCTCGTCGTCTCATCATAGTGTATGATCCGCCCTTCCGGATACTCCCCGCTATGATCCTCGATCTCTTCCGGTAATCGTATCACTGTATAGAAATCCTTGGCTTCCCGTTCTGTCATGAATCGATCGTTCCCGTGCTGTCCATCTCCTACTTCCTTTGCTTTGAACCTATCCAGTTTTCGCGAACTTCCGGATATCCATGCCATGGCCATTACACATATCCCGATCACGATGAATGCGATGATCGAAACAGGTGTTATATGTATCATCTCGTTCATAAGCCCTCCTTCATAGTCTTATCGTCGGTGCTTCTTCATAGAGCTCCTCTGCCATCTCGGTTATATCCTGCTCCTGCAGCCCGATAACTTCTGCTGCATACTGATGAGCGGCCTGTTCCAGTTTTCCGAGGTCGAGACAGCGATCGATCAAATAGTGCCGTACCTCATGCAGCTTCATACTCCTTATCTGCACCGCTCTTTTTTGTAATGCCGAATCATTTAATGCATGCAGCATCTTCTTCAAGAGATTCACTTGATTGTAACGGTCTCGCTGTGAATGGAAGGTGACATAGCGATCGATATTTCTGTAATCGAGTCTCTCTATGCATTCCTCCGGTACCGGGAACATATATCTCAGATTGCTCACAGCGACCATCTTCTGAAATTCATGATCGTACAATTTCTGAAATGTAAGATTCGCCGGTATCTTATCATGCTTGTCCGGTATATAATGACTGACGCCCGCCACATAGCATATCCCATCCTTCCGGATGAGGGGACCATAGAACGGTTTTATATGATCAGGACCGTAATCATGATCCGGTATATGAGGATCGATGCGCTTCAGGTATTCCATATAATCAGCATCGAGGATCATCCAATAGAGCTTACCACTCTGGATATGTTCGACGCTCGTAAGATTGTTCTCATATTCTTCTTTTTCATATCCTATCACGTCGTTCTTGCCTCTCGTTTCCACTTTGACATCCGGATCATCCTTTCATCTCGTAGGATAGCATTATGCAGACGGGCAGCTTCCTGCGTATTTTGTCTCGTCTCGATCGTCATGAAGCTGAGCATACCATGCAGGAGCTTGGCACAGGAATGCAGCGTATGATCAGCACGGACATCGGTCTGTGTTTCCTGCTCTGCCTTCGATAGGTAGGTATCCTTCAACAGCTTCCAATCAGCTCTCGTCATGTGCCTGAGCGTGTCATCGCTCTTGATATCCAGATAGAGCTCCATACGTTTTTCCTCATCCCGGATGACGGCAGCTGCCGCCTCCAGAGCCTCCTCGGCAGGTCTTCCCAGAATTCCATATATCCGATAGATGCTTTTCGCGACTCTTTTCGGATCTCTGATCTCCTCTGCAGAGATCTGTTTCGTTTTCATCCTTTCGATGATGTCCTGCAGCATAGGCTCCAGCTTCAATCTTGCTATGAACCTTTGTTCCTTGATCTGATGTGCCTGCTGCAGCACCATGTTATGGAGCACCTTTCGATCCTTCTTTCCGGGATGTATCAGTCTTTCCAGGGTCTGGTCCATGTAAGCTTTCATGGCCTTCGAATCATCCGACATATAAAAAGCAGCCAGTTCTCTCTGACTGCACATATATTCATGAAAGATCGGCTTGATGCTCTCCTCGGATAGTATCTTCGCTACGATTAGATCGATCTCTTGTTTTATATCCCTGCTTTGATACATATATGCCTTGCTGCCACTGTCAGGAAGCAGGGTAGACAATTGTTCCATATCCTCTACGATCTGTGCCGGTACCTGCTTCATGCATGCTTTATAACAGGCATCGTTTTTCTTCTCCAAAGGATCGCTCTCCTTCAACAGGAAACGTTCCTCCAGTTCCTGCCGCTTTGCCTGCTTGAACTCCCGGTACAACCACAATTCATTGCTGAAGATGTCATTCACGAGTCCACTTTTGAAATCATGGAGCGTCTGTTTGCTGCAGAAGCCTTCTCCTTCCTTGATCGACCAGTACATCATATGGACATGCGGATGATAGGATTCGTCATGAAATGCGGCACACCATCGGAAATGCTCGATCGGTATCCCCATACCTTTCGCAAGGGAAGGGACATGCTGCTGTAGCAAGCTCCTCCAACTTTCTTGATCATCTCTATCGAACTCTTCTGCATCATTGCGGCGTAAAGAAATGATGCTGCGCCATACGTTTCCACTATGCTGCTGTAATTCTGAACGTATCGCTTGCAGATCTGCGGCTCCTCCTTCATCGAACAGCCCATGCTCCTGATCGACGTCCTTATCGACGCCCGGTCTCTCTGCTATATAATTCGCATAGATCTCGTTTCCCATCGTCAGCTCCTCCAGACGCTCTGCCAGCTCCGCGATGAATCTGCTTGCCGTATACATGTTCTGATCCTTTTTATATTCCTCATAGGGGATATCTTCTTTCAGATCCGGATATTCCTCTAATAGGGCGTTGATCAGAACTCTTTGCCTCTCCGTCACCTGACGGCTGGCCGTCGCAGGATTCAACTGCCGCTTCATATCGCTCAGACGTTCTTCCATCCCATTCTTTTCCACACCTTCTCTTTTGGCTATATAGTCCAGACTTTGCAGGACATGAGACGGATCGCTCCCTGCATTGAGATAATCATTGTAGATGATGAGACGAGCCATGCTCAATCATCTTCTTCCCTGACGAGCTTTGCATATGTCATCGGATAGAATTTGTTCTCTCTCATCTGTTCTACGGCACATTCACGATACTGTCGCAGGACCTTCGCAGATTCCTCGTCATTCCCGAATTTGTTCATATAATCATAAACGATCTGATTGAGTATGGATACATTCAGGGCCACCTCTCCGCTCAGCTTGAAGAGTCTGCCTCCAAGACGCTTCTCACTTTCTCCTACGGTAGAAGAGACGATCTCACGGATGATCCGGATCAGATACGGATTGCGCATATTTTCGATCTCATTCATCTCCAGGTAGTCCTGCAGGACATAATTGATCAGCTCCCGCTTGTTTCCATACGGTCCTCCTTTCAACTGGACTGTCTTCACCAGTCGTTCATATAATTCCTTATCGATATAGCGTACAGATGCTATCGATTCCTTGTTTTTTTCCATGCTCTCCTCCTCATATCGAGATCCCGGCGATCCGGATATCTTCTTTCCTTTCCAGGAACAGCTCCTGTTCCTCTTCGAGCAGATCGCTCATCGCTACCAGCTTCCGATAACTCCTTTCCAAGCATCCCTCATTCGTTTCTCCCGGCTGCAGCACCAGGAACTGTTCGAACCCATTCTTCCTTTCGAGAATATCTGACAAGCTTACATCGACGCTACGATCCTCGTAAAGGAAGCTCATATGATCGGATGACAGATCATAGTGGAGATTCCGGATATCGGGATAGCGATGGATCAGCTTGTCGATATCTGCACAGAGACGCTCCGCACTGACCGGATCTGTCCCGGCGATGCTGTATCGGTGTTCATAAGCGTCCGTGATCATCACCTGAGCTTCTGTAAATGTCTCCGGAAGCGATACACGAATCGTATCGTCTATGAAGCCTTCCTCATATAGCGTCACGCGTCCGTTACATATATCGCCGTATCCGTAGCTCTTGAAATCAAAATAGGTGATGATCTGCAGTTCATCTAATTTTTTCATGAGCCCGGTATCGATCGCCTTCGTCATACCGTAGCGCTCCTCTAAGGAGATATCGTTGATCACATCGCTCTGCATCAGCTCGTGGTCATAGGTGAAGTAGGGGATATCATCTGCATGCAGGCTCAGGATCGTCAGCGCCTCATTCTGAAAGATATCCTTCGTATCTGCATAACAGATGAGTCCTGCCAGCTGTCGCTCATTCAACATGCTCAGCTGCTTGGCCAGTACGTTCAATGTCATGATGTCTTCATGCGGATCGATACGGTAGAACGGATATCCGTCATGATTGGGGATATCGAAGGCTTCCCGGTACCATCCACCTTCTTCGGTCTTTGCGATACCGAGGCTCCTCATGGTATCCTCGATCTCTTTATCTCCTGCCGGCAGATCCAGCCATACCTCCGCGTCATCCGCAAGCCTGTGCAGAGCGATCGAGAATATCGGATCCTGTGCTTCCACGGAAAGCTCCGGTCCTCGTACGTCTCCCATTTCGATGAACTGCTCATATCCTCCGACCTTTTTGATATATCCGGTGATCTCTTCTGCATCCCGTATGGCACGGAAGAGTTCATTCGGATCCTTCTCCAGCACGCTGATCCAGTTTTGTACATATGCCATATGCTGCTGGCTGTGCCGATCATCATACGAAAGGCCCAGATCCTGCATCAGGAAGGAAGAACCGATCTCTGCCCGCAGTTCCTCCTTTGCATAGGCTTCGCTGCCAAACACCCCTGACAGATCTCTGGCGAGACGTTTTTCATGCCCGCTCGCGTGACATAATTCATGCAGTCTCGTCGAATGATAAGCATACGTATGCAGGAATGCTTCTTTAGGCGGTACCATTACCTTGTCTTCTGCCGGCACATAGCAGGCTCGATCTCCGATCTCCACGTAGTCTACTTCCATGTTCTCGATCAGTCCGTCGATGAAAGCATTCTTGTTGATCTCTATCTCCTCCGATAGATAAGGAGCTATCCCATCTAGCTGTGCTGCATTGAATACATGACTGATCTTCGTCCGCAATCGGAAATCATGTTCATCTGCTCCGTTTTCGATCGCGGTATGATATTCCTCCCAGCTATAGGTCCTGTGTTCTTCCGTATGGATGATGAACCAGTATTCGACCGGTACGGCGTGCTCACCCTTGTATATACGCCAGCCCTGTTCCTTCGCCTGCAGGAACGTACACCATCTTGGATCCTGCCATCCGTTTTCATTTGCGATGTGATCCAGCAGGAGATGATTGATCCCCTTATAGGCTCTGCCGGTAACTGCATTCCTCGGAGCACGCGTCTTCCATGGCTTCTGCCAGGGGATCGTATCCGAGCGCAACGCTGTCAGGTACTCCGCGATCAAACGTCTGCGTGCGGCATTCAGCATATCATTCATAAAGATCACCATCCTCTTCTTCCCATATGTCCTTCAGATCCAAAGCTTCTTCTAGCTCTTTTGGATCGCTGATCCATATCCCTGCTTCCTTTATGACTGTTTCCAATTCAGTTTCTTTTTTCTTCATGATCTTTACCTCTTTTTTACAGGGTACCCGGCCATATCTGCGGCAAGTTCTAACACACGGTTCACGATCGCAAGACTACGGAAAATTTCATTTTCCTAGCAAGCTGCTCCGCAGGTCTTGCCATCCTTTCCCATCCGTGTGTTTTCATTGCCATCGCAGACATGGCCGGGTACCCATGATGTGTCTGCGACACATGGCAAATTGCCGGGAAAGGAAGATATCTATGAAATACTATTTTGCTGAGACCTGTTCTACTTATGACGATGATACATGTTCCTGCGTATGTGCATTCGAGGGAGAATTGAAAAAGGACGATATCGTCGTCATCGACTACAACGACCATTTCATCACCGCAAGAATAAAAGAGCCCTGTGATGAGCTCAAGATACTTACAGGACGTTACGACTATCACAACGCTCTGACGAAGGTCGAAATAGCTGAGTATCTGCGTGGAAAGGAAGCCGAGGTCAATCGTGCGATGCTGTTACGTGAGATGGAAGACCTCAGCAAGGAAGTCAAGATGGTGGAACAGATGAAGAAATGTGCCGCTCATGATTCCCGCATGCAGGAACTCCTAAATCGCTTCGAGGCGTTGAAGCATTAGAAAAAAAGGCCAGTCACTGGCCTTTTGACCGATGGTCAGGCAGAGCTCATATCTTGTGTATGGGCCTTTGCTTGCTGGACGCAGGATAAAAGGATCTGCGCACTTTCGTGCGCGATCCTGGCTACATCGCGCGGCAGAGCCGAGCGAGACCCTTATAAGTGCGCATTTTCGTGCGCACGCATGAAGTCTTTATCTATCAGACGATTTCAGCTTTTCCACCGAAAAATGCGCACGATTTCCTCTTTTTATGCGCACACATCTCTTCTTTGCGCATTTTTGTGCGCAGAACGCCATCCTTATGCGCATGAATGTGCGCACGAACTATCGGAGACCTCCTTTTTATCAGCTTTTTGCATGCGCACGACTGTGCGCACTTAGGATATCCCACAAAAAAAGGCCAGTTACTGGCCTTTTTCATTTAACAGATCCTCTTCATTTGTTTGGCATCTCCTTATATATTTTTCCATCTAATTCATGTCCATTTTTTTTCTTGTTCCATCCTCCCCATTGTTTGAAAAAGAATGGAATTTCCTCCTTCTGGCAGATATCCCGTATCTCTAGGATCCATGCTTTATCCACCGGCCTCGCATTGCTTCCGGATTCTCCTCCTGTCACTACCCAATCGATTCCTTTGAAATCAATATGCTTCAATGATCCCAGCAAAGGTTCACAGGACAAGAATCGTATTCGTGCTTCGACATTTCGCAGGATATCTACTCTTTCTCTATATACTTCCGATTCTAGGCTTGTCCCTACCCATACGTTATCTGGTATCTTATGTTCCCTGGAAAACTGTAGAAGTCTTTCAGGCCGCTTCGTCAATACTTGGAAGATATGCTGTTTCGCTCGTTCCATCGTATGGAAGATCTTTTCTATATGCATAAAGCTCACTTCCTCATGGAATAGATCCGACATGGAACATACGAATATCACACTTGGATTTTTTATCTTCAATGGTGCGTCGAACAGATCCTCATGTATCGTAACTTTAAACTCGTTCTCATATCTTGGATTCTTCATCGCATGCAATCTATGCGCCATTTTTTTTGCATAACAATTCTTACATCCATCACTGATCTGCGTACATCCGGTGATCGGATTCCATGTCTTATCCGTCCATTCGATCTTACTCTTATTCATAAAGTCCCCTTTCCGAAAACTTATAGTAGACGATCGTCTTTCCATTCTCTTCTCTTTTCACGATTTCATATTTCCATACCTTTTTTACCATATTCAAAACATTTGTAGGTAAGTAGGGATGTCTCCGCAATCTTTCTTTAAACTCTTCTTTCGTCAACATTTGTCCCTTGAACGCTTCACAGAACATCTTGATGATATGTTCATCTGCATAATGAAATTCAAACTCTGATATACCAGACCGTCGATCTTTTACATATATATCTTCTTCAGTTGTGGAAAATAGATCGAATTCCTGCTGTACATTTTTCTCGATAGCTTGTTCTCGGTCTCTGTACAACCTGTACATCGTATTCTTTAATAATTCTTGGCCATATGTTGAATATGAGAGAACGATGATATCATAAATATGCAATTTGTGATCAAGAAACACAGGTGTATAAGCATAACTATGCTTATCAGAATATTTGAGAAGCTGCTTTCTTAAAGCTTCGCGAAATAATTGATTTCTTTCTATAGGAGTATTTCCATGATCAAACACTTTCTTGATTTCACTGAACTTCATCCCGTAAGCTTTTTCATAACGGCATATGACTTCTTCATTTTTGGTATGGATATTTCTCTTTGCATCATTCGGAAAGAAATGTGTTATGAGATAGTCCGCATCTAGATGAAGAAACGCATGCAGATATGTCCAATCAAAATCAACATCATAAGGATCATAAACAATCAAGCTCTTACTGTATTTTCCCATGTGTGGTGTTTTTTTGTCGATCGATCTTATGAAATCATATTTATCAAGGGTATATAAACCTATATGTAGATTAGGAATATCTTCAGGGATATATTTTTCCTTATTACATTGAAGGCACCGGACAAACTGTGAGTCATAATCATTCATATAGACCGTGAATTCAAGATGTTTATATTTTTTTGCATATCCACTGAATATTTTGAATATCCGTATTGCTGTTCCTTCCTCGAATTCTTTACTCCGCTTTGCATCAAAATAAAGGCCGGAACTTGCCATACAATCTATAAAATTAAAATACCGATAGTCTTTATATCCCGGATACCCAAGCACCTTTTCCAACCATGCAACCGTGTAATGTTCAAATGCTTGAAATTTCAATCGTGTTCCATCATGAATATTTTGATTGACTTTGTTAGAACATCCCTTACTTTGATAGATACATTCCACCATACTGCCCACCTCTTTTATAATCGCCTTTTCTTCCATTCTTTTATGTCGATATAAGTATAACATACGATTATATGAAAATCAGGCTTTTTCATAATATTTACTGATGAGTTCTTTAATAAGATTTTTTACAGTTCCTTTAAGGGATGTTTGTTTAACTATCACAGATCCTTCGCATGTACGTATCTAAACTTGAGAGTTTGCGCCTTTATCCTCTATCATTCTCATTTTGTAGGCTTCTAGCTGAATCTCTGCATATTATAGAAAAAGGCCAGTGACTGACCTTTTTCTGATATTGGATCCTATAAGGAAACTGTGATCCATCGTTCGCCTCGTGAGACTCCTTTCTGTTCGTTCTCAGACAATGAAATCATCTGCAGACTCCATGACCGTGATTCCTTTCATGATATGTATTTTCATATTCATCGATTTGATCTTGTAGCTGATAGTTTTTACTTTTGAGCGACTCTAATGCGACCTTCATCGCAGCTATCACCTGCTCTTGCTCATGCAGTGTTCTCTCAAGCGTAGCATTTTTTTAGATGCTGCGTATCGATACCATATACTTCCTATAAGTCCGATGATCGCTACAGCTACTGCCCAAGATCCTGTTTCCATATGCATTCCTTCATCGCTATTCATGATCAGTATGATATAAGCAATGATTTGAGAAAGGATGATAGGAAATAGGGAATACTTTGCATTCATATAGTTGAATCACTCCTTCTATTTCGAAAAGTTATTCATGACCAGATCGTTATCGCTGTAATCCTGATAGCTCTCCCTGCGATTCACGAAGGTCGCCTTCGCATCCTGTCCATCAGTATCGAGTATCACCTTACTGCCGCTCACGCTTCCGGATACCACCTCTGTGATGCGTTCCAAACGATATCTCGATACCGGGATCTCGCTGATCTCATATTCACCGGCCGGTATATCCTTCCGTACGATCGTTTTCTCTATGCCTCCGGACGCTTTCTTGTCAGACCCTGTGAATCGGATGACCTCCGTATATTCCTGCCTCTCTCCGGTGTAATCGATGCCTTCGATATGGAAGATGAAGGTCGGATCTCCCGACGCTGGATACACCTCCTCCCCATAGATCCGCTTCGTGATCCGCAGTTCCGGTATCGGCAGGAATTCTGCCTTTATGACATGGTCTGAAGAGATATCACGGAAGGTATACGAGGTAGGGTATCGCTTCACATCTACTTCCTTTCCGTCTACACGCAGTCTGCGCAGATAGTATCCCTTATCCGCTGTATACGTGATCGTTCTATCTTCTCCTTTGTCGATGCCGGTCACCTTGGGTGTGATCGTCCCACCGCTCACGCCGGTCTCGATCTTGTAGACTCGTTTATATTTCACACTTATCGTATGGTCCTCTTTTATCCCGCTGAAGGTATAGCTCCTCGGATATTTTTTGATATCGACTGACATCCCATCGATGGTGACGCTCTCCAATACGTGGTCACTATCCACAGGACTGTAGCTGATCGTCCTGCTCGTATTCGGCAGCTGGGAGACTGTGCTTGCCGTGATCGTCCCGTTCGTCACAGATGTCGATATCTTGAAATAGAAGCCCACGGTTACTGCATTCGAAGTCTTCGTCCCTCGATCTGTCGTTATCGATGCTGTATTGCGGACAGATCCGGAACCGGATGTGCTGAACCAGGCAGACAGGTCATGACCGCTTTTCTTCCTACACTTCAGTGTGATGGTATAGCTCTTTCCATAGAACGAAGCGTCATCGACATTACGAAGGCTTAGCTGTATGGACTGACCGCTGATGGTACGATCGAATCTCGATGTCACATCGTTACCGGCTGAATCTCGGATGGTGATGCTGCTCGTTCCATTGACCAGCTGTAGACAGCTTGCCAAGGTATCGTTGAGCTTGAAGCTTGTGTAATAGGTGGATGCAGCTTCCGGCGGTACAGTGAAGTCTATCGTGTAGTTGTAAGCAGTCGTATCATAGATCGATGCGGAGGTATTCCCATTGATGCGTTTCGTTGGGACCGGTGTGTCGAACTTCACGAGGGAATCGTTGGACCATTGCCAATGATAGAACGTCCGATAGTCACTTCCTTTGTCCCATGTCCCGACATCGATATCCAGTCTTCTCGTGTACCCCAGCCGGAAGCTTGAGGCCGCTCCTGTCAATGTAGCCCAGTTCTGACGGTCATCATCTCCACTCAATTCAGACGGTGCATACACCTGAGAACTGTTATAGCTCAGATTACCGCCACTGCCTCTGCTCATCACATACGTATCATCGATACCTCCATACCCATACTTCAGGATTTCTGTATAGTCGATATCTTTGAAATTCGCATGAAAGGGTACTGCTATCGGTGTGTTCGTTCCTCTTATATAGAAGGTGAACTGCCAAACGAAATTCCTGCTCTGATAAGATTGCTGGTAGATGTCGATACTGTTATCCATGAAGGCGACGCTCGGCATGTTCGTATCCGGATGTGTCATCGTAGTCGCCGTGCGGATCTCTCCGTCCACCAGCATGATCTTTAGATCTATTGCCGAGCCGTCATAGTGGCCGATGTTATTGTATCGCACGCCGATCGTACCACTTCTCACGAGCGCATTGCTCGATAACAGGGCGAGGTGACTGTTCGCCGGCAGTCGTCCACTGGACGCTCCCTCATTGCGGAACAGCGCGCTGTCGTCATAGCTCCTGCAGCCATAGAATTCCGCCCAGGATACCCCGGGCGTGAACTTCGGTGCGAAGCTGTAATAGGAATCGATGATGGTGCTGCTTCCGGATACCTCATGGATGGTCGCTGCTGTGATATGGCCATCCTGGGGAAGGATGAGCAGCAGGAACAACAACAGGATCGATATGAGTAGTCTACTGTGCTTCTTCATGATCTTTTCGCCTCCTTCTTACGATGATGATCAGGAAGGAGATGGCTGCCAGGATGCTGGATATGAGCAGTGCCCGCTGCGTCTGATCTCCGGTAGCCACGCTTTTCTGTATCGTCAGTGCAGTGAGCTCGACATCGACAGCAGCTTCCCTGATCGAATATGCATTGTCTGTTTCTTTCGGAAGACGCAGTGTGATCCGAATCGTCGTCATCTCCTGTGATGTATAGCGCCCCATCGCTATACCTCTTTGCGCATCCTGCATAGTTCCTTCATAGAGGCGGTGTCCATCCTGCGACACCTGCGGCTCCAGTATCTCGGTAAGCGGTCCTTCTCCTGCGCAAAGCTTGAGATAGAGCTCCTGTTCCTCCTTGCTTCGGTTCTCCACCTTTAAGGTATAGGTCTGTTCGTCTCCCGGAAGCATCCGTGGCAGCACGATATCGTCTGCCGATGTCTTCTGTATCCCTGCTTCCGTGATCCGGATATGGATGTCGTCCCTGTCTGATCCTTCTGCCTGTATCCTTACAGGGAGGAAGGACAACAGCAGTATCGTCAGTAACAGCAGCTTCCTACGCATTAGATCTCACCTCATTTCTTGAACGAAGCGTTTGCCGGATTTCGATATCTCCCCAGCCATCCGAAGAGACATCGAGATGCTCGCTCTGTATGGCTTGGATCGTCGTCTCCAGTACCAGTATCTGATCTTCCTTTGTGATGACATCACTGTCCGCGATGACAGCGTCATAGAGCTCCAGTATGCCATCCTCTTCCAGGATGCCTGTATGGTAGAGATATCCGTCTTTCTTCCATTCCCAGCCATCTGCCAGCTCCAG
>OBXX01000538.1_pt1 | contig 16258 bp, 15 predicted proteins | sample 1495441 | NCBI WGS metagenome assembly OBXX01 (sample SAMEA2580168, study PRJEB22360) | human gut metagenome | biome: human gut; feature: human-associated habitat; material: faeces | place: Denmark | collected 2008/2010 | reverse complement strand
GGGCGGTGAGCCTTGGCCTGAGTCCGGCGTTCAGGAAGCCGGCGGCCTGTACTAAAGACGGGTCTGTATAGAGGCTCCCCTCTATGAGGGGAGCTGTCTACGAAGTGGACTGAGGGGGGCTCTTGCTGAGGCGACTCCCCTCAGTCGCCTACGGCGGCAGCTCCCCTCAAAGAGGGGAGCCAAAACTATTTCAGAACAGGAACCACATGGCAGAATCTGAAACCGAAACCACCATCACCGCTACTCACGAGACCAACAATCTCGACCCGCGTACGGACGCGCCGGCACGGCCCGAGACTCCGGTATACATCGCCCCCGTGCAGCTCGGCAACATTACCGTGCCGACCCCGGTGGTGCTTTCGCCGATGGCGGGCGTGACCAACTGGCCGTTCCGCGTGATCTGCGAGGAATACGGTCCCGATGGTCTTTACGTGGCCGAGATGATCACCGCGCGGGCCCTCGTGGCGCGCAACCCGAAAGCCCTGCGTCTCTGCCATTTCGCCAAAAGCGAAAAAATTCGTTCGCTGCAGTTGTATGGCGTGAATCCGTCCATCACCGAACAGGCGGCGAAAATCGTGGTCGACGGCAACATGGCCGACCATGTGGACCTGAACTTCGGTTGCCCGGTACCCAAGGTCACCCGTCGCGGGGGAGGCTCGGCCCTGCCATGGAAAACCGACATCTTCACCGAGCTCATCCAGCGCGTGGTCGCCGTATGCGAGCCGGCGGGCATCCCCGTCACCGCGAAGATCCGCGTCGGCATCGACCATAACCATGAGACCTTCCTCGAAGCCGGACACATCGCGCAGGAGGAGGGCTGCAAGGCCGTAACCCTGCATGCCCGTACCGCCGCCGAATACTATGGCGGTCATTCCGACTGGTCCCGCATCGGCGAGCTCAAGGAACACCTCAACATTCCGGTATTCGGCAATGGCGATATCTGGGGTGCCGAGGATGCGCTCGAAATGGTGCGCGAGACCGGCTGCGACGGTGTGGCCATCGGCCGCGGATGCCAGGGCCGGCCGTGGCTGTTCGCCAACATCAAAAACGCCTTCGAGGGCAATCCCGAACGGCTCAACCCGAATCTGGGCGAGGTCTGCCGCGTGATTCACCGTCATGCCGAGCTGCTTACCGAGTTTTATGAGGGCGATGAGATGATGGCCGTCCACGATCTGCGCAAGCACATCGCCTGGTATCTGAAAGGATTCCCGGTGGGCGGCTCCACCCGCAAGGCCTTTATGGAATGCGAGAGCCTGGCCGATGTGGACCGCGAGATCGGCAAGCTCGACCCGACTATCGAATACCCGCCACGCGTGGTCGACAAACCGCGCGGCCGCGTGCGTTTCGCCAAGAAGGTGCACTTGCCGTATGGCTGGTTGGAATCGCGTACCACCACCCACGAAGAGCGTGAGGCGCTCTTCGGTGACGACCCAATGGACGCCAGTTACTGAGAAAATACTGAAAATACACGCAACACGCGCCATTCTGCGCGTGAATTTCCCTCCAAGAGTAGCCTGTTTGCGCTACTCTTGGGTGTAACCGTGAAGTGACAGGAGCCAAACGTGAGCGAGATCGCGCAGAATGAGTTCAACGACAAGACCAACATCAAGGTTGTTGGCGTCGGCGGTGCCGGCGGTAATGCCGTCAATCGCATGATTGCCGAGGGATTACAGAATGTTGAATTTGTGGCGGTAAATACCGATGCGAAGGATCTTCTGCGCTCTGATGCGGATGTCAAGATTTCCCTTTCCGATAAGTCCAGTCGTGGTCTCGGTGCTGGTGCCGACCCGGAGCGTGGAGCCAAGGCGGCCCAGGACCACCAGTCGGATATCGAAGAGGCGCTTAGGGGTGCCGACATGGTGTTCGTCACCTGCGGCGAGGGCGGTGGCACCGGTACTGGCGCCAGCCCGATCGTCGCTCGTGCGGCTCATCAACAGGGTGCTCTCACCATCGCGGTTGTTACTCGTCCGTTCAGCTTCGAAGGCCCTCAGCGTTCCGCTTCCGCCGAATACGGCATCGACAACCTGCGCAAGGAAGTCGACGCGCTGATCGTCATTCCGAACGATCGCCTGCTCGAGCTTTCCGACCGTTCCATCGGCATCATTGAGGCCTTCAAGACCGCTGATACCGCACTGCTTGCCGGTGTTCAGGGCATCACTGACCTGATTTCGATGAACTCCTATATTCACGTCGACTTCAACGATGTGAACTCCATTCTTCGTGGTGCTGGTACTGCGCTGTTTGGTATCGGTTCCGCACGGGGAGAGGATCGTGCCACGCAGGCCGCCGAAATCGCCATCAGCTCTCCGCTGCTTGAGGAAAGCATCGAAGGCGCACACGGTGCGCTGATCAACATCGCCGGTCCGACCGACCTGAAGTTGCAGGAGGCCTCTGCTGCCACCGAACTGGTGCGCAAGGCGATTCACCCTGAAGCCCAGATTATTTGGGGTCTTGCTCTGGACGATGCTTATGGCGATGAAGTGCGTGTCACTGTTATTGCTGCTGGTTTTGACCCCGTCGCCGCTCAAGATGACGACACTCAGAGCACGGTGACGCCGGTTGTGCCAACCGCCGCCGATCCTGCGACTCCCGTGGCACAGCCAGCTCCAGCACCGGCACCGGCTGCACAGCCCGCTGCCACTGCCCAACCGGCATTCACACCGGCTATCGGTGACTCCGCATCGTTGCCTTTTGATGGTCCGACTTCCGCTCATCCGAATATCGCCGTGAACGATCCGGCTGGCGATCTCGACATCCCTGACTTCCTGCGCTGAAAGGATTGATCCATGGCTGGGTTCATGAAAAACGCGATGTCCTATCTGGGCATGAGTGACGTTGTGGACGATGAGGACGACTACATCGAGGAGGACGAGGAGCAGAAGCCGGCTTCGAAGTCCGCATTTGATTCCGACCATACGGTCACGCCGCTGGCGTCAACCACCGCGCCTGCCGCATCGTCGACTACCAAGCCGTTCCCCGGTGGCCGTGTGAACAGAATCACCACCATCCATCCGAAGTCATATGAGGATGCTCAACTGGTCGGCCGCGCATTGCGTGACGGTGTTCCGGTCGTACTGAATCTCACTGGTGTGGCCGAAGCCGTGGCATATCGCATCGTGGACTTCTCCGCCGGCGTGGTGTTCGGCGTGCGTGGTTCCCTCGAGCGTGTCACTCCGCGCGTGTTCCTGTTGAGCCCGGCGCAGGTGAACATCAAGGTCGAAGAGCCGACAAAACCAGCCTCGGCACACGATTTGTTCGCTGATTGACCGGTTCAGTAGTTTTCGCATTCGACGTTATATCGGTATTCGGCCGACTCCCAGCAAGGAGTCGGCCGATTCTTATTGTGCTCCGAGCAAACTTTTCATGCGCGGTTGTTAGTCTGTCAGCATGCTTTCCTTAGTGTTCTCTCTGATCGGCCGCATTCTTGCATGGCTCATTAACGCGTATATCACGGTTCTGTTCGTGCGCATGATTCTGGACTGGGTCTCCGTTCTCGCACGAAACTGGTATCCACGTGGTGTGGTGGCCCAGCTGATCAACATTGTGTATTCCATTACCGAACCCCCTCTGCGCTGGCTACGTCGCTATATTCGTCCATTGCCGCTCGGCTCGATTTATCTTGATGTCAGCTTCATCGTGCTGTATTTTGCGTTGGTGGTACTAGAAAGTGTTGTTCTGATAGTGTTCTGAGGCCGTTTTTGACCCGCCGGAGGCATATATCTGGCATAAAAACCCACGTTGAATGTTCTGAAACGATGGGGTCGTGATAGCATTCTGACTTGAGACCAACGTAAGTGCGGGCAATGCCCCAAAGCGAGGTGCAAGATTTATGGCTCTGTTGACGCCGAAGGATATTAGGGAGCATACCTTCCAGACTGTTCGATTCAAGGAAGGTTATGATGTCGACGAGGTCGATGACTTCCTTGATCAGGTCACGGAAACCGTCGAGGCTCTTGGACGTCAGGCGGTAGCCGGCGGGCAGGCCACTCAGTCTCTGGGCCCTGACGTGACCAACCTTAATGCGAAGATCTCCGATCTTACCGGTCAGGTGCAGCAACTCCAGTCGGAGAATGCTGGTTTGAAGAAAGCTGTGGCTCAGGCCCAGCAGGCCGCTCAGGCTGGCAATGATCAGGCGGCACAGCTTGCCTCTGCCAAGCTCAGCGAAGCCGAGGAATCCAACCGCGCGCTGTCCTCCCAGAATGAGCAGCTCAAGGGTCAGGTCGATCAGCTGAACGCTCAAATCGATCAGCTCACCGCCCAGGCCGCTCAGGCCTCCGGTAACCAGGAAGCCGTCGGCCAGCAGATCGCCGCCATTCAGCAGGAACGTGATCAGTTCCGCGCGGCCAACGAGGAGCTGTCCCGTCAGCTCGCCGCTGCTCAGCAGGAGGGTTCCGCCGCTCAGCAGCAGTCCGCTCAGATCGCTGAACTGTCTCGTCAGCTCGAAGAAGCCAAGCAGCGTGAAAACCAGCTTCGTGCCCAGGTTTCCAAGGTCGAGCCGAGCACTGAGACCGGTTCTCTGCAGAAGATCGCTGGCGTCGCTTCCATGCCGGGCACCGAGCCCGAGCGCGCCACCGCCATGCTGACCCTGGCTATGCAGCTGCACGATCAGTACGTGGAGAAGGGCAAGAACAAGGCCAAGGAAATCACCGAGGCCAGCCAGAACAAGTACAACGATCTGGTCACCAAGGCCAACAACTACTCCGAGCGTACCCGTTCCGAGGCCGACGACTACTCCACTCGTACTCGTTCCGACGCCGACACCTATTCGGATCGTACCCGCTCCGAGGCCGACGCTTACCGTGACCAGACTCACGCGGATGCCGAGACCTACTCCCAGAACACCCGTTCTGAGGCCGACGCATACTCCGTCAAGACTCGTCAGGATGCGGACAACTACTCCAAGTCTCAGCACGATGACGCTGACAACTACGAGAAGGAAGTGCAGCAGCGTGCCGCCGAGTATGACAAGAACACTCGTTCCGCGGCTGATGCGTACGACAAGAACACCCGCTCTGCAGCCGATACGTATGCCGAGCAGGTGCGCGACAACCTTCAGGCTCAGTCCAAGGTCGTCGAGGGCAACATCCAGAGCCTCAAGCAGTTCGAGACTGAATACCGCGCCCGCCTCACCGAGTACCTCGGCCAGCTGGCATCGCAGGTTTCCGAGTCGAACAACTACGTCGACCAGACCTCGTCCAAGACCAACTGAGCGTAGGCAGGTACAGGTCGTATGACGAACCAACAGGGACGGCTGCGCACCCGCGTGGCCGTCTTTGCATGTGTGGCCGCGGCTGCGCTGATTGTCGATCAGCTCACCAAGGCTTGGGCGATGGCCGCGTTATCCAACGGTCAGACCATTCGAGTGATTCCCGGACTGCTGTCCTTCACCTTGGTGCGTAATCCGGGCGCGTCCTTGGGCATGGGATCAGGCGCTACTTGGGTAATCAGTCTGTTGGCCGTTGTGGCTTGCGTGGCCCTTGCTGTGGCTGGGGTGCGCACTGTCTCCATGAAATGGTCGGTGGCGATTTCTTTCGCGTTTGCAGGCGCTCTGGGCAACCTGATTGACCGTGTTATGTACGCTGACGGCTTCCTCGACGGCAAAGTGGTGGATTTCCTTAACTATGGCTGGTCCGTTGGCAATGTGGCGGATATCTATCTGGTAGTCGCCGGTGTGGCCCTGGTGATTCTGATTCTTATGGGGGAGCCGTTCTCACACAAGGATCTCATCGAGCAATCCGACGAATCCCTACAGTCTGAGCCGGAGGCGGACGCCAAGTAATGAGTCGAATAGTCCCTGCTCCCGATGCATTGGTGGGTAAGCGTTTCGACGTAGCCGTGGCCAAAATGCTGGGTATTTCACGATCTAAAGCCGCCGATCTGGTTGACTCCGGGCAGGCGCGCGTTTTAGGACGTGAAGTTGCGCGGTCCAGCACATTGCAGGCGGGGGAGACCGTCGAATTTGATTTGGCGGAGGAACAGGCCGAGCCTGAGCCTATCGCAACTGATATGGCCGTTGTCTACGAAGACGATGATGTCGTTGTAGTCGATAAGCCTGTAGGCGTGGCGGCGCATGCCTCGGTTGGCTGGACCGGTCCAACCGTGCTCGGATCACTGCGTGACCGCGGCGTGCATATCACTTCCTATGGTGCGGCCGGGCGTGAGGGCATTGTTTCTCGCCTTGATGTAGGCACTTCCGGCTTGATGTTGGTGTGCAAGTCCGACCTTGCGTACACCGAGATGCGTCGGCAGTTCGCCGAGCATGAGGTAAAGAAAACCTATCATGCGCTCGTGCAGGGTGGTCTTAAAGAGAACAAAGCAACCATTGAGGCACCGATCGGGCGCGCCAAAGTGTCCGATTTCCGCTTCTGCGTGACTCCGGCCGGCAAACCGGCCGTTACGCACTGGGATGTGCTGGAGCGTTTCGGCCATGAGGCCACTCTGGTATCCGTGAATCTGGAGACCGGACGTACTCATCAGATTCGCGTGCATTTCTCCTCGATTGGGCATCCCCTGTGCGGTGACCCCATGTATGGTGCCAATCCGGTGCTGTCTGAGGCCTTGGGACTTGACCGGCAGTGGCTGCACGCCATGAAGCTCGAATTCCGTCATCCCCGCACCCGCGTCTGGACCACGGTCCGGTCCCAGTACCCGGCCGACTTGGCTGCCGCCCTCGATGCCATGCGTGCCCGACATATCGAACCCGCTGAACCTGCCGAATATGCCGAAGTTCTGGTGGACTAATTCCGCAACGTGTGCATCATGCGTTTTAATATTTAGATTCAGTTCCGGCTTCGCCGGATTCATCCCAGAATAACGAGAGATCGGTCATGATGGCTCTCCGTCATGACCATACCCCAAGTGACTGCGGATGCTGAGTACCATTCAGTCCAATGGTCGGTAACCGTACGTGAATTACCGGTATTTCCGCTCAACGTGTCTCGGTACTCCAGCGTGAAGTGAACAGAAATGAGCCAAAGCAGTAATGAAGCCGGGCGGTATATGCCATCCGGATTGCAGAATCTCCTGCTGATAAAAACCGTTTCCTAGTCGTTGACCGTGCCCGTTCCGACGACGATCGCGGCCTACGACGCGTTCATCCTCTACCCGGCCCACCGATACGACATCAAGGGCAAGAGGATTCTCAAGCAGGAAAAGAAGTACTATGCCGTGGACTTGGGGATGCGACGTATCCTGTGCTCCAACAACGTGCGGGACATCGGACGCCTCCTCGAGAACGTGGTGTTCCTCGAACTGATGCGCCGCGAGGGCGACGTGTATGTCGGACAGAGCTCCGGCAGCGAGATCGACTTCGTCACGAACGGGCCAGGCGGACGTCGGTACTACCAGGTCAGCGAATCGGTGCACGATTCGGCGACGCTGGATCGGGAGCCGTCCTCGCTGCGCGCCGTGCGTGACAACTATCCCAAGACGCTGATTACGCTGGATGACGAACGGCCCTACTCCCACGAAGGCATCCGACAGATATACGCGCTTGACTGGCTGTTGAACGAAGACCACAAGAAACAGTAGATACTAGGGCGGCCAGCGGGTTAGCAAGACATCAGTTGGTGAGGACTGCTGACATTGCACTCCGACGGATGAATTGAATACTCATATGGTATCCGATTCTGAACAATTGAGTGGGGGCGTTGATGGTTGCCATCGTTTGAGCTGGCTAAATGCGATTTCGCGCCATGCTGTTTCAACAACGGTGGCAACAGCTACAGTTGAACTATGCATGGGTTGAAGAGTGCGATTGACAGGGGAGCGGACGCGTGGGCACGTTCGCTGCCTGGGCGCGTGCTCGACCGGTATGTGTCGCGGAGCGGCCCCCTGCTGGCGAATGGTCTGGCATATGGTCTGCTGTTCGCCTTTTTTGCCGGCGTCTGGATTGCGGTGAGCGTGTTCGGCCTTATCATGGTCGGCAACATTGATTGGCAGCAGATGCTGATTGACGCGGTGCGTGAAGTCATTCCCGGTGTGGCCGACTCGTTTCTGACGTCTTCCGCGCTAGGCGCCATGTCAAGCGCATTGACGTGGACCGGTCTGGCCACGTTGGCCATATTCTGGTGGACAGTGACCGGCTGGATGAACTCGCTGCGCCACGCCGTACGGGCCATGTTCGACGACTGCGGCGACGAGCTCAATATCGTCGTCGCAAGGTTACGCGATACGCTTGCCGCCATCGCCATCGCAATACTGTTCATTCTTTCGACCGCGGCCGGTACGGTGTCCGGCGGCATCGTACGCCGACTGCTGCAATGGGGCGGCATCCCCAGCAGTTCGTTGCCCGGCATCGTGCTTTTGGAGATGACCGGTTTCGGTACCGGTGTCGCGCTGAATTTCGCGTTGTTCATGTTGCTGCTGCGCGTGGTCTCCCACATCAAAGCCGGACGATTCACGATACTCGGCGCGTTACTGGGATCTCTGACGGTTTCCGCAATGCAGCTTCTCGGTGCGCGACTATTAGCCGGAGCCTCCCGGAATCCGATGCTTGCCCCGTTCGCCGCGTTGATCGGCGTGCTCATTTGGTTCAACCTCGTCGCCCAGGTCATTTTGCTCTGTGCCGCCCTCATTGCCGAGTGCCGACAAAAGAGCTGAGCGTCTGAACTGACTAATATGACGATTAGCGATGAAGCCTCTCTCGCCGAGATGATTCGCGAACTCAGCTGGCACTACAGTTATTGCCGTGGTCTCTCCATCTTGGCATATCGCAAACGAGTAGCTTCACCCGTGATACCGAGCTTGCGACCAATTGTTTCCCATGATTGGCCACGTTCATGCATGAGCAGTACCATCTGCGCAATGCGGGCATCAATGTATTCCAGTTCGGCTTTGCGTCGATTGATTAGACGGCTGAGCTCCAGTTCGGGAGAGAAGTTTGGGCTGTCCTCGGGAATGCCTTCTGCTGGTGATTCCTGAGACTCCACGGCATCTGCCGCAGCGTTGCCGATTTCCATGAGTTTGGCCTGTATCTCGGGAGAGTAGTCTTCAAATTTCATCGTTATCACTGCCTTAGTGTCGCTGTTGCTGATACTCCACTTTATAGGCATGTGGCCTCACCGGTAAATATTTACCGCCGCCCAGACCACACGGTATGGTGGAGCGCATGGCTGATTACGGGAACAACTTTGTGCAACTGCATAACCATACGCACTATTCGCTGCTCGATGGTGCGTCGAAGATTCCTGATTTGGCCAAGCGTGCGGCCGAACTTGGCATGCCTGCGGTCGGTATCACCGACCATGGCAACATGCATGGCGCCTACGAGATGTACACCAACTGCGTGGCCAATGGCGTCAAGCCCATCATCGGCATCGAAGCTTACGTGACCCCGGAAACCGCGCGTCAAGACAAGTCCCGTGTGCACTGGGGCACCGAAGCCCAGCGCCGCGACGACGTCTCCGGTGGTGGTCTTATCACCCACTTGACCATGTGGGCCGAAAACGACGAAGGCCTGGTCAACCTCATCAAAGCCTCGTCCGTGGCCAACCTCGAAGGTCGCGTCATGCGTTATCCGCGTATGGATAAGGAGGTGCTCGCCACCTATTCCAAAGGCGTGATCGCATCCTCCGGCTGCCCCTCGGGCATCATCCAGACCCGTCTGCGCCTCGGTCAATTCGATGAGGCCCTGCGCGCCGCCGGCGAATTCCAGGACATCTTCGGCAAAGACAACTTCTTCATCGAACTTATGGATCACGGTCTGCCCATCGAAACTCAGGTGACCGGTGACCTGCTGACCATCGCCAAGAAACTCAACGCACCACTGCTGGCCACCAACGATTCCCACTACGTACACGCCGAAGATGCACAGGCGCAGGACGCCATGCTCTGCATCAACTCCGGTTCCCGTCTTGACGATCCGGACCGATTCAAGTTCGACGGCACCGGCTACTACATCAAAACCGCCGAAGAGATGCGCGAACTGTTCAAGGACCACCCGGACGCCTGCGACAATACGCTCGTTATCGCCGAACGCTGCAACGTGATGTTCGACGACCACGAAGACGGCGCGTTCATGCCGAAATTCCCTTGCCCCGAAGGCTGGGATGAGACCTCCCTGTTCCTCAAAAAAGTCGAGGAAGGTCTGGAGAAGCGTTACGACGGCAACCCGCCGCTCGACGTATTGAAGCAGGCCGACTACGAATGCGGCGTGATCTGCCAGATGCAGTTCTGCGGATACTTCCTCGTGGTCGCCGACTACATTCAGTGGGCCAAGGATCACGGCATTATGGTGGGGCCGGGCCGTGGTTCGGCCGCAGGCGCCATGGTCGCCTATTCCATGGGCATTACCGAGCTCGATCCGCTCAAGCATGGCCTGATTTTCGAGAGGTTCCTGAACCCTGAGCGAGTGAGCCTTCCTGATATCGATGTCGACTTCGACCCTGAAGGTCGTGCGCGAGTCATCGAATACTGCGGCGAAAAATACGGCACCGATAAGGTCGCCCAGTGCGTGATCTATGGCACCATCAAAACCAAGCAGGCCCTGAAAGACTCCGCCCGCATCATGGGTTATGAATTCTCAGTCGGTGAAAAAATCACCAAGGCGCTGCCTCCGGCGGCCACCGGCGGCAAAGACATCAGCCTGCATGACATCTTCGACCCGACCGCCAAACGCTACGCCGAGGCCAGGGAATTCCGAGAACTCTACGATTCCGACCCGGACACCAAGCGCATCACCGAAGAAGCCAAGGGTATCGAAGGCCTGATTCGACAGACCGGTGTACATGCCTGCGCCACCATCATGGGTAGCGCACCCATCACCGACACCTCGCCGTTGCTGGAACGCACCGATGGCACCATCACCACCACCTTCGAATACCACACGTGCGAAACGTTGGGGCTGGTCAAGATGGACTTCCTTGGCCTGTCCAACTTGACGATCATCCACGACACCCTGAAGAACATCGAGGCCAACGGCAAACCCGCCATCGACTACACCAAGATTCCGCTCGATGACGCCGAAACCTACAAACTCATGTCCCGAGGAGACACGCTCGGCGTGTTCCAGCTCGATTCCGACGGCATGCGTTCGCTGCTGAAAACCCTGAAGCCCGATAACTTCAACGATATTTCCGCACTTATCGCCCTGTACCGACCGGGCCCGATGAGTATGGATTCGCACACCAACTATGCCAAGCGCAAAAACGGCCTGCAGAAGATCACGCCAATTCCCCCTGAGCTTGAGGAGCCTCTGAAGCAGGTGCTTGACGAGACCTATGGTCTGATCATCTACCAGGAGCAGGTGCAGTCCGCCGCCCGAATCCTCGCCGGCTATTCGCTGGGCAAGGCAGACGTGCTGCGTCGAGCCATGGGTAAGAAGAAGCCCGAAGTGCTGGCCAAGGAGAAGGTGCCGTTCTTCGCCGGTATGAAGGAGCATGGATATTCCGAAGAGGCCTCCCAGGCCGTGTGGGATATTCTGGTGCCGTTCTCCGGCTACGCTTTCAACAAAGCGCACTCCGCCGCATACGGTCTGATCTCCTACTGGACCGCATATCTGAAGACGCACTACCCGGTCGAATTCATGGCCGCCCTGTTGCAAGGTGCCGCCACCAACAAAGACAAGACCGCACTGTACTTGGGCGAGGCCCGCCGCATGGGCATCCAGGTGCTCTCGCCGGACGTCAACGAATCGGTGTACGAGTACTCGGCAGTCGGCGACGTCGTCCGATTCGGTCTTGGTGCCATCCGTAACGTGGGTGACAAGGCCGTGGCCGATATCATCGCCGAACGCGAAGGCCCGCGCGGCAAGTTCGTGAACTTCATGGACTTCATCCGCCGCGTGCCCCTGACCGCGCTGAACCGGCGATTGGTCGAATCGTTGATCAAGGCCGGTGCCTTCGACTCGATTGACCCGAACCGTCGCGCGCTGCTCACCGTGCACGAGGCCGCCATCGATTCGGTGGTGAGTCTGAAGCGCAAACAGGCGGAGGGCCAGTTCGATTTGTTCTCCGATGCCGAGGATGGGGGAGCGGAGGCCATGGGCGACGCTTCCGTGACCGTACCCGATCTTGAGGAATGGGACAAGAAGACCAAACTTAACTTCGAACGCGAAATGTTGGGCCTGTATGTGTCTGACCATCCGCTCTCCGGTATGCAGTCGATTCTCGCGTCCTTGCGTGAAATGTCCATCGCGCATCTGGTTGATCGAGCCAAAACGATGGGTGAAGGACAGCAGGTCACGTTGGCTGGTTTGGTCACCAATGTGGACCGGCGCGTATCCAAGAAGGGCAACCCCTGGGCCATCGTGACCATCGAAGACATGGAAAGCTCCATCCAATGCATGTTCTTCGGCAAGGTCTATGAAGCGGCCGCCGCTGAACTTGCCGTGGACGCCATCGTACAGATTCGTGGCCAAGTGGAGTTGCGCGACGAAACCGTTTCTCTGAGAGCCACGGAAATGCAGATTCCGACCTTGGAAGCCGAGGATGAACGTCCGTTGGTCATCACGCTGCCGTCGGTGGCGTTGGAGCGCCAACGCATGATGCAACTCGGTCAGGTGCTCGCTAATCATCCTGGTTACTGCGAAGTACATCTTGCGGTGCTGGATGAGAAGGGTAACGCTCAGGTGCTCACGTTTGGCGATCGTTTCCGCGTCAAGCGAGATACTTCGTTGTTTGCTGAGATCAAGATTCTGTTTGGCCCCAGCTGCTTGCCTGCCGCCTGATTGGCGGGTTTCGCCCCTGGCCTCTCCCTCACCTGGCTTTGCTGGGGGCTCCTTCATCAGAGGGAGCTAAGGCGTGTGCCACCATACGATGTGCGCGACTACTGTGGAACGTATGGGCATGGAGATAGCGGATACTGGTAACAACGATGACGAGCAACAATGGATTGCCACGATGCTGGAACGGCTGTCTCATTCGCAGTTCCGCGCCAAATTCGCTTTGACCGACAAAGACCGAGCCTATGCCCGCACCAAAGGCAAGGCGACCATCGATCGTCATGCGCGAGAAATGTTGCGAGACCGCATAGGCGCAGCCGAACCGAAGAACGACGGCAGACAGACGCCATGGCGCGGCCATCCGGTATTCACCGCTCAGCATGCTACCGCCACATGCTGCCGCGGATGCATCGAAAAATGGCATCATCTGCCCAAAGGCCGTGAACTCGCCGAAGCGGAGGTAAACCGACTTGCCGATTTGGTCATGGCGTGGATTGAACGGGACCTTATCAATCATCCGGTTCGGTGAAGCACCCCGCATCCTCAGTATGCCTGTATGCCTTCAATAGTTATGGGCCAACAGCCAACATAGGCCTCGAAAACCGTAGATGCAAGGTATTGGCGAATGCGGCAGAACGCCGAACGTTGCCTATAGCGCGTTCGTCAATAATGCGACATGATGTCTATTCAAGAAGAGTTGATGAAGTGTCAACTCTGCCCCAAGGAGGCGGAATATGTACTACAGCAGCGGCAATTATGAGGCTTTCGCACGTCCGAAGAAGCCGGCCGACGTGGACAACAAGCATGCATACATCATCGGTACCGGACTGGCGGCATTGTCTGCAGCCTGTTATCTGGTGCGTGATGGTCAGATGCCTGGCGAGAACATCCACATCCTTGAGAAGGACCCGGTACCCGGCGGCGCCTGTGACGGTCTTGATATTCCCGGCCTTGGCTATGTGATGCGTGGCGGCCGCGAAATGGACAATCATTTCGAGGTCATGTGGGATCTGTTCCGCTCGATTCCCTCCATCGAAACCGAAGGCGTCAGCGTACTCGACGAGTACTACTGGCTCAACAAGGAGGACCCGAACTACTCGCTGTGCCGCGCCACCAAGAATCTCGGCAAGGACGCGGGGCTCAAGGGCAAGTTCGGGCTGTCCGACAAGGCTTCGATGGAAATCATGAAGCTGTTCTTCACCCCGGACGAAGACCTGTATGACAAGCCGATCACCGATTTCTTCGATGATGAGGTGCTGAACTCCAACTTCTGGCTGTACTGGCGCACCATGTTCGCCTTCGAAAACTGGCACTCCGCGTTGGAAATGAAGCTGTACATCAAGCGCTACATTCATCACATCGGAGGCCTGCCGGACTTTTCCGCGCTGCGTTTCACCCGCTACAACCAGTACGAGTCGATGATTCTGCCGATGGTCAAGTATCTGGAATCGCACGGCGTCGAATTCCGCTACAACACCAAGGTCGAGAACGTGGAATTCGCGATTGGCGGGGGAGCCGGCCCCAAGCGCGAGCACACCGGCGTAGGCCAAGACACCATCCAGAAGATTCAGGCCACCTCCGGCTTCTTCAAGCGCAACCCTGCCAGCACGCCCACCAAGAAGCTTGCCGTGCGCATCGACGTGGACCACGAGGGTGATAAATCCTCCATCGACCTGACCGAGAACGATCTGGTGTTCATCACCAACGGCGGTTGCGTGGAGAACTCCACCATGGGTTCCCAGAACTCGCCCGCCGCATGGAACCCAGACCTGAAGCCCGGTGGCGGCTGGGATATGTGGAAGCGTATCGCTGACCAGGACCCGAGCTTTGGCCATCCGGAGAAGTTCTGCTCCGATCCGAATGCCACCAAGTGGATGAGCGCCACCGTCACCACCCTGGACGGCGAGATTCCGCCGTACATCCAGAAGATCTGCAAGCGCGACCCGTTCTCCGGCAAGGTCGTCACCGGCGGCATCGTCACCGTGCAGGACTCCAACTGGCTCATGAGTTGGACCCTGAACCGCCAGCAGCAGTTCCGCGACCAGCCCAAGGACCAGCTGTGCGTATGGGTCTACGGCCTGTTCCCGGACAAGCCCGGCAACTATGTGAAGAAGCCGATGACCGAATGCACCGGTGAAGAGATTTGCGAGGAGTGGCTTTACCACATGGGCGTGCCGACCGACAAGATCGAGGCGCTTGCAAAGCACCACGCCAACACCGTGCCGGTCATGATGCCGTACATCACCGCGTTCTTCATGCCGCGCGCGGCCGGCGACCGCCCGGACGTGGTGCCCGATGGTGCCGTGAACTTCGCATTCCTTGGCCAGTTCGCCGAGACCCCGCGCGACACGATTTTCACCACCGAATACTCGATGCGCACCGGTATGGAAGCTGTCTACACGTTGCTCGGCGTGGACCGCGGCGTGCCTGAAGTGTGGGGTAGCGTCTATGACGTGCGCAACCTGCTCAACGCCACCGTCAAATTGCGTGACGGTGCACCGGTCACCGATATGAAGCTCAACTTCATTGAAAAGGCCGTGGTCAAGAAGGTGCTCAAGAAACTCGACGGCACCGATATTGCCACCCTGTTACGCGAATACCACGTAATCTGACATCCATCTGGCTCCCCTCGACTGGCACGCGAAGCGTGACTGAGGGGAGTTGCTCACAACGGAGTGTTAAGAGAAAGACAAAAACATGACTGATTCTGATCCCCAGTTAATCCGCCACGCCACCATCGACGATCTGGACGCGCTGGCCGCCATGGAATCCGAATGCTTCCCGGCCGCCGAGGCCGCCGACCGCTCGTCCCTGCGCGCCCGAATCGAGACCTATCCGGAATGTTTCTGGCTATTGATTGATGGCGAGATCGTCATGGCGTTCATCAACGGTTTTGTGACCGATCGGCGCGACTTGACCGATGACATGTACGAGGATGCCGCGCAGCACAACCCTCAAGGTGACTGGCAAATGATTTTTCGGCGTGGATACTGCGCCGAAGTATCAGCATCGCGGTTGCGCCAGTACACTCATGAGGAAAGTCATTGAAGACACTCGTGCAGCCGGCCGTAAAGGCCTGGTGCTCACCTGCAAAGATCGGTTGGTCGGATTCTATGCGCGATTCGGATATGAGGACGAGGGCTTTTCCGATTCCACTCACGGTGACGTGGTCTGGCACCAAATGCGCCTGACCTTCTAATCCCCTTTTGGCTTCCCTCTTTGATGCTGGGTCGTTTAAAAAACAGTCCGGTGGACTGTTTTTTAGACGAAGGCGAGACGATAGTCGAGCCATAAGGGCGCGAGCTTTGCTCGTCCGTAATTGCGGGTGAGCTGTCCGCGTGATCGGACTGAGGGGAGTTGAACGTGGAATGAATTGTTGCGACACGCCGGTGAACATCTGATTTCGTTACGTGAGCCCATAAAAAGCCGGCGTATCCTGATGGTAACGGCGTGATTCAAGCTGATTTCGACACGCCGATGGAACGACGTCGTTGCAACGATTCTGGCGTGTTTTTTCGTGCCCGGTTTGCGTGAGTCCGCGAATGCGTGTAAGTTATTCACCTGTTGCCGCTCAGCGCGGCGGGTTCCTTCCTCTGG
>OBXX01000534.1_pt1 | contig 16370 bp, 16 predicted proteins | sample 1495441 | NCBI WGS metagenome assembly OBXX01 (sample SAMEA2580168, study PRJEB22360) | human gut metagenome | biome: human gut; feature: human-associated habitat; material: faeces | place: Denmark | collected 2008/2010 | reverse complement strand
CTTTATTTATCACAGTTTCTAGGTACTATGACATGTATACGCAGGGCGGTGTTACATATACGCCCTTTACGAACGCCTAAAGGCGTTCCCTTTCTTCCTGTGTCTGTCCGTTCTTAACGCTCACGAGCCTTGTAAGGCTCGTGGCTAAACGGAACAGCCCCAGTCAGAAACCTTATTTTCGGTCTGATAGTCTATGCTTATTCATGCTATCAAAATGAAAATACATCTTTTCTTTGCTTACTCAAGCGTGTGATTGACCCTAGCGTGCTTAATCACTCTATCTGATACGATAATAACGCCATTAGAATTACTTGTCAAGAAGTTTTTGTTGACTTTTAGATATATATTAAGTATGATATGCTTATAAATACCAAGAAAAGCAATGAAAGGAGTGTTTATACTAAGTCATGGAGCATTACGAAAAGAAAATCAGTTTCTTAGGAGAGAACATACAGACCATAAGAAAACACAGAGGAATGAAACAACAGGAACTTGCGGATAAAATCGGTATCAATATGCAGAGCCTTTCCAAGATTGAACGAGGTGTGAATTATCCTACCTTTGACACATTAGAAAAGATAATGGACGCGCTGGGAGTAACACCCAATGAATTATTATCGGGAGAATGGAAGTATATTGACCACACCGAGCCCTATATCATGGATATTATCAAACGGGAACAAGACTTCAATGTTTCCTTAGATTACCTGTCTGAAAATGAATTTTTCGATGATGAAAAAGAATGCACATTTTACAAGGCATATAAACTCATACAGTATATCCATAACTACATTACCAATGAGGTTACGGAGTTGGAAGAACTTATGGAAATCAAGCAGTTGATACAGCGTCAAAAACTGGAACGCATGATAAAAGTACATAAGGAAATGCGAGGGTTAGACCGATACAGAGAACAGCCCAAAGAGTATAAATACCATGACCCTTATGATGATTGGATATTTCGTCAGCTTGCGGATATAGACAACAGAAACAACATTCCCGACACTTCTCCACAAGTAGACTTCAATGAAGCAGACTATGAAGATTATCTAAAGGCGAAATGGAACAGAGGTCTTTAATTTCCTCTTGCATGGAAGATACAGCAAACAAAAAGCCCAGTAAAGAGTGCAAAGCACCACCAATGGTGGCAAGGCTCTTGACAGGGCTTTTTCTTTTCTGTGGAGGGTAATCAAGAGGAAGAAAAGATAAAATTTGATTTGTGGTAAATCGGATAATATCAATGAAATTGTCACGGTACAAATTTGGGCTATATAAGGAATAGTAACTGGAAGATTGTAGGGTAATCAAAAAGGCGTGTATTTTAAATCAGAGATACACGTCTTTGAAATGAATGAAATTCAATGAATTTTATTCATTGACAATCGTTCATTCACGAGATATAATTTTAGTGAAAGGAGTTGATTACATGAATATTACGAAACAAAAATCACAAAAGACTTTTGATAAGCAAGCTGCCGATTATGATACAAATATTCAGGGGAACATGCTCGAAAACTCTATAAGCCGATTATAGAAAATTTAAAAAATAAGAATATACATTCTATATTAGATTTAGGTTGTGGAACGGGTGCGTTACTTAAAGAAATAAAAGAATTAAATATAGCAGAACAACTATTTGGAATAGATATATCTCCCAATATGCTTGAAATTGCAAAAAATAAACTAGGAAATGATGCAACACTTATCTTAGGCGACTCTGAGAGATTACCTTTTGAAGATAGTTCTTTTGACGCCATTGTATGTAATGACTCATTTCATCATTATCCACAACCAGATATTGTAGAGAAAGAAGTGTCTAGGTGTTTAAAGCAAAATGGAGTTTTCATTATCGGTGATTGTTGGCAACCAATCGGAGCAAGACAGATAATGAATTACTATATGAAACACAGCAATAGTGGAGATGTAAAGATTTATTCAAAAAAGGAAATGTTGTTATTATTATCAAAAGACTTCCACGAAATTGAATGGAAATCTTTTGGCACAAGATCTTGTTTAATTATAGCATACAATAATTAAACCGCAAGAAAGGAAAGAAAACAATGCGTATTTCAAAAGAACCAGAGGAACGTAAACAAGAAATTTTAGAAACAGCCATTAAATTATTTAGTGTAAATGGGTTTGAAAAAACTTCAATATCAGACATAGCAAAAGAAATTGGAATAGCACAAGGATTATGTTATAGATATTTCCCATCAAAAGATGTACTTTTTCAGTCTGCTATCAATGAATATTCAAATATTTTAGTCGCCAATATGACAAAAAATATAAATATAAAAAAGGATAGTTTAAAAGATATTTTGCGGAAGATGATACTTTTTGCAGAACAAGAAGATGATACATATTATCCAGTTTTTCATAATAACCAAAATAAAAATTTCCATAATTTATTAACATTGAATGTATGTGAAAAACTTTTTCCTATTGTATCTGAAATTATTGAAAGAGCAAATTACACAAATGAAATACAAGTCAATGATGTTGAAATGTATGCCAGTTTTTGCATATATGGACAACTAGGAATTATTTTAAATACCGATATATCAATTAAAGAAAAGAGTTCACGGATAAAGGCATTTTTTAGGGACTTGTTTAGGCTTTAAATCTTCCCCTGCCAAAAGGCAGGGAATATTTAAATAAATTAAATGAATAATTTTCATTCAATAGGAGGAATTAAAATGAACAAAAATATTGATTTTGTAAACGGAAACACAAAAAAATGTTTACTTGAAATGACTGTTCCTATGATAATAGCTATGTTTTTAAATATGGCATATAATCTCGTAGACAGTCTTTGGATTGGAAATTTGTTAGGTGAGCAGGCATACGCAGCGTTAACAAACTCGACACCTATTATTTTAATCTTAACTTCAATTGGTATGGGAGCAACAAACGGGTTAGCCATTCTATTATCACAGGTAATTGGTGCGAAAAATGAGCAAAAGAAAAAGAATATTATAGTTACTTCTTTTTTTGTATCTATAATTCTTTCAGTGTTTATGACAATTGTGTTGGAGATTTTTTTAGAGCCTATTTTGATAGTTTTAAATACACCGACTGAAATTTTTGATATGGCAAAAAATTACTTATCTATATATGCTTTGGGATATGTAGCAGTTTATTTGTATTTATACTTTACAGCCATTTTAAGAAGTTTTGGCAATACTATGTTTCAAGCAGTTGCAATGCTTGTGTCTACTTTATTGAATGCTATTTTAGATCCTATTTTCATTAACATAATTGGATTTCACGGAGCGGCAATCGCAACCTTAATATCACAGATTATTTGTTTGGCGTTTATGTGCATTTATATTTATCGTAAAAAATTATTTAACCTTTCACTATCTGATTTTGATACAAAAGAGATTATGCCGTTTGTAAAAAATGCTGTGCCGTCTGTCATTCAACAAAGTATTCCTGCTATTAGTACAACATTTTTAACTGCTATTGTTAGTACTTATAGTATTTCTGCTATTGCTGGCTACGGAGTTGCTGGAAAATTAGAAATGATATTATTTTATCCTGCTATGGCTCTTAATATGGTGTTGACTTCAATCGTAGGGCAATGTATTGGAGCACAACGTATCGACAGAGCAAAGAATTATCTGAAATTGGCGTTAAAATATGGTATTGTTGTTTCAAGTGTATTATCAGCAGTTGTTATTTTCTTCTCTAAACAGTTGGCAAAATTGTTTGTTTCCAACGTAGCTGTAACAAATGTTGTCAGCCATTATTTTTTAATTGTTAGTATCGGTTATGTTCTTTACACTATTACTAGTTGCTACTTAGGTACTTTAAATGGTATAGGAAAACCAACAAAAAGTATGATACTAATGATATTCTACTATATTATTATTCGTATTCCTTTTGCCTATCTATTATCTTGGCTGGCAGAAAATTTAAATGGTGTTTGGATAGCGATTTTAATCAGTCACATAGTCGCCTGCATTATAACTATTTTAACAAGTAATCAAATTATTAAGCGGTTATATGGAAAACTTTATGATAGGACTAAAAAAGCAAGATATAAAAGCATTGAAAGTAACTGCTGTGGAAAGTTTTAGGAATAATCTTATACGATTATGCACTACCTAACAGCATTTTATCAACAACTAAATATTTTACAATATTAAAAGTTCGTACAGACGGTATATTTTGTACGGACTTTTTTCTTGTTCTTCTTTTTGTATTTTCCAAAGATATAGACGGTATCTCCGTTTATATATTTCAGCGTATGCGGAAAGGAGGTGAGATTATGAACCCATCTTCTTTCGAGCATATCGTTAGAATACAGTTTAATGCTTTGATGATGACTGTTATTAAATGCACAGTAAAAAACAGAAACAGACAGTTTGCAAGACGTTCTAAGCGTGAAGTTTTATTCTGTGAATTATCAGATACGAAAAATGTTGAATGTGTAACTAAGGATAACTATTCTTGTGATTACATTTCGTTTGAAGTCTTGAATTTTACAATTCAAATATCAAATGAGAAACTTGCTGTTGCTTTATATAAGTTATCGAATAAAGAGCGTGATGTAATTCTATTACGCTATTTTCAAAGTATGAGCGACCAAGAAATAGCCGAATTATATCATGTATCACGTTCTGCTATTTATCGCAGAAGAAGTAACGGATTGAAGAAACTAAAAACAGTATTGAAAGAAAGGAATTGAACCAATGAAAAAAGAATATGGCTACCCTACATTAAAAGTAATATGTCAAGCGTCTGCTGGAAATGAAACTGCCATAAGAGAGATTTTGAAGCTTTATGACGCTTATATATGTAAATTATGCTTGCGTCCGTTTTACCACTCTGAAAGTGGTAAAATCATTATGCAGGTTGATGAAGAATTAAAAGGTCAAATCCATACAGAAATGATGAAAGCAATCTTGAAATTTGAAATCAGAGTAAAATAATCATACTACATGAATGAAAAACGGGAGATACACAGATATTTGTGCTATCTCCCATGTTGTTTTTGTGTCATATCAAGGCTCATTCAATCGTGGTAAATTCGTGGTAAAATGAATAGTTTTCTATACTTCAAAATGTTTGAAAGTATAGTGTTTATGCGGATAATCAAAAATCAGATATAAAATTTTAATTAAACAATCTTATTTTATTACAGTATAGAATATCAATAGACTTCTATTATAAATGCGTATATTCTGTTTATGAACCAGCAGGATAGTACCCTTATGTGAGAAAGGAAATGGATATTCGGTCATGCGCAAAGATAAGAATGTGACTATATACTGAATTTAATATTTATCAAAAAGCATCATGTGCTGATTTAGGTGGATAATGCATAAATTGCTGTGCCGTTTGCAATTCGTGAATATAAAAGATCTTCGTTATCTAAAAAAGCAGCACTAGTCAAGGTTTCTATGGATGATATTGTTATGCAGTTTCTTGAAAAGGATAAGTCCATATTCTGGTACAGTCATACTATAAACCTGATTTATCCAGAATTAAAAAGGAGGGGGTGATGTATGCATTTAAAAATATCGACCGATTATGCAGTACGAATCGTTCTCTATCTTGCGAAAAAAAGGCAGCTTGTTCAGTCAAAGGAATTATCGGAACAGCTGCATATTCCACAGGGCTATGTTTTAAAAGTTGCCAGTATCTTGAAAGAAGCACAGATCCTGGAAGCAGTTACTGGTATCGATGGCGGTTTTCGACTCGTAAAGCATCCAAGAGACATCCCCATCTATGATGTGATTCGAGCAATGGAGACGACCATGCAGATCAACCGGTGCCTTGAAAAAGACCGCTACTGCAGTCGAGATGCCGGTTCCTTTTGCCAGGTCCGTCATTTTTATGAAAAGATACAGTCGTATCTGGATCACATGCTGCTATCAACAAGCATACAGGAGCTTCTAGAAATGGAATGAAGGGAAATATGAGGGTACCAAACTGGTTCTAATTATTTTAGAAAGAAACGAAAAGAAAGGAGAAATCGTTTATGGAGAAAAATAAGCCGAGTTTTCTTTCCTGTGCAAAAAGACAGCAAAGATGGGCGATACGAAAATTGAGTATTGGCGTGTGCTCTGTATTACTGGGCGTCATGTTGATGGTGCCGTCTTTGGGTACCGTCTATGCACAGGAAAATAGAGGACTGGATACTACAACACATTATACGGCAACCGGAATTGATAACAATGCCAACCTACGTTATAGCTCTACTGTTTTCAATAAAGTTGAGGATGACGACAGTTTATCTATGACATTTACATATTGGTTTAGTGGAAGCGCAGGATGGGGGACAGACCCTGCGAACAAATATGCTGGGAAATATCTTTTGAGTTTTACCAACAATACCTTTTATAAACAGATCGATAAAGTTATTTTAGCTGATATTAGTCTGGAAAAGCATAACGATGGCGCAATGTGGTCTCTGCCAGTTACAAAGCTGCCTAACTATGCTTTGATAGGTTTATCACGTAACCAGCCTGTTAAAATCACGCTGAAAAATGGACAGACATTGGAAAGTCTTAATTTACAAGATACTCCAATTGGATTTAATTCCGTTTTGACGACCAATAAAGGAGCTATAGCCTCGAACAGTATTTCTAATGGTTATATCTTGCTGAATAATAAGAAGAATGAGAATGAAAAGGAATCAGGGTTTACAAAAGGTAAAGCGAATCAAAGAATTAAATTTAATATTGATGATATGACCATTCGTTCTATACACACCTTCAAACCTGATGAGAATTTCCTACAGACAGATTATAGCTGGGTTGTGTATGTGAAAGAACAGATAGCACCAGAGTTGCTTCCATATATTGATACAGATAATATTAAAATATATTGCTCTGATCTGGATGGCGTAAAGATTAACAAAAATCATGAAGAATTCACGGTTCCAATTAACGACCAAGGCTTAGTGGACACAAGCCAGGTTCCAGAACTAAGCATCATCGGCAATGATACAAAGGCGCAGTTAGATGCAGCAAGAAAGAATATCGACCGAATCTTTTTTGGAACGCTTGGACAAAGCCGTAGCTATACGATTTCCTATAAACTAAAAGATAGCGTAACTCTTTCCGATTTTGCAAGAGCAGCTAATGAATATATTAAGAAAAATCAACAATCCTTCTTATTTGATAGCTGGATGGAAGCAGACTATCTGAACACTAAACAAGGTGTATCAACAAATGATAATGGAGATGCTCCAAAGCAGTTGAATAATTCGTATGCAAATGCTTATCTGGATGCGAATGATACGGACAAAGATGGTCTATTTGATTTTGTTGAATGGAAGATTGGTACCGATACTACTAAGGTAGATACAGATGGTGATGGTGTACCTGATGGACAGGAATTTATGATAGATCTGACAGAACCAAACAACGCTGCCGATTATCTAGTATCAAAACCAACTACTACAACGACAACATTCGATTCCACTAAAAAGACAACGATCGAAGGAACTGTTCCAAAGACATTGATTGCTGATCCAGCAGACCCGGCAAGACTGATCCAAATCACAAATGAAAATGCTGGAAATGTAATCGTCAAGCTTCAAGGCTATGATAAAAATACGAAAACATACACCACTGATGAATATGGTACAGTCAAGATTCCATATAAGGATCTGGTAGCCGGAAATTTCTCTTTGGATGTTAACGCAAACGTAGTGCCAGATGGTACAGAGGTTGTTCTGGTTGCATATAGTCCAAATGCAGACAATCCCATTATGGGAGACCCATTTACATTCACTACACCAGATGCGGACAAATACAATGTAAAGGGTGGTACGCTGAACCAGGACTACGGAAAGAAAGCGGAAGAGGCTGCAATTTTGGACAAAGTCACAGTAACAGAAACCAAGGATGGGCAAGAGGCTCCGGCACCAGCAGAGAAAGTGAAATCCAAAGCGATCAAAGGTGAGATTCCTACTCCTACTGCAGATGGTGCAGACCAGACCGTGACCGTGGAAGTAACCTACGCAGACGGAACCAAGGAAGATGCTACCGTAACGATCGCTTACGGGGAAGCAAAGGATGCCTATGTTCCGGAAGGACAGAAGGTGGATGTCAATAAAGGCGAAGACCCAAGCGCAGAAGCCGGAATCAAGAACAAAGACGATCTTCCGGAAGGAACAACGTATGATTGGAAGACACCAGTGGACACGGATACACCGGGAGAAACCACAGGAACGATTGTAGTAACCTATCCAGATGGAAGCAAAGAAGAAGTGGAAGTTACAGTCAATGTCGTTGATCCGGCAACAGATGCGGACAAATACAATGCAAAGGGTGGTACGCTGAACCAGGACTACGGAAAGAAAGCGGAAGAGGCTGCAATTTTGGACAAAGTCACAGTAACAGAAACCAAGGATGGGCAAGAGGCTCCGGCACCAGCAGAGAAAGTGAAATCCAAAGCGATCAAAGGTGAGATTCCTACTCCTACTGCAGATGGTGCAGACCAGACCGTGACCGTGGAAGTAACCTACGCAGACGGAACCAAGGAAGATGCTACCGTAACGATCGCTTACGGGGAAGCAAAGGATGCCTATGTTCCGGAAGGACAGAAGGTGGATGTCAATAAAGGCGAAGACCCAAGCGCAGAAGCCGGAATCAAGAACAAAGACGATCTTCCGGAAGGAACAATGTATGATTGGAAGACACCAGTGGACACGGATACACCAGGAGAAACCATAGGAACGATTGTAGTAACCTATCCAGATGGAAGCAAGGAAGAAGTGGAAGTTACAGTCAATGTCGTTGACACGACACCACAGGCTACTGACACAGAACTGTATACGGCGCAGGGGGGAGTTGTAAACAAACCATATGGGCAGACAGCTACGAATGATGAAGTCATAGGTGTCGTAACGACAGATGCACCAGCCGAGAAGATACAGTCGATCGTGGCAGTAGATGCGATTCCAACGACAGGACAGAATCAGCCAGTGAATGTGAAAGTGACCTATGCAGATGGATCAAACGATACAGTCATTGTAACGGTCAACTATGGCTTGGCAACAGATGCATATGATCCGGCAGGGCAGGCAATCACAGTCGACAAAGGAAGTCAGCCAAATGCAGCAGATGGTATTGCCAACAAAGCAGACTTGCCAGCAAATACAACCTATGGATGGGCTGCACCAGTGGATACCAGCACACCAGGAACAACCTCGGGAACAATCGTAGTAACGTATCCAGACGGTTCTACGGATCAGGTAACAGTGGACGTTATTGTAAATGAGAATGCGACCAATACAGAACTGTATACAGCACAGGGGGGAGTTGTAAACAAACCATATGGACAGACAGCTACGAATGATGAAGTCATAGGTGTCGTAACGACAGATGCACCAGCCGAGAAGATACAGTCGATCGTGGCAGTAGATGCGATTCCAACGACAGGACAGAATCAGCCAGTGAATGTGAAAGTGACCTATGCAGATGGATCAAACGATACAGTCATTGTAACGGTCAACTATGGCTTGGCAACAGATGCATATGATCCGGCAGGGCAGGCAATCACAGTCGACAAAGGAAGTCAGCCAAATGCAGCAGATGGTATTGCCAACAAAGCAGACTTGCCAGCAAATACAACCTATGGATGGACTGCACCAGTAGATACCAGTACACCGGGTACGACATCGGGAACTGTAGTTGTAACATATCCAGACGGTTCTACGGATCAGGTCACGGTGGATGTTATTGTAAATGACAACCGGACAGATGCAGAAAAATATACTCCAGAGGGACAGGAAGTCAATGTCAATAAGGGAGAAACTCCAAATCCAGAGGATGGAATCAGAAATAAAGATGACCTTCCAGAGGATACGAAGTACGAATGGAAGACACCGGTAAACACCGATAAGCCAGGGGAAACACCGGGCATCATTGTAGTAACTTATCCGGATGGAACAACAGAAGAAGTGGAAGTAAAGGTCAATGTGACAGATCCGCGTACAGATGCGGATAAATACGATCCGGAGACGAAACCGGAAATCATAAAGCCGGGAGAAAACCCTGATTTAACAGATAATGTAACAAATCTTGATGACCTTCCAGAAGGAACCCAAATTAAAGATATCACTCCAGAGGGAACTATTGATCCAAATAAACCTGGAGAATATGAGGGAACATTAGAAATCCAATATCCTGATGGAAGCAAGGAAACGGTAACCGTGAAAGTCACAGTGGAAAAACCTGCAAGTACAGTAACTCCGGTTAACAATCAGCAGAATACGCAGACGAACAAGGTGACGAAGGTCACAACTTCTGGACCAAAGACTGGCGACTTTACAAATCTAGGTGTGCATACAGCAGCAGCGATAGGCTCTATTGCGACCCTTGCCGGACTATTCTTTGCGAGAAAACGCAGAAAAGTTGACGAGGAACAGTAAAAGAAACAACGATTGTATAGCATAACGACTTGATTCAGCACAGTACTCTTCTTAGAGGGTGCTGTGCTGATTTCATTCAAAACTTCATAGCCAAAGAAGATAACGATAGGAAAAACACTTTATAATGTCAAGAGGAGTATTTATGAATAAAAATGAAATTATTAGAGAAATCGCATATAAACAGGGGATTTCTTCAGAAGTTACAAAGGGGATCATAGATCAGTTTATCGAACTCATTGGAGATAAGATGGCACAAAGAGAAAAAATACAGATTGCTGGATTTTGAACTTTTGAGGCGCGATTTGTCAGTGAGAGAAGCAGTCGAAATCCTCAAACAGGAGAAAAAACTATCATACCGGGGCACTTTTCACCTAAATTTAAGCCAGGGAAGGCATTAAAAGAAAAAATAGAACAACAGTAATCCCATAGCGTGTTATTTATGCCGAGATATTTTGTAGGGAAGGTGGAAAATGATTTGAAATAGACAAAAGGATTTTTTACCGAGTTTCGGGAATTCATTTCTCGTGGAAGTATGATTGATTTAGCAGTCGATGTTATCATTGGAGGGGCTTTTACTGCAATCGTGACCTCTCTTGTGAATGACATCGTCATGCCTGCTATCGGCATCCTGTTTGGAGGAATCGATTTTACAAGTTTGCGCTATGTTATCACTCCGGCATCAGGAGATATGGCGGAAGCAGCCATTTATTACGGAAGATTCATCCAGAATATCATCAATTTTCTGCTGATTGCACTGGTGATTTTTACGATCATCCGGATCATCAACAAATTCTGCCGAAAGAAAGAAGAGAGCATTCCAGAACCGGCAGCTGTTGAGCCGTCTGAGGAAGCAGTTCTTTTAAGAGAAATACGCGACCTGATATCGAGAAATGAGAAATGGCATTCTATAAAATAATATTTCGACTTAAAAAACGATACTTGATCTTTTGTCACAAAAATGGTACCAGTCATTTAAGAAATCGAGGATTATTTACAAAGCAACAAGGGAGGTATACAGTTCGTCTGTTAGCTCTCATGTTGTTTTCCATATTATATCAGGTCTCATGCAATGCTTTCACTTCGTATCAAAATAAACAATTCCCTATACAGTTATTTTGATACTGGAAGAAGGTATCGTGTTTCCCTTTCATAATAGATACATGATCTTTGCATGAGGGAATTTCAAAAAGGTACTCGTATCAGCTGATGAAACCTCTCAGTAAAACAGTCAAAGATAGTATCATGCGCCTGTAACAGCTCTATTTTTTAACAGCATGTTTGAAAGAATTTTTGAAATGATTGTGAGAATGAACATCGTAGAAGCAATGAAAAGATTGCAGTAGGAGGGAAGAAAAAACGATGGCAGGTAGGAAAATGGAACTTTTGTCCATGACATGCTTAGGGGATAATGTCATGGAAAAACTGAAACAGTATGCACAGGAAGATGTAGTTTTTATCAAGGAGAATAAGAGTGCAGATGCTGTTCTGGTATATCAGTTCTGCAGAGAATTCATGGACTGGTATTATCAGTGCCTAAAAGAGCGTCAAAAAATAGGAATCCAGAATGCACTAAAGAGGAAACGGGAAGGAAATGGTGTATACGGTAGACCACGTGTACAAATTCCGGAAGATTTTGAAGTAAATATCAGGGCATGTCTGGATAGCAAGCGCCCTCTGGGAGAATATTGTATGAATATTGGAATGGCACTCTCGACATTTTATAAATATTCATATCCGATCCGAAAACAGTGGAAAGATGAGCAGAGACAACAGCAGGATATATATACTGACGAGATAGAAAATAAACAGGCTGGATGAATTGACAGCTGAGATAAAGATTATCATTTTATGAACATTGAAGTGAAGAAGGAAAGATGGGAAACGAATAGGAGGAGCAGTAGATTCTTTTATCGTTTGCCTTTCAATCATTGAATATAAGATGGCTTTAAGCCCGTACAGACACCAGGTTTTGTGCGGGTTTTTTGCATCCAGAAAAAAATTTAAACTTTTCTTATAAAATTGAAATGTGTTGGAAACCATTTTAAGGGCTTTCCTGCCTTGATCGCCTGTCAGCAAAGGCGGGCAGGACTGTCAACGGCAGCACATTTATGCACTGCTCATCTTGTGCTGATTGACTCGACTGACTTTGCTATTACGCATTATATTTGTAACCATATCCAACGATTGTCTTTATATAATCATGATTCGCTGAAAATGCTTTAATCCGTTTTCTTGTTTAAAAAACTGTATTTTTTACTGCATGATAAATACCATTTGCCGAATCATGCCAGACTACTTCATAGATTTGTTTTATCATAAATGCAACATCTAGATTTGAATATGATAAATACAGGACATCAAATTCTTTAGCGGACAAGATTATTTTATGGTTGCATAGCTTTACTTGGTGTTTCCTAATATCTATAAAAAATCGGAAGCAAGCTGTTTTATTCCCCAGTATTTCTGTACGATCAAACAATCTTTTCTGATCTGCTCTATAAGAAAGGATAATTCGTCGGATTTTTGTGGAATCCGGATTTTGGAAAACAACTGTACTTTCATTTTGAGTCCGTATATTTCTTATAATAAATTCAAAATGTGTTTCAAAAGATATTTCTTGACTATCGTCAACTGTTGATCGCGCTCCTATATGCGTGATTCCATAGAGCGTTTTCTCTTTGAGAAAAACCTTTGATATATACACAGCCGGCTCCGGCAAATCCGTGTCCATTTCAACTTTCAGATTTGCCGTTGGCAAACCTATCAGTTTTCCAATTCTCCGCCCATGGACTACAATTCCACTCGTTTCGTAAAACGGAAATACCATTTTTAATTGGCAATAAAATGAGAATATTTCGGAAACAATTCGGAAATCTAACATAAAAACTGCTGGAATTGTTCGCTAGTTTCCTTTTCCAGCAGCATGACCTTTTCTATCTGCTCTGTAATCAACGCTGTCACATCATCAACGGTATGTAATTCCTGTTTCTGCTTCTGTACGGCGTTCTGGGTATTTTAAAACATGGTGTCAATGACAGTTTCCCCCGGCTGTTCGCCGCTGTCTATCTCTTTCTTAATGTCCCGTAGGATAGACATAAACACATTCTTGATTTCTCTCAAACTTCGCTTCATGCCCACCTCCGACTGTATGCCGAAATCAGATGGAATTGTTAAATTTTTTGATATAGTTGCGACACAACTATGGTGGCAATGTTGCCAGTATGAACTGTGCATGTATGTCCCTTCGAAAATGTTATATGACGGTATCCGAATGCCTTCGTCTTAGCATATATAGCAGTAAAATATGCTCCTCTGACACATCCGATGAGCTTGACCTAGATTTCAGGACAGATGACTCTGTAAAGATGAGTGCCTCTTTGGCATAGTCCTGAAACGGTGAAGCGGCTTTGCTGCGTGATCCAGCATCGTTGCTTATAGCTATATTTCTTATTGATGAAACCACTGTATCGCTGCAAGGATTAATCTGCCCTTATCCCCAACCGGCAGATCGTTTTCCTATTTTCATGAGACAACCGGTACCATCTGCAAAATTGCTTAGTAAGACCCCCTGATGCATCTTATAGTGTTAGGATGTCATGATATTTGTTCTAGGTTGATGATATAATCGTGCTGAGGCATTGGACGGATCCAGATATCTTCCTTCTTATTATCCCATGGGTACCAGTACATTTCATAGCTGCTCAAGGCAGAGCGTGTTGCACAGGGAGACAGACCCAGTAAAGTCCGAGATGCGAACGCTTTTCCAGCATCCGAAAGGCCTCTTCTATAATCAGTCGTTGCATTGTGCTGTGCTTCAAAGTCCTGATGAAAACTCCTATTATTTAATACTGGTCTCTAAAATCCAACAGGATATCAATAAAAGACCACTATCTTTTCTCCGGAAAAGGAGATATAGATATTTTCAAATTCCTGAAAGATAAAATGAAGACGTTCTAGCAACGCTTCATAGACATTTTTATCTAGATTGATCTTTTTCATGCTTCGTTCATTCACACCTTTCTGTCAGATTATGTTAATTTTATATAGTATAAGCTCCCAATGATCAGAGAGCACAAAACTATCTTTATATAGGGTGTGATTTTCGCATTTACACATCAGCTATCTTTTATGTTCAAGATAAAAAGACTCCCACCTTATGGCAGGAGTCAATAGTAGGATAATTCATTTACAAGTATTCTCATATTTTACTGATGAAATCGCAAATACACAGTTAAAAGCTAAATGAGGGTGAACGAATAGTTAATAATAAATTAGTTACCAATTAGATCCGCATCGAGCATTCCTCATGCAGCGTACAAATTGACGTGCGCAGCGATTTTCTCTACAGTCACGACGCATTGCAAAACGAGCTACTCGCTCCGCTTCATTCAATGCATTTCTGCCATAGTCATTATAGCAACTATAGCCTCTGTTCCAGTCGAATCTGTCGAAATCATAATCGCTAAAGCCATAAAAGTCATAATCATTACATTCACATCTGTTACACATATATATTTCCTCCTTACGTGTTATTGAGATACATCTGCGCATCTCAATATATGATATGGAGGAATTAGATGCCTATTTAGGCTTATTATAATACTTATTGATAAAAGATTAAACGTTTGATAACGGTTAATTAAAAGACCACCATTAAGGTGGTCAAGTGCCGCGAAATACTGCCTAGGTATCCCTTTCTTTTCAATGAGCGGCAACGTAATCATTATATAGCTTATATGAACATTTGTAAACATATTATGAACATTTTTGTGTCATAAGCAATAAAAAATCCGGTTTTACCCGGACTTTGCCAAATGGCTATGCATTGTACGATACCTAGGCAGTAGCATATCAATGCCTATGCTATTTTATCATATTAATAATATTTTGCAATCATTTTGAAACAACAAATAAAAAGCCGGAATATACCTACCTGACTCTCTGTAGGGATATATTCCGAAAGGAGTAGAGAACAAAAAAAAGTATATTACATATCCATATGTATATAAATTCTAGATTATTAAAAAATGCGTACGTTGTTTGATAGGATGACTACGAGATCATGATGAAGCCATCACTATTCTCTAACGATCCGTACCGTCCGTCAGACCCGACAGGATATCTGCTTCCAGATTTCTCCTATGACCTATCCTGCACCTTCAGATGAACTTCGTCTCGATTTGTAAATCACAATAGATAGGCTTTTGAACTCCCACCAGTGCGGCTCCACGATAAGCAGGCCGACGCCATAATGCTGAAGATCCTTTGTATAAGGGTCAATATCTTAGGAGAAATAAGAGCTATTTCAACATGATTGCTTTTTCCGGAACTGCTTCCGGGTTCTCATATATCTTCTGCAGGTCCTTATTCCAGTCAGAACCAAGGGATGGAAGATCATCGATGACATTCTGTATCCTATGAAATGGTCGGACGAATGCTTTGAACTCTTCCGCAGCAGCTCTGCCTGCTTTATCGTTATCCGATGCAAGTATGACAGTATCGATATTCTGATTCAAGACAGGTCGGGTAAGATAATTTACGCGGAACGTCTCATTCATGACATTACAGCTGTCGCATGCGAGCACATTGAAGTCTATCTTCTCACCGGCTTGCTTCTTGGCCGTGATATAAGATAACCCATCGATATAGGCTTCTGTCAGGACAAGCTTCGTAGCCTTTGGATCCATTTCGATGAAGAATCCGGTAAACTTATTTCCTCCACCGACATCTCCCCGAAAGCCTGAATAGGTCGAACGTACGAAGGCGGAATCTACCTTTCCTTTGTAGTTCTCACATGCGAAGACGCAATTTCCTTTTGCATCCAGATAGATCTTACCGTCATCGACGAATCGCTTGATGAGGTCACGGTCGATCTTTCGCTTGTCACATAGATACTCATAGATCTTCGAGATATTCTGTTGTGAATCCGGAAGCTTGAATTCTATCTGCTCATATTTCGGTGCGATATACTGCTTCT
>OBXX01000527.1_pt1 | contig 16499 bp, 9 predicted proteins | sample 1495441 | NCBI WGS metagenome assembly OBXX01 (sample SAMEA2580168, study PRJEB22360) | human gut metagenome | biome: human gut; feature: human-associated habitat; material: faeces | place: Denmark | collected 2008/2010 | reverse complement strand
GTACCGACCAGGTCGAGGTGCCTTCCCGCATCATCGACACCGCCGCCGGCGACCTCGGCTCCTCCGCAGCCCGTAAGTTCGACTGTGAGGCCTGGGTGCCGACCCAAGGCCGCTACCGCGAGCTCACCTCCACCTCCAACTGCACCGAGTATCAGGCCCGTCGCCTGAATATCCGTGAACGTATGGAGGACGGCAACACCCGTGCCGTCTCCACGCTGAACGGAACGCTTGCCACCACCCGCTGGCTGGTCGCCATTCTCGAGAATCACCAGCAGAAGGACGGCTCCATCGTCATCCCGCAGGCCATGCGTGCCTACATGGGCGGCAAGGAAGTCATCGAACCGACCAAGTGGGAGGCCTGATTTCAGGCATTGCTGAATTCGGCATGCGATTGAGATAAAAACGGCGTCAGCGTGGTGCTGGCGTCGTTTTTTGATTCACGATTCGGTGTTTCGCTACGGATCTTGGCTGGGAATCCTCTTTTTCGTCGTTTTTGGATGGACGAATCGAGATTGTCGTCTCACGACGCTGTTTATGTGTGTGCGATGCTGAAGATTTCCGAATGCTGTGCTATATTGACGTTTCGTGCATTGCACATTGGACAGATGTCTGAGCGGTCTAAAGAGACGGTCTTGAAAACCGTTGAAGGGCAACCTTCCGCGAGTTCGAATCTCGCTCTGTCCGCCTTTGGGCTTATTGGATTTTTCAGTAAGCCCTTTTTCTTTTTGAAGGTGATTGATTGCATGTGTGTTGGAAACACTGTGCTGTTGGCGTAGTTTCATGGAAATCTCATAAGCGTTCGAAGGACTATGAAAATAATCGTAATAACGATTTCATAATGCTGCAATTCTCTTGAAATTTCAAGAAGAGAAATTCCTGATAACGTTTTTACAGATATACTTGTGATACGGCTTTCAATGGTGATGGTCGTGTTCTGCTCAGGCGGGGTATTCAAAGGAGAAGAAAATGAGTTATTGGAGTCGTGTGGTGGCTTCGGTTTCCGTTGGCGCTACGCTGTTAATTTCCGGAGGTGCCGTTGTGGTTCAGTCCGCAATGGCTGCTGATGGCAATAAGGCAGTGCAAATTCTTAATGTGGATTATGGGACCGAAACGGGTGATTTTCGTGGCGGTGCTTCGGGGACGCTCTATGGGCTTGGCGATGACGGTTCTCCAACAAATGCCATACTTGACGGTGCTCAGGTGGAGAATTCCTCCCAGAAGCCTCCAAGTGGCACACAGCATCCGAGCGGTGACGCGTTGTCTTTGGAGAATCAGTTCTTTTCCAACGGTGGTAATGAACTGGCAGTGTACATGCAGGGCCATCAGCAGGATTGGAGCTATAACGGCGGTAGCCGTCCGTCCGATGACCGAACCTATGTACTTGACGTACCGGTAAGCGATCCCACCTACGGAACCTACGCTTCCGGTGGCGATGGCGTATGGGATTATGCTCAAATAACCGAAATAGTGGTTAACAAAATTCTGGCCAACACCGAATATCCCGACCAATACACGTTCATTCCTTTCAATGAGCCGGACGGTGGAAACTGGTACGCATCAGGAGACAATGCGAAGGCAAAGATCTTCAAGACATTCCTCAGCGACTGGGACTCGGAGTACGAGTTGATTCAGAAAATATGGAACCAATACAAATCCGGGGAAAAGGTCGGCAAAACCGTCCCTACGGCGGACCACGCCCGTGTTGCGGGGCCTGGCGACTGTGAGTATCGGCAGAACAGGAGCAATGCCTTCCTTGCACATGCGAAGTCAAAAGGCACATTACCTGATGTGTTCGTATGGCATGAATTAGGCAAGGGAAGTCTGTCGTCTTTCCGTACGCATTATGAAAAGTATCGTGCGCTGGAAAAGAAGAACGGAATCAGTCCACTCGATGTGAACATCACCGAGTATGGTGAACTGCGGGATATGAGTGTACCGGGTCAGCTGATTCAATGGCAGTCGATGTTCGAAAGCGAAAAAGTGCAGGCGGAAACCGCGTACTGGAATTACGCCGGAAACCTTTCCGACAACATGGCCAAGGCCAATTCTGCCAATGCGGGCTGGTGGCAGTTCAAATGGTATGGAGACTTGCGTGGGACTCGGACCGTCAAAGTATCATCCGATTACCTGAACAAAGCGGACAGCCTGCAGGCAATTGCAGCCATAGATCAAACCAACAGAAAGGCCACGGTGCTTTACGGCGGTGCCAATGACAATAACTCTGACCAAGTAAAGAACACTGGGGCGAATATTCCGGTCACTGTCCATTTTTCCGGTCTTAGTACAGAGAGATTCGGCACTTCAGTAGATGTGGAAGTTAGGGAGAATGCATTCACCGGACCTGACGGAGTTGCGGCCACGCCAAGAGTTGTGAATGTGGTCTCCGGAGCGGATATTTCTGATGGAACTCTGGACGTGACCACAATGAGTGTTGACCGATACGCATCGTATCAACTGGTGGTCACTCCTCATAGTGATCGTGCTCTGAAAGTCGATGATGCTTCTACCGGACGGGCCCTACTTGTTGAAGAGGCTGAGAATGCCGTTCTGTCCGGTGGTGCGCAGACGTATGTTAAGACTCCATGGGGCGATGGATGGAACTATTTCATGACTTCAGGCAACGGCGATGTTGGCAGCTTCAAATCAGGTTCGACCGCTACTTGGACGGTGGATGTTCCTGCGGATGGAACATATCGTTTCCAGGTGATTAGCGGAAATACGGGATTCCCTGGAACGAACGGGGTCGCAGTGGACGGCATCAGTGCCGGGACACTGCGGCTCGGTGCTGAGCTTGCCATGAAATCGGCCGCAAAATGGTTGTATCGAGGTAGTAGCGAGATTGAATTGCAACTTAGTGAAGGCGTTCATCAAATTCAACTTCAGGGGTCTTCCATGGATAACACGCTTGATAAGTTCCTCCTGTATCAGGTGAGTGATTCTAATGGGAATATGGATAAGACCGAATATCCTGCTTCTCAATTCCGTCTGACAGACGGTGCGTCCCTTACCTATGACCAGAGCGGTGCCAAAGGCTTTGCCCAACTGAACTCTGGTGTTGCCAAGGTGTTCGCGCATGCATGGGAGAGCGGATACCATACCGTCACTTTGGAATATCGTGCCGCTCAGGGTGATGTGATGAGTCTTCGGATTAACGGGAACCTTGTGGACGAGATCGTTGCCGAATCGAATGGATTGCAGAGTTCAAGCATCAACGTGGCAATGTCCGGGGGCATCAATGAAATCACTGTGTCCGGTGATTCGTCGATTCTGGTGTGCGATGTGATGGTCATCAGGGATCTGAGTGATGATGGCGCCGCGATATCCGTTGAGGCGGAGGATATGCAGCTTGGCGGTGGTGCGCAGATCGTGTCCGTTTCGGGAACCAATGCTTCTGGTGATGGATACGTTTCCGGACTTGGAAACCAATTTGTTACGCAGGAGAGTGGCGCCTCCGGCATGGGAGACCGGACTCGAGTCGTGACGGTGGACTCGAATAATACTCCTGACCTTATTGAGGGAAACAAGGGAACTCTTACGATTCCTGCAGGGACCGTTCCTGCAGGAAGGTATTCGGCGGTGGTGAGTTTCTCCAACGACGCGTTCATCGGAAACCATGACTACAATCCTCAGATTGTGGATTTGGGATTGCAGATCCGCGCAGGCAACGGCGAAGGCGAGGAGCTTTCGAGGGGCGCATTCAGATACACGTATTCAGATACCAATTTTCTTGATAGAACTTTGAGTGTTACGACGGATGGCGGTGCTCTTGTGTTCGGCAATTGGGATTCCCCGGGATTGGGCCAGGGTGCGGTATCGTGGGGTGTCGCGCCAAATATCGACAAGATCGTGTTCTATCCCATTGTGGCTGGGGAGGTTGTCGGACGCTCTCTTGGATGATGGGCGATTTAAGAACGTCGTAGTTTTGTGAAAACGATACCAAGGCATTCCCGGTTCGAGCTAGAGGTCGGACTGGGAACGCCTTCTGTGGGAACTGCGTAAATCCAACGTTTGCGAAAGCGGGAAATATGTTGCTCTGATTTGACGTGAAAACGTTATCGAAGTACACTTAAGTCATCGAATAAAAAAGCTCGCATTTATTGCAAAATTGTAGTGCGGGTGGGAATGTTGAATCAACTGTCTTGCTTGATAACGTTATCGGGTGAATATGCAGAATGACCTTGCGAAGGAGCGGTCCCATGGAAAGGCAATATATGTGGGGAAACGATAGCGTGTCTCTTGCCTTCGAAGTGAATGCGGACGAGCATGTATCGCTTTCCCGCATCGTCTTTGGGATGGTGGAGAAGGTTTTTGCACAAAGGCTGCCGCTTGCGGAAATCATCCTCTCCGGTACGGGACATTGGATCGCATGTGATCGGCTGATACATACGACCATCGGCAGGGATTTGGTCCTTTTGTCGTTTGATGAGAGGACTAAGGGGGAGTCGCGATGTCTTGACGTCAAAATGAGGGATGAGCAACATGCTCTCGATGTGGTCGTGACATATGTGATTTCTCCGGGAACGTCCGTGGTCTGCACATATGCGACGGTTATCAACAGGGGGGCGGGGCATGTGTTTCTTGAGTCGGTGACCAGTGCCGTTCTTCCTATGGGGTCGATGTCTAATGATGAGACCTGGAAGAAGGAATGGATCCTGCTTGAAGGTCATTATGATTGGCTTGGCGAGGGGCGTTGGTCCTATACGAAATGCTCGGATCTGTTCCCAGTGCTTCGTCAGGAGCTTACGAATCATAATCCGCGCAGTGAGCATGCTGTCGTTTCCACGGGAACATGGTCTACGGGCGGATCGGTGCCGATGGCGTTCTTGGAGAGCCGGGAGACGGGCAATGTGTGGGCTTTCCAGGTTGAGCATAATGGCGCATGGCGTTGGGAAATCGGCGACAACACAGTGGATGGATACTTCGCGTTGTCCGGCCCTACGAGCGTCAATCATTCATGGATGAAGGATTTGGGGGAAGGCGAGTCTTTCGCGACTGTGCCGGCGTCGTTCGTCATGGGTGGGGACATGCAGACCACCGTTGAGGAAATGACGAAATACCGGCGAATCGGAAGGTTGGTCGATGAGTCGTCCGCTGTTTCCCAAGTGATATTCAACGACTATATGAATACGATAAATGGCGACCCGACCACGGAAAAGCTGTTGCCGCTGATTTCAAGCGCGGCGCAGGTTGGTTGCGAGGTCTTCGTCATAGATTGCGGCTGGTATGACGATTCCGGCGATTGGTGGCCGAGCGTCGGAGAGTGGAAGCCGTCAAAAACCAGGTTCCCGGGGCCTAGGGGAATCGGGGAAGTGATTGATGCGATTAAAGAGGCGGGAATGGTTCCCGGTCTCTGGCTGGAGCCCGAAGTCATTGGAATCAAATCACCTGTTGCGCAAGAGCTTCCTGACTCTGCGTTCTTCCAACGCAACGGGCAGCGTGTGGTTGAGCAGGAGCGGTATATCCTTGATCTGCGCGATGAGTCTGCCCGCCGATATTTGGATGGCGTTGTGGATCGACTGATCGGTGACTACGGCGTTCAGTACTTCAAAATGGATTACAACGTCTCTCCAGGGGCTGGAACCGACTACCACGCTGATTCGGTGGGGGATGGATTGCTTGGCCATAATCGAGCCTTCCTTGATTGGGTTGATGGTCTGCATCGTAGATATCCGAAATTGATTCTTGAAAATTGTTCTTCAGGTGGAATGCGTGAGGACTTTGCCCAGACGTCCAGATTCCAGGTGCAATCCACATCTGATCAGCAGGACTACCGCTTGTACCCGGTTATTGCGGCGACGGCTCCGTTGATGGTACTGCCGGAGCAGGCTGCCAGTTGGGCGTATCCGCAGGCCGAGATGGATGCGGAGCAGACGGCGTTCAATATCAATACCACGTTCTTGGGGCGTTTCTTCCTTTCTGGATACATCAATCAAATGGAAGAGTGGCAGAAGAACATTATCCAGCAAGGTATTCAGGCCTATCGAGAGCATGTGCAGCCGATGATTGGGGAGTCGGTGCCCCTCTGGCCGCTTGGGTTGCCATCGTGGGATTCTGCGGTGGTGGCGTTGGGTGTGAAGGCCTCTCAGCGGACGATAGTCACCGTGTGGGCGAGGAACGCTCCGGAAACGGTGAAGGAGGTTGCGCTCTTCTTGCCACACTTACACGGCGAGGGCGTTCAATGCCGAACGATTTTCCCGGTTGGTCCCGCTTTTGATGAATGGGATGCCAAATGGTCAGAAGCTGATTCGAGTCTTATCGTGTCCATTCCGCATGGAATGTATGCGTCAAGATCTTTCGAACTCGTTGAGAAAGGCGGTGAAACCCTTCTTTCGTAGTGAGTTCGTATGAGTGCGTTGCACGAACACAATGGATTGTAATAAAAGAGAAAAGAAAGGTGATATCAATGAAGATGTTCACAAAGGCCCACGTTGCGACGGCGGTCGCTATGGGAGCGGCCCTGTCGATGGTTCTTTCGGGATGTTCGAACCCTACGGCCGGAGATGGCAATGGTGATGTGGATACCTCCGCGAAGGATTACTGGCCGTCTGCCACACAAAAGCTTGACGGTGTGGAGTTGACCATGTGGGTTGCACAGAATTCCAACAAGATTCCGGTCAAGGTCGTCAATGATTTCGAGAAGGCAACTGGGGCCAAAGTTAAGCTGGAAACGATTCCTGACCCATATGAGCAGAACATCCAGACCAAGATCACAACGGGTGACACTCCCGATCTTGCTTTCTGGCAACCCACTCAGTCCATGCTTGCTGGATTCATCGCCCAAGACAAACTACAGAAGCTGGATAACGCACCTTGGGTGGACGATTATACGGACGGCATAGCCGATGCCGGCGGCGTAGTCGATGGCACTCGTTATGCGGCACTGGTATCCACTCCGCCAGTGATGGGTGTTTTCTACAATAAGAAAGTCTTTGAGAAAGCCGGCATCACGGAGATTCCAAAAGGTTGGGATGAGTACGTGGCAGTAGCCAGAAAGATCAAGGACGCCAATATCGACGGAGTCGAATCTCCGCTGTTCGAGATGGGTGGATCTCAGTGGGGAACCCAGTACTCCGTTCAGATTCAGCTTGCCGAGGCTGCTCAGGACGGCTTGTGGGATCGTGTTAATTCCGGTAAGGAGAAGTTTACGGACAAGACGATTCAGACTGCCATCGACAACTACAAGCATCTCTTTGATGAGGGGTTGTATAACAAGAATGCCGGTTCGGCGAAGGACACCGATGAGGCTCAGGCCCTTTGGGAAGGCAAGGCAGGCATGATTGTCTGCGTGAACTCCTTGTTCAACCAGATTGCCGCGTTGGCGGACAATGACAAGGCGGCACTTGATGAGAACATAGGTTTCTTTCCGTTGTCTGCCAAGGGCAACATCGGAACGGTCATTCCGGAACAGAATAACTCGGTGGTCGCATTCAAGACGAGTGATTCCAAGAAGGAAGCCGCCGCACGACAGTTCATCAATTATTGGATGACTGAGGATTATGAAACGTTCGTCAAGGATCAGGGCATTGTCTCCGTTATTAAAAACTTGGACACGCCTGACAATGTGCCGCAGGCATTGCTTGACTCGGCAGATTCCATCAAGGATTCCGTCGGTTCCATGCAATCCTTGGCCGTGGCGAATCCGGATCTCTATATCAACTTGGCCGATATGATCAATGGCACCAAGTCCGCAACCGATGTAGCGAAAGCGACTCAGGATCAATTTGCTCAACTTGCAAAGGCGCAAGGGATCAAGGGGTTCTGAAAGAAATCCAAGTAATTACGGTGGGGCACCGCAAATCTGGTGCCCCACACCCATCAGCCACAATCGATAGGGGAAGAACAATGTCAGCACAAGCAGTGGCACGTGCGGTGCCCAGACCAGAGAAGAAGAAAAGAAACAAGAGTCAAAAGGTGCTTATGCGGCAGAACTATCCAGTTCGTTATCTCATTCCGGCTTATGTGATGCTACTCATCTTCTTCTTTGTTCCGACTATTCTCAACCTTATTTACGCCTTCACGAATTGGTCTGCTTATTCCAAGACGATATCGTTCGTAGGTCTTTCCAATTTCGTAGATCTCTTCAGGTCGGGAAATCTGCTGCGTGACCTCCGTATTACACTAATCTATGCTTTGCTGGTCGCAATCTTCCAAAACACATTCGGATTAATGCTTGCGGTTTTCCTTGAGGAGGACACTAGAATCAATCGCTTCGCTAGGACTATGTTCTTCATTCCCGTCATCATGTCCGCTTTGGCGGTTGGCTATATCTGGCAGGCGGTACTCAAGTCCGATGGGGCTTTGAACCAGATTCTATCCTTCCTGCTTGGTGCGAATATCGATGTGGCGTGGCTGGGATCTACGATATGGACGATTATCGTCGTAGCCGCAATCCATGGATGGAAGTGGATGGGACTGTCAATGCTCATCTTTCTGGCTGGGCTCAAAACCATCGATTCTGACGTAATAGAGGCGGCGGCCATTGATGGAGCGACCCGTAGGCAGACCTTCTGGCGTATCAAATTTCCGCTTCTTGCACCGGCTTTCACTTTTAATGTGGCGACGTCTTTACTTGGCTCCATGAACGGTTTCGACATCGTTCAGGCAACAACGCAGGGCGGTCCTGGAAGCACTACCGAAATCATCAATATCTTCATCTGGAGAACATTCGGCCAAGGACTGTATTCGCAGTCCACGACGATGAGTCTTGTTCTGTTCATTATGGTTATGATCATCGCAGTGCCGCTCATTTGGTATCTGCGCAGAAGGGAAGCGAAAATCCTATGACATCCGCAACGTATGGCGCAGCGCCCAAGACCAACGATTCCGTCACGGTCAATAGACCTTCCAAAGGGCATGCCATCTTCCACGCCATCATGGTTTTCGTGGTGATGATAGTACTTCTCGGCATTCCTTTCTGGCTGTTGGTGGTTACAGCAGGGAAAACTCAAGCGGAAGCTGTGGTCCCTAATATGAGTCTGCCAAGTCAGTGGCATCTTCTGGAGAACTTCAAAACGGTATTGGTGGACGGTAAAATGATTGCCGCGTTCTTCGGATCCATCGTTGTTACCGTTCCGTCGGTGTTCCTCGCACTGCTGTTCGGTTCGATGGCCTCGTGGATTCTCGCGAGACGGACGACCAAGCTGCTTGCCGTTGTGTATGCGTTGGGCATCTCCGGTCTGATTCTTCCTCCGGCCGTGGTCACTGTGATGATGCTGCTGAAGATCATCGGCCTGTCCGGCACCGCAGTGGGTATGGTCGGCGTATATGTGGGCATCTACATGTCGACGGTAATTTTCTTCGTCACTGGTTTCATCCGTACCATTCCGGTGTCGCTCGAGGAAGCGGCGCGTGTGGATGGTGCTAAGCCGATACGAATCTTTTTTACCATCATTCTGCCGTTGCTCGGTCCTACTCTCGCTACCGCGACGATTTTGGTAACCCTGTACATCTGGAATGATGTGTTTTATTCGCTGTTTATCCTGTCGGGCAAGATGGATCTCCTTCCTTTGAATCTGTATAACGTGGCTAGCGCCGGCTTGTATCTCAACAATTGGCATTTGATTTTCGCTTACATCATTTTGATGAGCCTCCCGCTCCTGATTATTTTCGCGCTGGCTCAGAAGAAGATCATTAGCGGCATTACAGGCGGAGCCGTGAAGTAGATTTGTGGGTGAGATATCGATACCCACCTACAAATCCGTCCAGTAGTATTTTCGGTGCTTTTCATCATTGAATTTGGAACTATATGATGAATAGGTACGGATTTTCTAGTGGGACGCGATGGCGAAAGGGGAAGTATGGCCCGGGGTGCAAGGCAGACGAAAGCAGCCTCAATCAAAGATGTTGCTGCCTTGGCGCAAGTATCGGTTCCTACGGTATCGCGCTACCTCAATGATCGGGAGCGCGTTAGCGACGAGAAATGTGAGAAAATCGCCAAAGCGATAGAAATGCTAGGGTATAGGCCGAATCCAATCGCTCGAGCCTTGGTGAAGGAGCGGACAAGATCGATTGCGGTTCTGTCTACGAATACGACGCTGTACGGCCAATCGCACTGCATTGAAGGCATTGAAGAAAGTGCAAGAGCTGCCGGGTATTCGTTGGCCATCGAGATTTTGTCGGACACCAGCCGTAGCAAGCTTAGGGCAAGTGTGCAATCAAGCTTGGATCAAAATCCTGCGGGTGTGATCCTTCTCAACTTCGATCAGGTGGGCAACGATGCGTTCGCATATCTGCCATCCGACCTCCCCACGGTACTGATTGCCGGTGGGCGGGAGAAAGAGACGGCCCAGATTTCATTGTGTGAGAGGGAAAGCGGGTATGAGCTGACTAAATATCTTCTTTCACTGGGCCACAGAACCGTATATCACGTGGCGATTCCCGGTGATGGCGGTGATTACACGCGTCTTAGCGGATGGCGCCGAGCGTGCGAGGAGGCCGGCGTGCCGACCACTGTTCCCATTGAAGCTGAATGGAATCCCGAGAGCGGTCGTGAGATCGGGCGAAAACTCGGTGCCGATCCGGAGGTAACCGCGATTTTTGCGGGCAATGATGAGTTGGCTATGGGCATTATCCGTGGTCTGAATGATGCCGAGCGCAAAGTGCCTGAAGATGTCAGCGTTGCTGGATTCGATGACCATCCGATTGGGAGTATCTGGAATCCGGAACTTACTACGATAAGGCAGGATTTCCGTTTGGTGGGCATGAAATCCTTTGAGCTTCTTGAAGCCAAGATCAATGACCTTGTGGAGGGGAACGGACATACGGAGAACTGGAATCGTTATGTGGAGATTCCAGGTGAGCTTATTGTTCGTGAATCCACGAGGAGTGTGCGTTAACGACAACGGTGACTGAGCATCTTGAGTGAGTTGAACTTTTCAGGGTGGCAAATGAGTGCCCCCCTGTTTGTACGTATTTGATGTTGTGAATCCTGGTTCGATTGGTGGGCGTCTTCTCGGTTTGCGGATGAAATTGTCGTCACATTGGAACCCCAACCGGAACGTACCGTAAATGAGACTGTGCTGCTGCGCCGCTGATGGAAGCGGTTATGGGGTAATGCGAACAACTCCTATACCGTCGGCGTGGCCAGCGTGGCGCTATCGGTCACGCCGACGGGATTCATTACCCCTCCTTTTTTGGTCTTCCGCCAAAGCTTGGGTATATCGGGTCCTGTTGTGAAATCGACGAGATTCCGCCGTTCGTCACAATCGCTGTATACAATGAATTCCGCAACTTTGCCTCCCCCTCGGAAGGATGACATGACAATGCTGAGTCTTGGCTACTGCATCTTGGGCGTCATGCTCTGCATTACCACCTTTTTTCTAGCCAAAAAACACCCCAACCGCATTTCGAACGGATTTATTCTGGAGCTGGCCGTCATTCTTCTTCTCGAAAGCCTCCTTGGTCTGACGGCAGCTCACATGGGGGCATCTCCTTGGCTGATGGGCGTAGCTTACGTCCTCGCATACATTCGTCCGGTTCTCTTCGTAATTCTGGGATTCGCCCTGTTGGTCAACGGCGTCATCGGGGTGCGGCGCGAAGGTTTCTCCCTTACCAGTGCGCTTCCCTTCGCTTGGGGTATCATGTTGCTCCTTTCCGGTTACTGGTTCCTTTGGGGGCCGGGGCAGGGCATGTCTGGCTCGGAGTTTTACGTCCGCGTTATGACCTTCGTGAGCATGATGGTGAACTACATTCCTATCGCGCTCTTTGGTGTCTGGTTCTCGAACGACATCTGCTATAAGTCCGGCAAGACTCCTGAAACCGAATACATCATTGTGCTGGGTTGTAGCATTCTCGACGACGGCACGGTCACGCCGCTGCTGCGGGGGCGCCTGGATGCGGCGATCGCGGCTTGGGAGCAAGGCGGACGTCGCGCAACGATCATCACGTCCGGCGGCCAGGGCCATGACGAGGTGATTTCCGAAAGCCGTGCCATGGCCAACTACCTGCTTTCGCAGGGCGTACCGGAAAGCAGCATTCTCTTGGAAGACAAGTCCTCAACGACCGAAGAGAATCTGAAGTTCTCGCATGCCATCATGGATGCCCGCGGTGGAGCCGCACATTGCACCATTGCCACGAGCTCCTACCACTGCCTGCGCGCCGCGATGTTCGCACGACGTCTTGGCATCAACGCAAGCTGCGTAGGCGGACACACGGCGGCCTTTTTCTATCCGGCGGCGTTCTTCCGCGAATATATCCCCTGATTATGCGTAACCGTCCTGCCGTCATCATCTTCTTCGGGCTCGTTGTCGTTCGCTTTGCGCTCATGCTGATGGATATCGTTCCGGAAGGCGTCTTCTTCTAACCGGAGGTGGACGCATACGGGAGGACCCGTATGGGTCGGTGAGCCTGCCAAGGCAAGCGTGTTTGGCCTGCAACGTCATGGGGAAGAGCATTGGCCTGTCCATATGGAACATCAACGACGAATCCGACAAAACGATGCCAATGCATAAGTTTCATCATCCGGCGTAGGTGACGGAGCCTTCGCCGGCAAGGTAAATAGTCAATCCACGCCGTTCGTGACTCTCATCCATGTCGAATCCCGTGGTAACGAGCCATTAATTTTCAGAGGGCTTTTCTTTACTGGCACGTAACAGTGCGGTGGTGAGTGTGACGGTCGATTCCGGCACAATCTTGGGTAATAACAACGTGAATCAAAGGTTTTTCGATAAGAGACCTTATCGTTGGTTGTTTTTCCGAAGCGTCATGAATCGAGGTCACTATGGCACAGCAGATCACCAGCCTGCTCGACGACCCGACACAGACCGTCAGCCTCGACACGTTCAGTGGGCTGACCAAAGGGTGTCCGGCACCATTCTGGTTGTTTCAGGGAGTATGCGGCGCATGGGGCATCGACCATTCCCGCGCCCAGCTCAATCTCATCACCGTCTCCGAAAACGCAACGTTCCTGCTGTTGCTTGACGGCGAGCCGCAAGGCGTGGTGCGCGTCTCACAGCCCGGCTACGTGGGTGGACCGGAGGCCGTCGCCTCGGAAATCAGTTGGCTCAACGCGTTGCATGACATCGATGGCATCAGCCTGATCAATCCGGTACCCACCGTACGCGGCACGTTCGTGACGAAAATCAACGACCTCAACGGAATCGGCTGGACGGTGATCTCGACCAAATACGTGGCCGGCACCGTGCTGGAGGATCTCGACAATCCCGCACCCTACTACGAGACCATCGGCCAGTGGGCGGCGAAGTTCCACGAACAATCCCGTAACTGGAACAAGCCATACGGCTTCACCCGTTTCAACTGGGACCTGTCGAACATGGTCGGTCCGGCCCCGCGTTGGGGACGCTGGGAAAGTGCGAATCTCACCGATGACGAGAGGGCATTGTGCGACACCGCCCTATGGAAGGCCATGGACGTGGTGATGAAAGTGCCGCGGACCAACGACACCTGGGGACTGATCCACGCCGACCTACGTCCCTCGAACGTAATCCGCGGCGACGATGGCAGACTGACGGTCATCGATTTCGACGACGCCGGCTACAGCTGGTACCTCTACGACTATGCATCCTCCTTGAGCTTCATCGAACATGAATCCTACGCGCCCGACCTCGCCAAGGCATGGGTGAAAGGCTATCAGGCGGTCGCCGGAACATTCACCGACGACGAACTGCACATCATGTCGGCACTGTCGATGATCCGCCGTCTGCAAATGCTCGGCTGGACCACTAACCATCGTGAGGACGCACTGCCTGACGGCCTGGCGGCTCAACAAGCCCCCGGCAGCGTGATGTGCGCCAAGCGGTACCTTGACGATCCGCTATGGCTGTTGCACTGAACGGCAACGCGTTCCAGGAATTTGATAACTGAATATCCAACCGAATCCAACAATCACAACTGAACGAGGAAATCAATGGCATAACTCGCCGAACAGTAAGAGAGGAAGGCGATTGCAATGACGGCATCAATCGTTTCGGGAAGCTCCATAGGCAGCGTGACCTATGTGGAAACCGACAAGGACTATTTCAAAAAACGTCAACTCAAGCGGACCGCGGGAGCATTCGGCCTATGGGCCATCGGCATCGCGGCAGTCGTTTCCGGCGACTTCTCTGGATGGAACGGCGGCATAGCGCAGGCCGGCTGGGGTGGCATGCTCGTGGCCGCCCTCGTGGTGTACCTCATGTACGTACTCATGCTCAATTCCATCAGTGAAATGGCCTCCGCCATGCCACACACCGGCGGCGCATACTCATTCGCTCGAGCGGCCATGGGGCCATGGGGCGGCTTCTTCACCGGGCTTGCGGAAACCGTGGAATACGTGATGACCGCCGCCACCATCGTCTACTTCTCTTCGGCATACGCCGACGCGATCCTGTCCGACCTGACCGGCTACTCGCTTGACGACCACGGTCTGCGCTGGATCTGGTGGCTCGGCCTGTATGTCATCTTCGTGGTAGTCAACTGGCTTGGCGCCGAAACCTCATTCCGCTTCGCCGAAGTCGTGTCGATTGCGGCGCTCGCCATCGTAGCGCTGTTCGGCATCGGCGCGTTCGTAACGGGCAAGGCCGACTTCTCCACACTGCTCAACATCACGCCGACGGACGGCAACTCCGCATTCCTGCCGTTCGGACCGGGCGCCATCTTCTACGCCATGCCGTTCGCCATGTGGCTGTTCCTCGGCATCGAACAGCTCCCGTTGGCCGCCGAAGAGGTGCGCGAACCGGAAAAGAACATTCCGAAGTCCTCCCGCCTGTGCATCTTCACCCTAGGTCTGTCCGCACTGATCATCGTGTTCCTCAACCCGGCCGTGGTCGGATCCGAGGCGCTCGCCGGTTCCGATGAGCCGCTACTTGACGGGTATCGTGCGATTCTGCCCGGCAATCTTGCCGCGGTGCTCTCCGCCTTCGCGCTCATCGGCTTGCTCGCTTCCATCCAGGGCATCATGTTCGCTTACGGACGCAACCTGTATTCGCTGTCCCGCGCAGGCTACTATCCGGCGTTCCTGTCGCTGACCGGCAAGAAGAAAACGCCGTATTGGGGCCTGATCGTCGGCGCCATCATCGGCTTTGCCGCGCTGTTCATCATCGCCTACGGCGGTTCCGGCGCCGGTTCGGTGGTACTTAACATCGCCGTATGGGGTGCCGTGTTGGCTTACCTGCTGCAGATGGTCTCCTACGTGCTGCTCAAGAGGAACATGCCCGACATCAAGAGGCCGTTCACCAGCCGCTTCGGCGTACCGGGCGCGGTGATCGCGGGACTGCTGGCCTTCTGCATCTTCGTGGCGGTGCTGCTTAACCCTGACTACCGCCTAGCCGTCTACACCATGGTGGCCATCTACATCCTCGCCACCATCTTCTTCGCGGTCTACGGCCGCAAGCATCTGGTGCTCTCCCCGGAAGAGGAGTTCGCGGCATCCGGAGGCAAAGCCGAATACAAGACCGAGGACTGAACGGCAACACCTCATCGGATAACGGCATGCATCGCGTGGAATTCATCAATGCGGGCATGCCGTTTTCCATGGAGTCGAATCTCGGCAAAAGGTCAACCAAATACGCAAAAAATGGCGGAAATGGTTTGTTTCCGTACTGTATCAGTCCCTCAACAAAGCTGCGTTACCGTTTGGGTAATGCCAAGGAGAGCCAACGAAAGAAGGAATCATGGCCACTCGATCAACCATCATGGACACCAACAGCTTCCGTCCGGAGATGGCGGACGCACTCGATCCGGCAACGCGCAAGCTCACCGAGGAACGCGACGTACTCGGACCGGCTTACCGCCTGTTCTATCGCAATCCGGTGCATCTGGTGAAAGGCGTCGGGTCTCATCTGTGGGATGCCGACGGCGAGGAATACCTCGACGTGTACAACAATGTGGCATCCGTGGGCCACTGCCATCCGCGCGTGGTCGAGGCGCTGTCCAAGCAAGCCTCAATGCTCAACACCCACACCCGTTACCTGCACGAGAACATCCTGCATTATGCGGAAGATATCCTTTCCACCATGCCCGACGAGCTTGACCGCATCATGTTCCAGTGCACCGGCTCCGAGGCCAACGATCTGGCCATCCGAGTGGCCCAGACCTACACCGGCGGCGAAGGCGTGATCGTGACGCACGAGGCCTACCATGGCAACTCCGCCCTGACTTCCAAGCTGTCACCGGCACTCGGTACCGCGCAGACCCTGGGCCTCACAATGCGCATGATTTCCACCCCCGACACCTACCGTCTCGAAATCGGCGGGAAAGCGGCCTCCGAATGCACCGCCGCGGAATTCGGCAACTGGATGGCGGGTGAGGTACGCAAGGCCGTGGCCGATATGGAACGTCATGGCATCAAGTTCGCGGCACTGCTCGCGGACTCCATCTTCTCGTCCGACGGTGTGTATCCGGATCCGGTCGGTTACCTGAAGCCGGTCATCGATACCGTGCACGAGCTTGGCGGCGTGTGGATTGCCGACGAGGTGCAGCCCGGCTTCACCCGTACCGGCGACGCCTTCTGGGGCTTCGGGCGCCAGGGCATCGTGCCGGATCTGGTCCCCTCCGGCAAGCCG
>OBXX01000525.1_pt1 | contig 16577 bp, 12 predicted proteins | sample 1495441 | NCBI WGS metagenome assembly OBXX01 (sample SAMEA2580168, study PRJEB22360) | human gut metagenome | biome: human gut; feature: human-associated habitat; material: faeces | place: Denmark | collected 2008/2010 | reverse complement strand
GCACCGTGCCACTTCGCAGGAGTTGCGCATGGCCATGGCGTTCTTCGGCCACATGGGCATCGAATGGAACCTGCTTAAGGAGCCGCAGGCCGACATCGACAAGCTTGCCGAATGGGTCGCCGAGTTCAAAAAGCATCGTGAATGGTTCGCCGTCGATACGGTGGTGCATTCCGATGCCGCCGATCCGGCCGTACGCGTGGATGGTTGCGTCATGCCGAACAAGGCCGCCGCAATCTACCGCTTCACGCAACTGACCACTTCGCAGACCTACCCAGCCGCACCGGTGCGTCTGCCAGGCCTCGATCCGGACAAGGTGTACGAGGTGTCACCGCTTGACGTGAGTCTCGATCTGATCAAGCAGGACATCACCAATGGCCAGAGCCCGCTCGGCTGGTGGAATCCTGAAGGCGTGAAGATGACCGGCCGTGCGCTCGAGACCTACGGCATTCGCCCGCCGTCCCTCCACCCCGCTCAGGCCGTCCTGTTCAAGGTCGTGGAAATCTGATGGCCTAAAGTTGCTTAACGGCTTCTTTCGAAGATTGCGCCGCGCTGATTGTCGGATTGAGGATGATCGATGGAGTGCGGTTCGATTCGGAGGAAGCCGTTTTGTATGATATCCATGGATGCAAGAGGGTACTTCCGTTCGGTTGCGACGATTCATGCAAACACGATCCGCGAATAGGAACTTTGTGACGAATCGGGCATGGTACCTAGGTCGATACGGTCTGAACTGCTCATAAAAACCGCCATTTTCCAAAGGTATGGGTTTAGGGAGTCCGGCTCGAAGGAAGTTGCGGGACGCACGACCCGCTATAAGCACCTCACATGGCAAGCGTGCACGGTCATATCGTTACGAGTACACCGTGCAGGCTCGGCATCAGCCAGGTATGTCGACTTGAGATTTTGCGGTGCGGCATTTTTCGCTACGGTTCTCCCCTCGAGCGGGAATCACGTTAGCTTACATACTGACGGATGGCCTGAGCGGCTGCGGCCTTGGCCCATAGCGCCCAGTCGTGGTCGGGAATCTCGAAATCCACCGGTGCGGCCTGGCTGTGCCGATAGTTGTTGATGCCGTTGCGCAGGTCATCGATGCCAAGCTGGGCGATGAACGACGATTCGCCTGCAATCATGATTTTCTCCGGCATGGCGATGTTCGCAATCGTCGCCACCAGCGTTCCCAGCCGGAAGCATGTACGGTTCACGAGTTTCGTGGCCTGCGGCACATTCGCTTTGGCGTCACGGGCGAAATCGGCGAATGTGACCACGTGGCCGATGGCATGGGAGTATTCCTCCACGATGGAGTCGTCGCTCAAACATTGCGCGCATCCCTTGTGGCCGGATACGCAGCGTGGACCTTCCGGATCAACCAGAATATGCCCCACCAGACCGTAGGATTTGTCCGGGCAGTTCACCAGTTCGCCGTTTAGCGCCAGCGAATAGCCCACGCCCACCCCGACCGTGAGCACGGCGAAGCTGCTCAGTCCCACTCCCGAGCCGAACCAGCAGGCATCCACCAGCAACGAATCGATGTCGTTGTAGATGCCGGTCGGCAGTCCGGTGGCCGCATGTACCATCTGCGAAAGATGCACTGGTTGCGACCAGTGCATGAACGGCGCGAACGTTACCACCGAATCATTCACCACGTGGCCGCCGATCGAAATGCCGGCCGCGCAAGGCTTCGGCCATCCGGCCATTGCGGCCTCGCTGGAGCAGTCTGTGATCAGCCGTTTGATGATCTGCACCACGACTTCCGGCGAGGCATCGTCAATCGCTTGCTCGTGGCAGCCGGGGGTGGTATGCCCGCCTGCGTTCGCGCAGATCCACCGGACTCAGCCGGTGATGTTATGCCCGCCTGCGTTCACGGCCACGGCGGAAGCGAGCGAGGCGTTCAATTTGATGCCCACGAACGTGCGTGCATTCGTGATGATGCGCAGTCCCGTCTGCGGACGGCCACGACGCTCGCCGTTCTCTTTCGTCGTGAATCCTCTCGGTAATTTGCCCGTCTGATCGGCGGTCATCGGAGTCTCTTCGACAACGCCGGCGTAAATCAGATCGCTGGTGATGCGCGAGATTGCTCCCTGCGAAAGACCGAGGATCTGCGCTAGCGTGATGCGTGCGATCGGCCCGTATTTCATGATGCTGGCCGCCACTTTGTGGGTATAGCTCGAGCCGCCGAACCACTGTGGAAGAGGAGAATCTGCCATGTGTACGTTCCTTCGTGCCGATTTACTTTCTCAGAATAACAAAATCTCGACGTTTAGTTTCCGCTGGCCGAGGGCACGCAGGCGCTGGGAATGAAAACCGTCTCCATCTAGCATCCTAGATAACGGCGGCGTGGTAAAGATGCCGCGATTGCCGCAAACAAGGAAGTAGCAAGGAGTCGAGAATGAAACCTGATTCCACAACCAGTGTAGGCAAGATCAGGAGGATTGCATACCGTGCGCTCACCGCTGCATGCGCAGTTGCGATTACGGCCGGCCTCGCCGGCTGCGGCAACAGCACCGCGGGAACCGTTACGTTGGATTTCTTCCAATTCAAAGCCGAGGCTGCGGATTGGTTCACGGCGAAGGCCCGCGAATTCGAGAAGACCCATCCCAACATCAAGATCAACGTCAACAATTCCTCCGACGCAACCACCGATTTGCGTACGCGCTTGGTGAAAAACCGTGAACCTGACGTCATCACCATCAACGGCGACATCAATTACGGCATGCTGGCCGAAGCGGGCGTGTTCCATGACTTCACCGATGACGAAATCGTCGATAAGCTTAATCCGGGCATGGTGAAGATCGCCAAGAGCCTGGTGCAGACGGAGGACCAGTCCAAGAAGCGTCTGTACGCCATTCCGTATGCCGGCAACGCAAGCGGCTATATCATCAACGCCGACGTGTGGGAGGCTGCCGGCGAGGACCCCGACAATCCTCCGCAGACCTGGAGCGAATTCATCGCACTGCTCAAGCGGTTCAAGGCGAAGGGCATCACGCCTATCGAAGCGAGTACCGCCGATCCGTGGACACTGCAGGCCCCGTTGTCTTCCCTCAACTCCACGCTGGTGCCGGAGTCGGAATACAGCAAGCTCAAGGATGGCTCCAAGACGTTCTCCGACCTGTGGAGCACGGTCAGCGACGAGTTGATTGAGATCTATCAGAACTACACGCAGAAGAATCCGGCCGTCACCTACCAGCAGGCCACGCAGGATCTGGCAGGCGGCAAGGCGGCAATTCTGCCGCTGGGTACATATGCGATTCCACAGGTGCGCCTGATCAACAAGAAGGCCAACCTCCGCTTCGCGCAGATGCCGGCCACCGACAATGTCAAGGAGCAGCAGCTCACCGCCGGCGATGACGTGATGCTGACCATGGGCGCGCACACCAAGCATGAGAAGGAGGCGCGCGAATTCGTGGACTTCCTCATGAGCGAGGAGAACGTGAAGGACTACTCCAAGCAGCAGTCCGCATTCACTCCGTACAAGGACACCTACGTGGGTGATGACGCGTTGAACGGCGTGCTGAGCTTCTACAAAGCAGGTAAGCTGACCGACTTCTGCGACCACTATGTGCCGGCCAGCATCAACATTGCAGGCTTCCTGCAGACGTTGATCCAGACGGGAAACAAAGACAAATTCCTGAACAGCATGCAGTCCGAATACGACAAGATCGAAGCTAGGAACTTCAGGTGAGAGGAGGCACGGACATGACTGGCAATACTGCAATGAAGCCTGCGAAGAAAAAGGTTTCGAAATTCTCCAAGCGCAAGGTCGATCCGGCATTCTACTGGATGACCATACCGGCCGCGATTCTGGTGGCGATCTTCCTGTACTGGCCGTTCCTGCAGGGCGCGGCGTATTCATTCACCAACTCGCAGGGCTATGGCGATTTCAAGTTCATTGGCTTCAAGAACTACATCGCGATGTTCCAGGATGCGCGTGTGGGCAACGCCTACATGTTCACGATTTTCATCGCGGTGCTGATCACGATCGGCACGAACTTCATCGGCATGTTCCTGGCGGTGCTCCTGAATTCCAGAATCGCCTTCAAGAACGGCTTCCGTGCGATCTTCTTCATTCCGTACACCCTGTCGGTGCTGGTCATCGGCTACGTGTTCAAGTACATCTTCATGACTCCGCTGCCGGAGCTCGGCCAGGCGTTGCATATCGACTGGCTGTCCACATCGATGATCTCCAATCCTGATCTGGCGTGGTTCCCGATCGTGTTCCTGTCAATCTGGCAGGGCGTGGCCTACTCCACCCTGCTGTATCTGGCGGGTCTGCAGACCATCGACAACGAGATCTACGAAGCGGCGTCCATCGACGGCGTGAACGCTTGGCAGAACTTCTGGCAGATCACCTTCCCGCTGATCGGCCCCTTCTTCACGATCAACATGGTTCTGAGCCTCAAGAACTCGCTCGGCGCGTTCGACCAGATCATGGCGTTGACCAAGGGCGGCCCGGATTCCAAGACCGAAACCGTGTCGTACTTGATCTTCCAGAACGGCTTGGGCAATGGCGAATACTCCTATCAGATGGCGAACGCGGTCACGTTCTTCATCGTGCTGGCAATCCTCGCATTCGTGCAGCTGAAGTTCTTCAGCGGCAAGGAAAAGGTCTGAGAGAGTAAGGGGAAGCAATCATGACTAGCGCAACTGTTGCGGCAAAGACCGCCGCGTCCTCCGGCAAGCCGGAGAAGATCCGCAAGGATCACAACATCAACTGGTGGCTCACCGCGGCCGTGGCCGTGCTCAGCCTGACCGTGCTGGTGCCGCTGTACTTCACCGTGGTCACCGCGTTGAAGACTCCGGGCGAGGCAGGCACGTTCACCCTGCCGACCTCCTGGGAATGGCATAACTTCGCCGATGCATGGAACAAGGTGAACTATCCGAAAGCCGCGCTCAATTCCGCGATCATCACCGTGTGCGCGGTGGTGCTGACGCTGCTGACCAACACCTTCGTGGCGTACGCGGTCGCAAGAAATATGGATAAGCGATTCTTCCGCTTCCTGTATTACTTCTTCCTGGCGATGATGTTCGTGCCGTTCACCGTGATCATGCTGCCGATCGCCAAGGAGATGGGTTCGCTGCACCTTGACAACCAGCTCGGCCTGATCGTGCTGTACACGATTCTCGGCATCGGCACCAACCTGTTCATCGCGATCGGCTTCATCCGTTCGATTCCGGTGTCGTTGGAAGAGGCGGCGCGCATCGACGGCGCTTCGACCTGGCGCATTTTCTGGACGATCATCTTCCCGTTGATGGGCCCGATCAACGCCACCATTGCGATTCTGACCGCACTGTGGGCATGGAATGACTTCCTGCTGCCGTTGATCACCCTGACCGATCAGAGCAACCAGACCATTCCGCTTGCCCAGTACGTGTTCCAGAGCCAGTTCACCTCGAACTATCCGATGGCCTTCGCCTCCTACCTGATGGCTATGGCTCCGGTGCTCATCGTCTACGTCTTCGCCCAGAAGTGGGTTGTCGGCGGCGTGATGAAGGGCGCTGTGAAGTAACACTTCACAGCGCCGAGCGGGACGAGCCGTGAAACGGAGAGCCCTGTGGGCTCTCCGTAGGCGAGCCGAGCAGTCGTGCTGCGAGGTGGAGCCCCGTGAGGTAGACACTGAGTCCGCGCGAAGCGTGGTCCTTAGTTGCAGGACGCTGTGAAGTAACACTTCACAGCGCCGAGCGGGAATCCTCGTTTTCGGGGATTCCCGCTTTTGCATATCAGGGCATGGCATGCCTATTCGTGATGAATCGGCCGGGTCGTGCCGCCCGGTGTCAGCACGGTTTGAATAACCGTGCGCGGCTCGTCCAGTGTCTTCTTCGCGATAAGGTCGAGCGCCTTATGCGCGGTGATATGACCGATTTCACGCGCGGGCTGCATCATCGTGGTCAGATTGGTGCTTGTCGCGACATCCGATCCGTCATGTCCGGCGACGGACATATCTTCCGGCACGCGCACGCCATTGCAGCGCAGCTCGTGTATGACGGCAAGCGCGTAGTAGTCGGACCATACGCACAATGCGGTCGGGCGTTCCGGCAATGCAAGGATTGTGGCGATGGTCTGCCTGACGGATCGTGAGTCTGTGACATCGATGTAGTGGACGCCGCAGTCGGTGAGATTGAGATCGGCAATGGCATTGCGGTAGCCGGTTGTGCGGTCATCGTGGCCCCACTCGCTGCCGGGCAGCGGCTCCTTGCGTCCGATATAGCAGAACTTGCGATGGCCGATGGCGGCCAGGTACCTCACCAGCGTCGCCTCGGAGGTTTCGTCGTCGATGGCGACCGATCCCTGACAGCAGTTGGCGTCGGGAGAGTTGACCAAGATGATCGGCATGCCCATGTTGGCCAATGCCCGTTCCTCTTGCTCCGTGGCGGGGAAGCCGGATACAATCAATGCGTCGGCATTGCGATTGGCCGGCAGATTGGTAAAGAATCCGGATCGTTCCTCTGCGTTGCCGGCTCGGTATATCAACAGGTCATAGCGTGCGGGATTGAATACGTCGTATAGGCCGTCCAGCAACTCTCCCATGAACCAACCTGCGATGCGGTCGCGGGACAGCAATGCGACACGGTTGGTCTGCCCGCTGGCCAATGCGGACGCCGCCTTTGAAACGGTGTAGTTCAGCTCTTTCGCGGCTTGCAATACCTTCTCCCGCGTGCGGGGCGCCACATGGTCCATGCCGCGCAGTGCGCGCGAGACGGTGAATGTGGATACTCCTGCAGCCTTCGCCACGTCTTCGATGGTCACCTGTGCCATGTGCCGCCTCTCTGGTTGCTGGAAAAATGATTCCTAGGAATCTGCTAAGCGATTATATCTTTACGCCCTTGATTTTTCTTATATGCAATACTAAGCGTTGAGGTTATGAGGGGGTGTCGTTGTATAGATGGACCGATTATGTAAATGCGTAAAATATTGGAAAGTGGCTGTTAAACTGGTTTGACACGCTGATAAAATGGGTAATCTAAGCAAATTTGACAAATGAATTTCTCTATCTGTATCCTTTAGCTAAGCGCTTAGCAGAAGTGAGTGCTAGGGAATCCAATCACAGGTAATCTGCCGATTCCCGCAAGGAAAGGAACATCAATGAAGATCGGAAAGTCCATCACAACCATCGTCGCCGGGGCAATGGCCGTGGCCTGCCTTACATCCGTGGCTGCTTGCGGTCCCGGATCGTCCTCCTCAACATCCAACGCATCCTCCGAACCGGTGAGCACCGACTTGGGCAACGAGAACATCGAACTGAAACTGTGGGACGGCGCAGGTCTCAAAACCTTCGACGACCAGCTCATCGCGGCTTTCCAGAAGAAGTACCCGAACGTGACCATCAAGGCCACCTATGATCCGGACAACACCTCCGCACAAAACGGTCCGCGCATCATTTCCGCAGCCGACACTCCCGACATCGCGCGCATCACCGACATCAACTCCGCCGTGCGTGGCAGGCATCTGGTCAATCTCGACGACTACGCCAAGGCATACAAATGGAATCTGCCCGAATCGCAAACCGAAATCTACCAGGTTGATTCCAGCGGCAAAATCGGTTCCGGCAGCCTCTACGCAGTGCCGGACGGCGTGTCGATGACCGGCCTGTACTGGAACAGGAAGGTAGCGAAATCGCTTGGCATCACGGAAGCCCCAACCACCATCGAACAGCTCGAAGCTGACATGAAGAAAGCCACCGATGCCGGCACATTGGCAATGATGATGCCCGCCAAAGAAGGTGGCACGTCGTACATCTATCAGGCACTGCTTACCAGCTATGAAGGTCGTGATGCCGTTCAGGATTGGATCCTGCAGAAGGATGGCGCCACCTTCTCCACCGACGGAGCACTCAAAGCGGCCAAGCAAATCAAGGGCTGGCAAGATGCCGGTTACTTCTCCTCGGACGCTCTCGCGCTCGACGGATCCACTGCGTTGAGCCGTTTCTGCAACGGCGAGGCATTGTTCTTCCCATCCGGTAGCTGGTATTCGGCGTCCATCAACGACGCACTCGGCGACGATGCGGGATGGGTGGCATTCCCCGGCGTACACGAAGGAGAGGAATCAGCGGCATCCAATGCGGTGACGGCATTTGGCATTCCCGTCAACGCCAAGCACAAGAACGCAGCTGCCGCGTTCCTCAACTTCCTGCAATCCGAAGAAGCCCACCAGATCGCGGTCAACAACGGATACCCGCCGATTGGCGAGGGCGACGCGCCGAGTACCGACAACCAACTGCTGGCCCAGGTGCTCTCCTCCTACGAAAGCCTCGTAAAGAGCGGCAACACCACCGACTACATCAACAACGCAACCGCCGGTATTCAGGCCAGCGCAATCATCCCTGGTTTCCAGTCACTGCTCGACGGCACCATGACGCCGCAGCAATTCGTCGACTCCATCCAAAAGCAGTACGCGAAGGAAACCAAGTAACCGCATGTGGCGCCAGCCACGCGCGAACGTAGACCTCAGGCGGGACGGTTCATTCAATCCCCTCTCCGTCCCGCCCGAATACACCAACTGCCAGCTCACATGCATTGAACAATCGTTCCAAATCAATTGAGGCAATCATGTCAACTCATCATCCATCCAAGGCACAACGGCCAATGTCGCTTGGCGCAATCAGTCTGCTATTCCTCCTGCCGGCGTTGCTGTTTTACGCGGTATTCGAACTCTGGCCAATCGTGCAGACCATCTGGTATTCGCTGTACGACTGGAATGGCATCGACGAAAGCACTTTCGTCGGACTCGGCAACTACAAGACAGTGTTCACCGATCCCGACCTTTATGGTTCGATCCTGCACTCGTTCTATCTGATCATCTTCTTCTCCATCATTCCGATCGTGTTCGGTCTGATCATCGCCGTGCTCGTCAAAGACATGAAATCCAAGATGGGACGCGGCTTCGCGCAGGTCTGCCTGTTCCTGCCCCGTGTCATTCCGGGCGCGGCCGCGGGCGTGGCATGGACCTGGATGCTCGCCGATAAAGGCACCGTCAACCAACTCCTCCGTGCAATCGGACTTGGCGATGTTGCACATGTATGGCTTGGCGACCAATCCACATCGCTCAACGCAGTCGGTGTGATCGGCTTCTGGTTGCAGCTCGGCTTCTGCGTGGTGTTGCTGCTCTCCGGTATCGGTGGCATCGACCAGTCACTCTACGAGGCAGCAAGCCTTGACGGCGCAGGCTGGTGGCGTCAGCTTTTCCACATCACCCTGCCCGGCCTTCGCGGACAGATTGGCGTATGCCTGACCATGACCATCATCTCCGCGCTCGCCAGTTTCGATGTGGTCTACATGTCTACGCAAGGCGGCCCGGGCACCTCAACCATGGTGCCTGGCGTGCAGGTGTACCGACTTGCGTTCACCCAACAGAGCGTTGGCCTCGCCTCCGCGCTCGCCGTGGCCTTGATGGTGCTTGTGTTGCTGGTTGTCGGACCTCTGCAGCGACTCGTCAATGGAAAGAAGTGATTTATCATGCAGCAATCGAAAACGACCCGTATCGCAGGCGGTGTGATGCTCGCGCTGACCGTACTGTTCTGCATACTGCCTTTTCTGAGCATGTTCTCTGCCGCTCTACAGCCGCAAGGTTCCATGCCGGAAGGCATTCAGTTCACCGCGCATCCGCACTGGGAGAACTTCATCGACGCTTGGAACATCGCCAATATTACGCCGCTACTGCTCAACAGCAGCATTCTGGTGGTCGTGGTGGTGCCTTGCGTGGTGATCTTCTGCTCGCTTGGCGGATATGCGTTCGCACAATTGAAAGTACCGTGCAAAGGCCTCATCTATACCCTGTTCCTTATCGGCCTGACCATTCCTTTCGAAACGATGGTGACGCCGCTGTACTACGAAATCAGTGATATGGGCATTCTTAACACCCGTCTTGCGCTGATCCTGCCGCTGATTGGTCTGAACATCCCGTTCGGCATCGTGTGGATGCGATCCTGTTTCGAGCAGATGCCGCGCGACCTGATAGAGGCCGCCAGCATCGATGGCGCCGGTCATCTTCGCACCTTTCGATCGATTCAGTTGCCCCTCGCGTTGCCTGCCATTTCCTCGCTAGGCATTCTGACATTCCTCGCCACCTGGAATCAGTTCCTTCTGGCCGTAGTGTTGGAGAGCGATCCGAACAAACGCACCATGGCAGGTGCCTTGCAGGCATTCGTCGGCCAATATCAGACCGACGTGGTGCTGCTCAACGCGGGCGCACTGCTCATCATGGCGCCAACCATGTTGCTGTTCATCTTCCTGCAGCGCTACTTCATCCGCGCCATGCTGGCCGGTTCCGTCAAGGGGTGATTGATCATGGCCGTTTCCTCCGCAATGTCCGTTTCGAGTCCTGTAGAAACCACGTCTTTCGTAACCGCTGAATCCACGGGTGATTGGTGGCGTGACGCGGTCGTCTACCAAATCTATCCGCGCTCCTTTGCCGATGCGAACGGCGATGGCGAAGGTGATCTCGCAGGTGTGATCGGCAAGCTTGACTATTTGCGCAAGCTTGGCGTGGACGCGATCTGGCTCTCGCCGTTCTACCCTTCGCCGTTGGCTGACGGTGGTTACGACGTAGCTGACTATCGTGCCGTCGACCCACGTTTCGGTACCATGGCGCAGTTCGATGAGCTGGTTGCGCACGCACACGATGCCGGCATCAACATCATCATCGATATTGTGCCGAATCACACTTCCGATCAGCATGAATGGTTTCAGAAGGCCCTGCAGGCGGCCCCCGGCTCGCCGGAACGCACCCGATACGTCTTCCAGCGCGGCAAGGGCGAACACGCCGAACTGCCTCCGACCAACTGGCTGAGCAACTTCGGCGGCTCCGCATGGCAGCCGTGCGGCGACGGTTGGTATTACCTGCACACCTTCGCCAAAGAACAGCCGGACCTCAACTGGGACAATCCCGAGGTGCGCGAGGAGTTCCTCGACATCCTGCGATTCTGGTGCGACAAAGGCGTGGATGGTTTCCGCATCGACGTTTCCCACGGCCTTGCCAAGGATCTGCGCGAACCGCTGCGTGACCGTCCGGATCCGACCAAGATGTACCCACAGGCCGCCGATGGTTCCGACCCGATGTGGGACCGTGACGCCGTGCATGACATCTACCGCGGATGGCGCGAGCTGTTCAACGAATACCAGCCCGCGAAATACGCGGTCGGGGAGTCATGGACGCCATTCAGCGACAGGGTGTTCCAGTATGCCCGCCAGGACGAACTCGGCGCGATCTTCGATTTCTCCCTCGAAAAGGCCGCGTGGAACCGAGATGAATACCGTCATACTGTCGAACGTACGAGACGATATGCCATCGAAGCCGGCACCGCACCGACTTGGGTGCTCGGGAATCATGACGTTCCTCGTATCGCCTCTCGGTTGGGTGTGCCGTCCGGCACTGACATTGAGGCATGGGTCGCATCCGACGGTACGGAACCGGTTATTGATCCGGCCGCCGCTGCACGACGTGCGCGAGCCGCCGCCTTGATCATGCTGGGACTGCCCGGCACGGCCTTCGTCTACCAAGGCGAGGAACTGGGACTGCCTGAGGATTTCGATCTACGGCCGGAAGAGCTACAGGATCCGATTTGGGAGCGCGGACGGCACACGTTCAAAGGTCGTGATGGCTGTCGTGTGCCGCTGCCATGGACTGGCGACCGCGAAACGGCGTATGGCTTCAGCGGTTCCGGCAAGTCTTGGTTGCCGCAGCCGGCATGGTTCGCTGATTATGCGGCGTGCTTGCAAAGCGACGACGTTAATTCCAGTCTGAACATGTATCGAAAGGCAATCGATCTGCGTAGGTGCATGGTCCGGTGCGGGGACGATGTGGCATTGGAATGGCTGGACCCCGACCTATGCGGTGACGACGGTTTCGGATGGAAGCTGCCGTCCGGCATGATGGTGTTGGCGAATTTTTCGGCCGTGCATGCGCTCACGCTGCCGTCGGAGGTGAAGATGTTGCTGTGCTCACGAGCCGACGATGACCATAATGCCGATTCGCATCAAGTGCCGCCGGAATCCACCGTCTGGTATATCTGCCGTTGAAAAACATTCATTTCCTGCATTGCGAAACGCGCCGTGGGCAAGAAAGAAAAAATGACTTACTTACCATGGAGTAGTTAGGAATTCTGCCCCGACACAGTAGCAAAGGAGCTCACGAACATGACTGATTTCAATCGTTCCACCCTTCCCGACGCCGTCCGTTCCAACGGCGCCACCCCGAACCCATGGTGGGCGAACGCGGTGGTCTACCAAATCTATCCGCGCTCCTTCCAAGACACCAACGGCGATGGCATCGGCGACCTGAAGGGCATCACCGGCCGGCTCGATTATCTCGCCGACCTCGGCGTGGATGTGCTGTGGCTGTCCCCGGTCTTCAAATCCCCGCAGGACGACAACGGCTACGACATCTCCGACTATCAGGACATCGATCCGCTGTTCGGCACATTGGAAGATATGGACGAGTTGCTCGCCGAAGCCCATAAGCGCGGGCTGAAGGTCATCATGGATCTGGTCGTCAACCATACCTCCGACGAGCATGCTTGGTTCCAGGCTTCGCGAGACAAGAGCGGCCCACATGCCGACTGGTACTGGTGGCGTCCCGCCAAGCCGGGGCACGAGCCGGGTACGCCGGGAGCCGAACCGAACCAGTGGGGCTCCTACTTCGGCGGTTCCGCATGGCAGTACGATCCGAAGCGCGGCGAATACTTCCTCCACCAGTATTCCAAGAAGCAGCCCGACCTCAACTGGGAGAATCCGGAGGTTCGCAAGGCCGTCTACAAGATGATGAACTGGTGGATGGATCGCGGCATCGACGGCTTCCGCATGGATGTGATCACGCAGATCTCCAAAACCATCGACGCCAACGGCAAACTACCCGGTGAGGAAGGCTCCGAAATCGCCGATAATCCAGTCGGTGAGGAAGGCTACTCCAGCCCGTTCCCGTTCTGCTCCGACGGTCCGCGCATCGATGAATTCCTCGCCGAAATGCGTCGCGAGGTCTTCGAGGGCCGTGAAGGTTTCATGAACGTGGGCGAAGCTCCGGGCGTCACCCCGGCTCGCAACGAGCACATCACCGATCCAAAGAACGGCGAACTCGACATGCTGTTCCTGTTCGACCACGTCGGCGTGGATCAGGCGGTCTCCAAATGGGATGTCGTACCGTTCGAGGTCAGGAACCTGCGAGCCCGTATGGCCGACCAGCAGGCTGCGCGGACCGCCGAAAAACGCGCGGGGGGGGCCGGCCTGTTCTTCTGCAACCACGATCAGCCACGCGTCGTGTCCCGCTGGGGCAACGACTCCGACCGTGAATCACGCGAACTGAGCGCCAAGGCGTTCGGCATGCTGCTGCATATGCACCGTGGCACCCCATACATCTACGAAGGCGAGGAACTGGGCATGACCAACGCCCACTTCACCGAGCTTGGCCAGTATCGCGATCTGGAGGCAATCAACGCCTACCGTCAGCGCGTGGAGGAAGCCAAATGCCAATCGTCTGAATCCATGATGGCGGCCCTCGCATTAATCGGCCGCGACAACGCACGCACGCCGATGCAGTGGGATGCGTCCAAATATGCCGGTTTCACCGCCGCTGACGCCGCGACCGAGCCGTGGATCAGCGTCAATCCGAACCGTGTGGAAATCAACGCCGCCGAAGAGTTCGACGACCCGGAGTCCGTGTACAGCTTTTACAAGAAGCTCATCGCCATGCGCCACAACAACGCGACCATCGCAACCGGCGAATGGAATCTACTGGACGCCGACGATGACCAGGTGTATGCCTTCACCCGCACCAGCGGTGACGACACGATTCTCGTAATCGTCAATGTCTCTGACAAGTCGTCCGACGTTCCAACACAAGTCGCCGACCTGCTTGCGGGCGGCATAAACGAATCACAAGTACTGCTGAGCACCTATGATGCTATGCGTAGTGTGAAGTCGATCGCTCGCGGCGAGCTTGCTCGTTGGGAGGGAGTCGTGATTCAGCTCTGATCGATCTTTCCCTATAACTCTCTGTAAAGTCACCCGGCAGGTTCATCACGGAACCTCCCGGGTGTTCTTATCCATCCGGCATCCACTGGCAGGGGGTATGACGCAACGTCACCCATATGCCGGCCCATGACCCGCAACTTCGGCAGACGTCCGCTTACAATTGCGCTCATGGAACAAAAAGAGGTTCTCAAAGCATTGCAGCGCGATCACGCAGCTGAACTGAAACTGGCCGCCGAACGACTCGCGGGCACCGCACGCCATACGGAAATCATTCCGTCTCCGACGTTGTCCGAAATGACCGGACATGAGATTCTGCTCAAGCCTGAGAATCTTCAGGTCACCGGATCGTTCAAGATCCGCGGCGCCTACAACAAGATCGCCTCCCTGACCGACGAGGAGCTGGCTCGAGGCATCGTCACCGCGTCCGCGGGCAATCACGCCCAAGGTGTGGCCTATGCGGCCCGTGAGCGTGGGGCCAAGGCCACCATCTGCATGCCGACCATCACTCCGCCGCTTAAGGTTGACGCCACCAAGGCATACGGTGCCGATGTGGTGCTGCACGGTGATGTGTTCGACGAGGCGGCGGCATATGCCGCCAAGCTCTCCGAAGAGCAGGGCATGATTTTCGTGCCGCCGTTCGACGATTACGAAGTGATTTGCGGCCAAGGTACCATCGCCCTTGAGATTCTTGAGGACGTACCGAACGTCACTGACATCGTCGTGCCGCTCGGCGGCGGTGGTCTGGGTGCGGGCGTTGCGCTCGCCGTCAAGACCTTCAAACCGGAAGTGCGCGTGATTGGCGCCATCCCGGAAGGCTCTCCGGCCTACAAGAATTCGCTGGCGGCCGGTCGTGTGATGTCCGCCGACCAGGTGGTCACTTCCGCGGAAGGCGTCGCGGTAAAGCGCCCGGGCGACCTGCCGTTCGCATTGCTTAACGAGTTCCTCGATGACATCGTCACCGTTTCCGAACGCGACATCAACGAGATGATTCTGCTGATGCTCGAAAAGCACAAACTTGTCGTCGAAGCGGCCGGTGCCGTGTCACTGGCTGCGTTGGAGCATCTAAATCTGCGCTCGCGCAAATTCGCCTCAGCTGAGGGGCCTCATGTGGTCGTGCCGATCATGTCGGGTGGCAATATCGATACTGTGACCATGGGCGCCGTGATTCAGAAGGGCATGATCGCCCGCGGCCGCATCATGAATTTCGAGGTTGAGCTGCCGGATACCCCGGGCCAGCTCGTCAAGGAGCGCGCCAACGTCATCGCGTTGGACCATGACCAGTTCAAGGCATCCGGTCACTACACCAATGCGGTGTCATTGGGCGTGACCGTCGAGACCAATGGTCCCGACCACATCGACCGCATTCTTGAGGCGTTGAAGGAAGCCGGTTTCCAGCCCAAGCGCATCTACTGATCGTTGAGGCTCGTGGTTCGGCGAATTCGCCGGGTATTACGTTGGTGGTCCCGATCCGTCTGCGGATCGGGACCACCAACGTGTAGAGAGCCGGGCAAAATACCCTCTAACTCGCCATCTGGCAGTCGTGTGAGCACGCTCGAAGATTCTCTCGTTGCCGATACTGAAAAATGGCCATACTTCCAGTGTGGCCTTTGGCGATTCGAGCAGGAGTGCTCACACGACTGCCAGATGGCGAGTTAGGGGGTATTAGGTACATTCGCTACCATGTTTTGTGCGTAGGGTCGTGGGGTGGTGCTCAAACGTGATGTTCTGCGATTTGCTCGAGTTACTGCCTGTTGCGCTCTGCCGTGATGGTTTCGTCGACGAGGCGAGGTAGCGCCACCGCGATGTCGTCACGGATCAGGTGGTCGGCCAAGCGGTCATACTGCGTGTGCCCCATGTTCATGATGGTGATCGGCACGCCTGCCTGTGCGGCTACCGGCACGATGCTGGCCGCTGGCATCACTTCCAGAGTGGAGCCGATGACCCATAGTTCGTCGGCCTGCGTAGCCAGTCGATATGACTTTTCCATGGCTCCGTCCGGCAACGCCTCGCCGAAGTAGACCACATCGGTTTTGATAAGGCCGTTGCAAGGCATATTGCCACTGTACGGTAGTTTGCGGTGACAGTGTGGGTCTGGCTCGTTGTCAAGATTCGCCATGATGTCGGCGGTGTCATACTTGGCATGGCATTTCATGCAGTGCGATGTGCCGATGGTGCCGTGCAGATTCACGATGACGTTGTCGCTATTGCCGGCCTTCTCGTGTAGGGCATCAAAGTTTTGCGTGGCCAGAAGCGTCAGCATGCCCGCCTGTTCCAGTTTGACCAACGCCTTGTGTGCCTCGCCTGGTTGTGCATTCCACACTGGCGATTCTTTTTGCCAGCGCCAGGAATATTCGCGGTCTTCCTCATTGGCGAGGAATGCGTCGATGTCGTAGACGTTCATCTGCTCAGGATGCTTGGTCCAAACGCCGTCCGGACCACGGAAGTCGGGAATGCCTGCGGATGTGGAAATACCCGCGCCTGTCAGTACTGCGATTTTCTTGCTCATACCCAATACATACCACCGCTGGGTTTCCTGTATTGGGTGGTTGGTTCTTGTTGTGTGGTTGCGACACGCCGTGGTGTTGGGTGTGTGGGTGGTGGTGCGGGTGGTGTGGCCGGTG
>OBXX01000517.1_pt1 | contig 16855 bp, 10 predicted proteins | sample 1495441 | NCBI WGS metagenome assembly OBXX01 (sample SAMEA2580168, study PRJEB22360) | human gut metagenome | biome: human gut; feature: human-associated habitat; material: faeces | place: Denmark | collected 2008/2010 | reverse complement strand
GTGGAACTGTTCAAGAACCTGCCGCTGACCATCATCATGGTGTTCATGGTGCTGGGTGCCTATGCGCAGCTGAAGCTCAGCTTCTCCGACACCTTCGCCACGAACTTCTTCTGGCTCGCGGTCACCGGCCTGAGCCTGTACACGGCGGCGTTCGTGTGCGAATCGCTGCGTTCGGGCATCAACACCGTGCCGATTGGCCAGGCCGAGGCCGCACGAGCGCTGGGCTTGGGCTTCATGCAGTCCGCTACTGAGATTATCCTGCCGCAGGCCTTCCGAGGCTCCGTGGCGCCGCTCGGCAACACGCTGATCGCACTGCTCAAGAACTCCACCGTGGCCGCCGCCGCATCCGTGGCCACCGAAACATCCTCGCTGATGAGCGAGATGATCGAATTCCGTCCCGACGTGATCATCCAAATCTTCCTGATCTTCGCGCTCGGCTACGTGATCCTGATCATCCCCATCGGCATGCTCACCACGTACCTGTCCAACAAACTCGCCGTAAGGAGGTGACGGATATGGCCGATACTTCGAATTCCGTGCTGTTCGACGCGCCCGGTCCCAAGGGCCGGCGCACCATTCGCATCGTCAACTGGATCGCGGGCATTCTGTTCGCGGTGGTGCTCGTGCTTATCCTCATGCGCCTGCAAAACCCGCCGGACGGCGAGAATCAGCTCAGCTGGGAGCTGTGGAAGCCCGCCGTCGAACGAGAGGCGTGGACCGACTTCTACCTGCCCGGACTGTGGATGACCATCAAGGCCACCATCGTGGCCGTGGTGGGTGCCGTGGTGTTCGGCTTGGTGTTCGGCGTGGGCCGACTGCTGCCGAACCCGTTGGTACGTGGCGTCTCCGCCGTGATCGTCGAGTTCTGCCGTGCGGTTCCCGTGCTGCTGCTCATGATCTTCTTCTGGCGATGGTTCGCGTTCGCGGGCCTGCCCAGCCCGTCCTATTGGGCCGTGGTGCTGGCCTTGGTGCTGTACAACGGTTCGGTGGTCGCCGAACTGGTGCGCTCCGGCGTCGGCAATCTGCCGGGCGGCCAGCGTGAGGCCTCGCTCGCTTTGGGCCTGACCGAAACGCAGTCGCTGATGGAGATCGAGGTGCCGCAGGCCGTCTACGCCATGCTGCCGGCCGCCGTCACCCAGCTGGTCGTGGTGTTGAAGGATACCGCCCTAGGCTCGATCATCATGTATACCGACCTGCTGCAGGAATCGCGCCGACTCGGCTCGATGTACTTCAACATCCTGCAGACGCTGGTCATGGCCGCGGTGATTTACTTCATCGCCTGCTGGCTGTTGTCGAGGCTCGCCGAATGGCTGCCCTCGCGCATGCAGCAGCGTACGGCCGCACCCGCCGAACCCGAGCCGCTGGCGCCGATCGCCGCCGGCGACCCGTCCAATGTCAACCAGATCGCTGTGGCCAAGGAGGTCGAAGAGCTGCCGCTGGGCGGTACGCCGCGCAAATACCATGTGCATCACCGTGGCACCAACGCCTCGATTCGCAACTGGCGGCGCACCCGCTACGAACAGGGATATGACGCCACCCAGCCCGAGTCACAGGTTGACCCGGAAACCGGCGAATTCCAGGAGTCTCAAAAGCCTGAGGACAAGCCAGAGGCCTGACAGTCAGCTCAATCGCCGCTAAGCCGGCACGAAGAATTTACTGAGTGTTTGACTGGGCTCCGGCTACGTAGCCTTCACGGAGGATAGGTTGGAACATATGAAGATGTTCCGGCACCTATCCTCCGTTTTTGCTATTGCGACCATTGCGCCGCTGGCGTTGGCGGCCACGCTAGCCGTGACGCCTGCAATCGCACAGGCCGACCAGCTGCCCAACCCGGATTGGGTGGCATTGCTCTCCGACTACGAAAAGAACTATTGGCAGGCCCCCACCGATGCCGAACACGGTGGCAAGGTGCTCGACGCCGATACAATGAAACTCGACGAAGATTTGGCCGTGGCAATTAACCACAAAGCCGCCGAAAATCTCGATAAGGATGGCCTGAACGCCCAACGCAAGCGTGCACTCGTCGACTCCGATCTGCAAGCCGAGGAAACCATGCCGGACGCGCTCGGTCCGGTGCTTGGCAAATATATGAGCGAAGGGCTCAAATCCGGGAAACTCAATGCCGTCGCCGATATCTTCTCCTTTAACGTGGCTTCCACCTACGCCTCAAAACGTGCGGCCATGCATCCGCGCCCCTATCTGAACCGTGCGGAAAGCAGCTACGGCGGCACTAACGATCTCGCCGGACTGCCCGCCACGCTTGACATCAAGCAATCGCCCTCATGGCTCGAACACGTGCCCGGCTACTCGAACTTGCAGAAAAACAGTTCCTACCCCTCCGGCCACACTACCGGCGCCTATTCGTGGGGTATCGCGCTGGCCGGCATGATTCCCGAACTTGCGCCGCAAATCATGGCCCGAACTTCGGAGGCCGGCAACAACCGCATCGTGCTCGGCGTGCATTATCCGCTTGACATCATGGGCGGGCGCATTGGCGCATCCGCCCAGAACGGGCAGTACTGGCATAACGAATTCGCTTCGTCCATCGTGCCCGCGTCCCGGCAGCTGCGCGACTATCTGGTGTCCCGCTGCGCCGCGGACGGCCACGGCACTACCCTCGTCGTCTGCATCGCCAACACCAAGGCCTCCGGTTCGGGCGGCTACACCAACGATTTTCTGGACCCAGTGGCCACCGAGCCGGTCGTGGACCAAGCCTCGGCCGTGCGCGTCTACACCGCACGCCTGACCTACACCTTCCCGAAAGACACCGCCCAGTCCGGCGCTGATTTCGTGGCACCGCGCGGGGCGGCGGACGTGCTGCGACTGGCCTATCCCGAACTGCACGCCGATCAGCGCAACGCGATTTTGAAAGCCACTGCCTTGGATTCCGGATACCCCCTATGGCAATCGAGCGACGGCTGGCAGCGTATCAACTGGGCCAAAGCCCTGTGCGCCCGCGTCACCTTGGATAAGCACGGCGATGTGGCCAAGGTCGAGACCGCCGACCAAGTGGCGCTTACCGGCCCGAGTGTGGTCAATGCCCAGTACACCGACGCGGGCAATCACCCGGCGTCGGATAGCTCGGCGGGTGAAAACAGTGCCATTGCGGCCGGACCGGATCTCGCCACCCTCCATGCCGCGCAACGACCGGCGTTGATCAGCGTAGCTATCGGTACCGCTGTAATCGCGATTGTCGGCGGAATACGGACGGTTCGACGCAAATCCAAGAACCAGCTTCAGCAGTAATTCAGCCAAAGTTCAGTCGCGCTGCTCACCGCTGCGGTGACACTGAGCAGCATCGCCCTGATCGGCGTGCCCGCTGCGACTGCGGACGAGCAGCAGACCACTGCCGAACAGAACACGGCTGCCAAACCATCCGTAATCATCAACGAGGTCTATGCCGGCAATACGAAAGCTGCCGGAGACCCGGATAGCAAGCGTTGCGATTGGGTCGAGCTCAAGAACACCGGCTCCACAGACGTTGACGTGAAGGGCTGGGGCATCTACGACAGCGGCAAGAAAGCCAAGAAGCACTACACCATCGGCGCCAGCGAAGTAACGAATACGGACACCGTCATCAAAGCCGGCGGATATCTGGTGGCATACATCGACCCCGACAAGGCAAAGCCTGCCAAAACCTGCGATGCCGCTCCCGATATGAAAGTCTCCTCGATCAAGAGCGACAATCTGATAGTCACGATTCTGGCCACTTCGAATTGTGATGATAAGAACGCATCCACGAAATTCAATGATTCGGCCACCCGACTCACGTTGCAGGACAGCGACGATAATGTCGTGGCTGATGCCGTGTTCGATTTTTCGGGTCTATTCCACGTATACCGCGCAGTTGTCCAGCAAGCGCAAGGGCATGGAAGCTGAAGGCAAGACCTGGAACTACCACGATATTCTTGCGCAATTCATCACGATGCACAACAAGAAGTCAAACGTACTGCTTATCTGGTCGGGTGACTGGCCCACCTACAGCAGCAATTCCGACAAATACTATGTGATTCTTGCCGGTGAGGGCTTCGACTCGACGGATGAGGCTTGGAATTGGTGCAAAGCCAACAATTACGGTCCGAACGACTGCATGCCTATAGATTTGCAGTAACAAGTGGAATGTGAATGTCGCTACGTTGCTGGGTCTCCTGAGTTACAAGACGTACAATCGGGAGCATGGCCAAGGACGACGACAGAACCAACAAGCCTGAAGAGGCCGGCAAGTGGGGTACAGCCGGAAAATCCTCAGGAAAGAACAACAAGAATGGCAAGGGAAAGGAATACAAAACCGATCGCCGGATCGACAAGGTATTACAGCTCGCGGCGGATCGCATAGACGCCATCGACTCCAGTGCCAGCGTGCCTGAACGACTGGCACGTGCGGCGAAATCCAGTGAACTGCTCAGCGCCGTATGGTCGTTGCCGCCCGCTCAACGTCTTATGTTCCACCACGGCATGCAGGTCACTGATGTCGAAGGCGATTCCACTCCCGGATTCGACGGCAATAAAGAGGACGCCGAGAAGTTCATTTCGATCAGCTCCTCCGAAATCGCCCGATACCAGCGGCTCATGTACGCGAATGGCGTCAAAGGCTCGACACGGCGGCTGCTCATCGTGCTGCAAGGCATGGATGCCTCCGGCAAGGGCGGCATTGTGCGTCACGTGTTCAGCCAAGGCGACCCGATGGGCATCCATTACCATGGCTTCGGCAAGCCTACGGCCGAGGAGCTCGACCACGACTTCCTCTGGCGTGTGAAGCGTGAATTGCCCAAGCCGGGGTGGATTGCCGTATTCGACCGCTCCCATTATGAAGATGTGGTCATGCCGCACGTCTATGGCACCTATCCCGAAGACGTATGGCGTGCCCGCTACGACCAGATCAACGATTTCGAACGTGAACTGGCCGCCAGCGGATGCGCCATCCTCAAGATCTTCCTCGTGGTAAGCCAGGAAGAACAGAAAAAACACTTTCTTGGGAGGCTGGATGATCCCACCAAGTTCTGGAAATTCGATATCTCCGACCTCGAGGCCCGCGACCGATGGGATGAGTACATGTTCGCTTGGCAGGAAGTGTTCGAGAAAACCAGCACGGCCGCCGCACCGTGGTACCTCGTTCCGGCCGATAACCGCTGGTATTCGCGAGCCGTGGTCTCCGAACTGCTGCGCACCACCTTGAAGAACATGAACATGATCTGGCCTCCCCTCGAACCCGAGGTGGACCCCGACGAGGTGCGCCGCCGGTTGGCGTGAGCGATCCTCCCATTGGCGGAGCCAAGCGCATGGCACAGCTCTTCGCATGGCTCCGCCCGCTGGCGGGAGGCGTCGCATAGCGACGGAGGGCGGCTCGTGCCGTCGGAATAGGCCACTAGGTAGACTGAGCATTATGACTGACGAGAAGGAATACGGATCCCTGGGGCGGCTGGCCCCCGAATGGGACGGCGACGGACGCGAACGGAATCTTACGGCCGACGACATCTACGAACGGTTCTTCGGCTGGGTGGAAGACGTCAAGGGCATCGAGCCGTGGCCGCATCAGGAAGAGGCCATTATGGACCTCTTGGCCGGCGACCATGTGATTTTGAATACCCCGACCGGTTCGGGCAAATCGCTGGTGGCGCTCGGCATGCACTTCGCCGCCCTATGCACTGGCCGCCGCTCCTATTACACCGCTCCGATCAAGGCGCTGGTGTCGGAGAAATTCTTCGACTTGGTCGAAGTGTTCGGCCGCGACAATGTCGGCATGATCACCGGTGACAGCCACATCAACGCGGACGCGCCGATCATCTGCTGCACCGCCGAAATCCTCGCCAATCAGGCTTTGCGCGAAGGCACCCATGCCGATGTGGGCCTCGTGGCGATGGACGAATTCCATTATTACGGTGATCCGGAGCGCGGCTGGGCGTGGCAGGTGCCACTGCTCACGCTGCCGCAGACCCAGTTCCTGCTGATGAGCGCCACACTCGGCAATGTGGACGCCATCGCCGACAAGCTCTCCGGTCTGAACGACACCCCGGACGTGGATGTAATCGCCGACGCGCCGCGACCGGTGCCGTTGAGCTACGAATACACGCTCGACCCGATGGAAAAAACCGTGGAACTCGCCTTCCGCAACGGCGAAACCCCGATTTACGTGGTCCACTTTTCGCAGGACGCCGCATTGGAGACCGCGCAAGCGCTCGCCTCCACCGGTGTATCCAGCAAGGAACAGCGCCAAGCCATCGCAGAAGCCATCAAAGGCGTCAAGTTCACCACAGCCTTCGGCAAGATTCTGCAGCGACTGCTGCGCACCGGTGTCGGCATCCATCATGCCGGCATGCTGCCTCGCTACCGCCGCCTGGTCGAACAGCTCGCCCAGCAGGGTCTGCTGCCGGTGATTTGCGGCACCGATACATTGGGCGTCGGCATCAATGTGCCGATTCACTCCGTGGTGCTCACGGCCCTGACCAAGTTCGACGGCACCAAGATGCGCCGCCTGCGCGCCCGCGAATTCCACCAGATTGCCGGACGAGCTGGCCGTATGGGATTCGATACCGAGGGACTGGTGATCGCCGAGGCTCCCGAATATGAAATCGAAAACCAGAAAGCCATCGCCAAGGCCGGGGGAGATCCGAAGAAACTCAAGAAGGTCAAGCGCAAGAAGGCGCCGGAAGGTTTTGTGACCTGGAACCAGAGCACGTTTGATAAGCTCATCGACGCTGAACCGGAGACCCTGGTCCCGCACCTGAAAATCACGCATTCGATGGTGCTCAATGAAGTGGCGCAGGGCGGTGACGCCCGTGCCCGTATCGACGATCTCATCGACGATTCCGCGCAGACCCCCGACCAGAAGGAGCATCTGCACCAGCGGGCCGACGAGATCTTCCAAACCCTGTTCGATACCGAAGTCATCGAAACCGAGGACCGCAAGGACGGCGGCAAGGACTACTACATGACCCTTGATATGCCGGACGACTTCGCCCTCGACCAGCCGCTCTCCCCGTTCCTGCTGGCCGCGCTCGAACTGCTCGACCCCGAGTCCGACACCTATGCGCTGGACGTGATCTCCATGGCCGAGGCCACGCTCGAAGACCCCAAGCAGGTGCTGCGTGCCCAGGAGCGTCAGGCCCGAGACAAGGCGATGGCCGATATGAAGGCCGACGGACTCGACTATGACGAGCGTATGGATAAGCTGCAGGAGATTACGTATCCGAAGCCACTGGAAGACATGCTCGAAGCCGCGTTCGATCAGTACCGCCACGATGTGCCGTGGGCCAACGACTACTGGCTGTCGCCGAAATCCGTGGTGCGCGACATGGTGGAAACCGCCTCCGACTTCACCGGATACATCACCCGATACAACATCGCCCGCTCCGAAGGCACCCTGTTGCGCTACCTCTCGGACGCCTACCGCACGCTGGCGCGCACCGTGCCGCCCGAAAAGCGTGACGAGCAACTCGAAGACATCATCTCGTGGCTGCGCGTGCTCGTGCGCTCCATCGACTCCTCGCTGGTGGACGAATGGGAGAACGCCGGTGACTCGGCTGACCAATCCGAGGCTGCGGCATCCCTGGCCGCGCCCGGCGCAAAAAGCGCGGTGGTCGAGGACCGTCGTGGTCTTACCGTGCTGGTGCGCAATGCCTTGTTCCGCCGTGTGCGGCTTATGGACCTTGACCAGCCGGACAAGCTCGGCGCGCTCGACAAGGACTGGGGCTACGGCGTGCACGAATGGGAAGATGTGCTCGACGACTACTACGACGAGCACGAGTACGTGGGCATCGGCGCCGAAGCGCGCTCGCCCGAACTGTTCATGTTGGATGACAAGCACGAGAACGACGAGCATACGTGGAAGGTGCGTCAGATTATCGATGATTCCGATGGCGACCACGACTGGGCCATCGAAGGCATCGTGGACCTCGACGCCACCCAAGACGCCGGCGAAGTAGTCTTCCACGACTACAAGGTGAGTAACTGATTCCTTTCTTGGCTCCCCTCTCTGAGGGAAGCCAGGGTGCAGCTCGAACGTCTGTTCGAACACTGGGGTACTATAGGACGTTATGAGTGAGAACGATTTGTTTGGGGCGGCTGATGCGCCGGAGTCGATGACACGGCCGTTGGCGGTGCGCATGCGTCCACGCACTTTGGACGAGGTGATTGGCCAAACGCAGGTGTTGGGCCAGGGCTCGCCGCTGCGCCGCCTCGCCAATCCGGCCAGCAAAGGCAGTCTCACCGCGCCGAGCTCCGTAATCCTGTTCGGCCCTCCAGGCGTCGGCAAAACCACGCTCGCCACCATCGTGGCCGGCCAATCCGGCCGCGTGTTTGAGGAACTCTCCGCCGTGACCTCCGGCGTCAAAGACGTGCGCGACGTACTCACCCGCGCTCACGAACGGCTCGTGTCACGCGGCCGGGAAACCGTACTGTTCATCGACGAGGTGCATCGCTTCTCCAAATCCCAGCAGGATGCGCTGCTTCCCGCCGTCGAAAACCGCGACGTGACCTTTATCGGCGCCACCACCGAGAACCCGAGCTTTTCCATCATCAAACCGTTGCTCTCCCGTTCGGTGGTCGTCAAGCTTGAGTCATTGGAGCCTGATCAGCTCACCGAACTGGTGCAGCGCGCGCTGACTGATGACCGCGGTCTCAGGGACGAGGTCAAAGCCACGGACGAAGCCATCGCCGATATCGTGCGCATGGCCGGTGGCGACGCACGCAAGAGTCTCACGATTCTGGAGGCCGCGGCTGGCGCGGTCACCGGCGACGAAGCCCGCAAAAAGGGCGCACGCCGACCCATCATCACCTCCGAAATCGTGGCTACGGTAATGGACACCGCCACCGTGCGCTACGACAAAGACGGCGATGACCATTACGACGTGATTTCCGCATTCATCAAATCCATGCGGGGCTCCGATCCGGATGCCGCCATCCATTATCTGGCGCGCATGCTGAAAGCGGGTGAAGATCCGCGCTTCATCGCCCGTCGCATCATGATTGCCGCCAGCGAGGAAGTCGGCATGGCCGCCCCGCAGATTTTGCAGGTCACCGTGGCCGCGGCGCAGGCCGTGGCGCTGGTCGGCATGCCCGAGGCACGTATTATTTTGGCCGAGGCCACGATTGCCGTGGCCACCGCGCCCAAATCAAATGCCAGCTATAACGCCATTAACCAGGCGCTCGCGGACGTGGATACCGGCAAGATCGGCGCTGTTCCGCTGTATTTGAGGAACGCCCCCACCAAGCTTATGAAAGAGTGGGGCAACCACGAGGGCTACAAATATGCGCACGATTGGCCCGGTGCCGTGGCGCCACAGGAATATATGCCCGAAGAGCTGCGTGGCACCGAGTACTACCATCCCAACGATCGCGGCTATGAACACGAAGTCAGCCAGCGTCTTGCCAAGATTCGCCCGATACTGCATGGTGGGGAACCCGAACAGAAATGAACATAGGGGAGTAAAGTGTAACGCAACAATAACAGTGGGAAAAGGGGAGGCAAACACCATGGCGACCATCTTCATCGTGGACGATGATCAGGCCATCGGCGAAATGCTTAGTCTTGTTTTGGAAAACGAGGGATTCCAGACTGTGACCTGCCTGGACGGGCTGAGGGCTGTGGAAATGTTCCCCATCGTCAAGCCCGATTTGATTCTGCTTGACGTTATGCTCCCCGGGCTGGACGGCACGGAGGTGGCCCGCCGCATCAGAGCTACCTCTAATGTGCCGATTATCATGCTCACCGCCAAATCAGACACACTTGACGTCGTGGCCGGCTTGGAAGCCGGTGCCGACGACTACGTGCCCAAGCCCTTCAAAGTGGCCGAACTGCTGGCGCGTATCCGTGCACGCTTCCGCATCGCCAAGCCGGCCGCCGAAGACGGTGCCACCGGTGGCGCAAGCGGTGGCAATGCAAACGTCAACCATCTGGAACGCGGACCCATCGTCATCGACCGTTTGGAACACACCGCCACCAAGGATGGCAAGGACCTGAATCTCACTCCGATGGAATTCGAGCTGCTGTTCATGCTTGCGGCCGCCGCCGGCGAGGCCATCAGTCGTTCCAGCCTGCTCAAGAATGTCTGGGGATACGAGAATTCCGGCGATACGCGCCTGGTCAATGTGCATGTTCAACGCCTTAGGGCCAAAGTGGAGGACGACCCCGAGAACCCGCAAATCGTGCAGACCGTACGTGGCATCGGCTACAAGTTCGTCACTCCTGAACAATGAACCTGCGCCCTCGATTCAGCCTCAAACGCTTGCTGCGCCACGGACGCGCTGAAGTTCGTCGCTCGCTGCAGGCCCGCACCGTGGCCCTCACCGTGATTCTTACACTGGCCGTGGCCATCGTCTTCTCTGGCGTATCGATGGTATCAGTGCGCGCCTCGCTGCTTACCCAAATCACTTCGCAGTCGCGTGCCGACTATTCAAACATGGTGCAGCAGGCCCAAACCAGTCTGGACGCGGCCGATGTCTCCGCCACAGTGCAGATCCAGCAGCTGGTCAATGACTTGGCGTCCTCGTTGCAATCCGAGGGGCCCTCCAACCTGATAGGTGTGTATTTGTGGAGTCGTGATACCAACTCGCGTGCCATCATCCCCGTATCCACCGAACCCAGCTATCAAAGTCTGATTTCTGATGACATCCGTTCGTCCGTGGCCTCCGACTTGGATGACAGCGTGTTCTATCAGCCGGTCGAAATTCCCGGTGATTCCGGCATGTCGGGCAGCGGGACGCCCGCAGCGGTGCTCGGCACCGTATTGGACTTTGGCGTGGCCGGCAACCTCGAATTCTTCGCCATTTATTCGTACACGTTCCAGCAGCAGTCCTTGACGCAGATTCAGCTCAGTCTGGTGGTCATCTGTGCGTTGCTGTCCATCGTGGTGGGCGTAGTAATCTGGCTGGTGATTCGTGGCATCGTGCGCCCGATTGAACGAGTGGCAGCGGCCTCGGAAACACTGGCCTCCGGCAATCTCGATATGCGCGTTACCGTGAATCGTAAGGATGAGCTTGGTGTGCTGCAGCAATCCTTCAATACGATGGCTGATGCGCTCAACCAGAAGATTGATGAGCTGGAGGAAGCAAGCGTTTTCCAGAAACGATTTGTGTCCGACGTCAGTCATGAATTGCGCACCCCGGTGACCACCATGCGTATGGCTTCCGACCTGCTCGAAATGAAAAAAGACGGCTTCGACCCCTCCACCAAGCGTACGGTCGAACTGTTGGCCGGCCAGATCAGTCGATTCCAAGACATGCTCGCCGATCTGTTGGAAATCTCCCGCTACGATGCCGGTTATGCGGCACTTGACCTTGTGGAAACCGATTTATGCGAACCAATTGAAACGGCAGTGGACCAAGTTGCCGGCATCGCCCAAGCCAAACGGGTGCCGATTCACACGTATCTGCCCAATGTGCAGGTTTTGACTCGTATCGATTCGCGTCGAGTGATTCGCATCGTCAGAAATCTGTTGGCCAATGCCGTCGATTTCGCTGAGGACCGGCCGATCGAAGTGCGTGTCGCGGCCAACCGCAAAGCCGTGGCCATCAGCGTTCGCGACTATGGCGTTGGTATCGACGAAGACAAAGTCGCTCATGTATTCGATCGATTCTGGAGAAGCGACCCTTCACGTTCGCGCGTTACCGGCGGCACCGGATTGGGCTTGGCCATCGCCATGACTGATGCCTTGCTGCACCACGGTACTATCCGTGTACGTTCGGCAGTGGGGGAGGGCACCTGGTTCTTGGTATTGCTGCCGCGTGACCCCGACCAAGGTGAGGTGGCGGACGCTGAACTGCCGGTGAATTTTGCTTCTGAAACGCCCGATGACCTGCGTATTACCGGTGGGTTTGGTGTGGCCACCAGCCAAGTCACACATGATTATCATGAGGTTCGCCGCGACACGATGATGGGGAGGCCGCTATGAGACGAGTGACCAGAACGATTGCCGCCGCAGGCGCGGCCATAGTCTGTTGCGTCACGATGACGGCATGCTCAAGTCCGTTCGGTTTGCCGATTAGCGGCTCGGTGCAGACTCTGGCACCGGTGGAACAGCAGACTCAGCGTGTTTACACCAATCCTCAGGGACCTGCGGACGATGCGCAGCCGGAAACCATCGTCAAAGGGTTCTATGATGCCATGCCTGCCGGCGTACAGTCCGATGGCTACCGTGTGGCCCGTGAGTTTCTGACCGGTTCGGCGTCGGCCGGATGGAATGGCGATTCCTCGGCACTGGTCTACAGCGGTACGCCGGATTTCCGCCGCCGTGCCAATACGATGAGTACCCCGCAAGGGGCGGAGAGCTCGCTGATTGTAGAAGTACAGCTCCAAGTGGTCGGCTCTCTGGACTCGCATGGCGTGTATACGCCGACAGATAGCAGCACGATCAGCAAAGTTCCTTATATCTTGATTAAAAGAAGCGGCCAGTGGCGCATCTCCTCGTTGGAGAACGGCGTGGTGATATCCACCGCCGATTTTGAACAAGTCTTCCGCCAAGTATCCGTGTATCAGGTGAGCACATCCGGCAAACAGCTCATACCGGATGTTCGATGGCTGAGCTGGCGCAACTGGCGCACCCAGGCAGTCGGTGAAGTACTCTCGGATGCACCCTCCTGGTTGGAAGGAGTGCTGCGAGGCGCCGGCTTGCCTACCATCAAACTCGCGGTCGACAGCGTGCCGGTGAAGAACAATGTGGTGGAGATACACCTTAACAGCGGTATCAATGCGTTGAATGAGGAAGAACGAGGCCTGCTGGTACATCGCATCCGTCTGACTATGGGCGACGGCAATGCCGAATACGCGCTGAAGATTACCGGCGACGGAGTGGACTATTCTGATGCCGACGCAAATGTGAAACTTACTACCGAGCAGCCGACAGCGGGCGTATACACGTTGACCGGTGGGCATATCGTTTCCCTGGCCAGCTCCAGTCCGTTGCGTGTAGGGGAGGCCCCCGGATATGACGATGCTCGGGGCTTCGTTTTTTCCTCATCCGGCGGTGCGGTGTTGCGTGCGGACGGTGTCGTCGAATGCCTGAAATCTGATGGTGCGTCCTGTGGGGTGATGTTCTCCGGCGAGTCGATGCGATCGATTACCGAAGGTCTGGATGGCGAAGTATGGGCTGTATCCGAGAACGGGCGCGAATTGCATGTGTCAGATGGGGGTAAGGAAACCGATCTGAAGCTTGATTGGCTTGGCGCTGCCGACAGCATTGTGGCATTGGCGGTTTCTCCGGAAGGGTGCCGATTGGCGTTGGCAGTCGAGGGCGAGGACACGAACGGCGTGATGATGACCGGTGTGGCGCGCAACGGTGATAAAACACTGAGCGGTCTGAGCAAAGCGGCCACCCAAGTGAGTGTGCTCAGACACGTCACCATGCTCACGTTCTACAACGATCTGAATCTGGTGTACGCCACCACACCTCCTGAGGGAAACAGCGAACAACAAGAGGCATGGCGTCAAATGGCACCAGGCCCGGCCAATGCGCAGCGTCTGCCTAATGGAACCATAACGTCGATGGCATCGGGGCAGATTAGCCTGTCCCGTCGCCTGGCCATTGTGGACGATTTGGGTATTGTTCGCTCCGTTTCTGGCTCACTCGACGGTTCCTGGACCATCGCCGATAGCCAGGTCACTGCCCTCGGTGCGCAGTAGATGGTATAAGAAAAACGGTGTTCATAATAACCTTTCTTGTTGTATGAGGCAACGGCTTTGTCGCTCGGCTGGCGAGCGGCATTGCCGCTGCGCAACCAATCACTATTATTGGTCTGTTATCAAGGCAAAACAGTGTTGCGACGCCATTTTTGAACCACTGTTATTAATTTGTTATAAACCTGTTATCAAACTGTTATCGCATGCGATTGAACATTTGGCCTGTGAGCGTCACACTAGAGATTGTCGATGACGAACAGTCACCAAACAGGATGAAAGATCATCCAAAAAATAAACACTGCTCGAGGAGGAGTATTTATGAAGAATTGGAAGAAGGCCATTGCCCTCGTTGCTTCTGCTGCTGCGCTTGTCAGCGTTGCCGCATGCGGTCCCAGCAACGCAGGTGGCAGCTCGGACTCCGGCAAGAAGACGGTTGGCTTCGTGGCTGTCGGTCCTGAGGGCGGCTTCCGTACCGCCAACGAGAAGGACATTCAGCAGGCATTCGAGGATGCCGGCTTTGACCTGACCTACTCTCCGACCCAGAACAACGATCAGCAGAAGCAGATTCAGGCGTTCAACAAGTTCGTTAACGACGAAGTCGACGCCATCATCCTGTCCTCCACCGAGGATTCCGGTTGGGATGACTCCCTGAAGAAGGCCGCTGAGGCTGAGATTCCGGTCTTCACCGTTGACCGTAACGTGGACGTCAAGGACGCCGAGGCCAAGAAGGCCATCGTTGCTCACATCGGACCGTCCAACGTCTGGTGCGGCGAGCAGGCTGCCGAGTTCGTGAACAAGAACTTCCCGGATGGCGCCAACGGCTTCATCCTCGAAGGCCCTGCCGGCCTGTCCGTGGTGAAGGATCGTGGCACTGGTTGGGGCAACAAGGTTGCCTCCAACGTCAAGGTTCTTGAGTCCCAGTCCGCTAACTGGTCCACTGATGAGGCCAAGACCGTGACCGCTGGTCTGCTCGACAAGTACAAGTCCGACAACCCGCAGTTCATCTTCGCTCAGAACGACGAGATGGGCCTCGGTGCCGCTCAGGCTGTTGACGCCGCCGGCCTCAAGGGCAAGGTCAAGATCATCACCATCGACGGTACCAAGAACGCTCTGCAGGCTCTTGTTGATGGCGACCTCTCCTACGTGATCGAGTACAACCCGATCTTCGGCAAGGAAACCGCTCAGGCCGTCAAGGACTACCTGGATGGCAAGACCGTTGAGAAGGACATCGAGATCGAGTCCAAGCCCTTCGACGCCGCCTCCGCCAAGGAAGCTCTGGACAACAACACCCGCGCCTACTGATAAGTCTGCTGCGACTCATTGATAACTGAACCAAATAATTGATGTGATGGTGTGAGAAGGATGTTCCTTCCACACCATCACTCATGTGTGGCTCAAATATCACAAAACGATAACATCTCATTCTCGTTTAAGGCAAAGACATGACAGATAAAAACCCCATCGTCGTAATGAAAGGCATTACGATTGAATTCCCGGGCGTCAAGGCCTTGGATGGTGTTGATTTGACTCTCTACCCGGGCGAAGTTCACGCCCTGATGGGTGAGAACGGTGCAGGCAAGTCCACCATGATTAAGGCTCTGACCGGTGTGTACAAGATCAACGCCGGCTCCATTATGGTGGACGGCAAGCCTCAGCAGTTCAACGGCACCCTCGACGCACAAAACGCCGGTATCGCCACCGTGTATCAGGAAGTGAACCTGTGCACCAACCTTTCCGTCGGTGAGAACGTGATGCTGGGCCACGAAAAGCGCGGCCCCTTCGGCATCGACTGGAAGAAGACCCACGAGGCCGCCAAGAAGTATTTGGCACAGATGGGCCTCGAATCCATTGACCCGCACACTCCGCTGAGCTCCATCTCCATCGCTATGCAGCAGCTGGTCGCCATCGCCCGCGCTATGGTCATCAACGCCAAGGTGCTGATTCTCGATGAGCCGACCTCTTCGCTGGATGCCAACGAGGTCAAGGACCTGTTCGCGATCATGCGCAAGGTGCGTGACTCGGGCGTGGCCATCCTCTTCGTCTCCCACTTCCTCGATCAGATTTATGAGATCACCGATCGTCTGACCATTCTGCGTAACGGCCAGTTCATCAAGGAGGTCATGACCAAGGACACCCCGCGCGACGAACTCATCGGCATGATGATTGGTAAGTCCGCCGCCGAGCTGTCCCAGATTGGTGCCAAGAAGGCTCGCCGTGAAATCACCCCCGGCGAGAAGCCGATCGTCGATGTCAAGGGCCTCGGCAAGAAGGGCACCATCAACCCGGTTGATGTTGACATCTACAAGGGTGAGGTCGTTGGCTTCGCTGGCCTGCTGGGCTCCGGTCGTACCGAGCTTGGTCGACTCCTGTATGGTGCCGACAAGCCGGATTCGGGTACCTACACGCTCAACGGCAAGAAGGTCAACATCTCCGATCCGTACACGGCTTTGAAGAACAAGATCGCGTACTCCACCGAAAACCGTCGTGATGAGGGCATCATCGGCGACCTGACCGTCCGCCAGAACATCCTTATCGCCCTGCAGGCAACGCGCGGTATGTTCAAGCCGATTCCCAAGAAGGAAGCGGACGCCATCGTTGACAAGTACATGAAGGAACTCAACGTTCGTCCCGCCGACCCGGATCGCCCGGTCAAGAATCTCTCCGGCGGCAACCAGCAGAAGGTGCTCATTGGCCGTTGGCTGGCCACGCACCCCGAGCTGCTGATTCTGGACGAGCCGACCCGTGGTATCGATATCGGTGCCAAGGCTGAAATTCAGCAGGTCGTGCTTGACCTGGCTTCTCAGGGCATGGGCGTTGTCTTCATCTCCTCCGAGCTTGAAGAGGTCGTGCGTCTGTCCGACGACATCGAGGTTCTCAAGGACCGCCACAAGATCGCAGAAATCGAAAACGACGACACCGTCTCTCAGGCGACCATCGTCGAAACCATCGCTAACACCAACGTAAACACCGGAAAGGAGGCATGAGATGGCTGAAAAGGCAAAAGCCGAGGGCAACAACTTTGTCAAGAAGCTGCTGAGCAGCAACCTGACCTGGTCGATCGTCGCATTCATTCTTCTGGTCATCATCTGCACCATCTTCCAGCATGACTTCCTGGCTCTGAGCTGGAACAGCAACACCGGTGGTCTGGCCGGCCCGCTGATCACCATGCTCCAGGAATCTGCCCGATACCTGATGATTGCAACCGGTATGACCTTGGTTATCTCCACCGCCGGTATCGACCTT
>OBXX01000514.1_pt1 | contig 17068 bp, 16 predicted proteins | sample 1495441 | NCBI WGS metagenome assembly OBXX01 (sample SAMEA2580168, study PRJEB22360) | human gut metagenome | biome: human gut; feature: human-associated habitat; material: faeces | place: Denmark | collected 2008/2010 | reverse complement strand
AGAAAGTAGGTCTGATAATGACACCTGAAAAAATTGCTCGGATTAATGAGCTTGCCAGAAAGAAAAAAGCGGAAGGTTTGACTCCAGAAGAAGAAGTGGAACAAGCCAAACTTCGTGAAGAATATATCGAAGGTTATCGTCGCTCCGTTCGTCACCACATCGAAGGGATCAAAATTGTTGACGAAGAAGGAAACGATATTACGCCTGAAAAACTTCGTCAGGTACAACGTGAAAAAGGCCTGCATGGCCGTAGCCTTGATGATCCTAAATCATAAAAAACAAAAGAATAGGAGCTTGGAAATTTCTAAGCTCTTGTCTTGCGTCAAAAAATTCTGAATATTCCAAATAAAAAATTGACCACTTGCTAAAAAAATGATAAAATATAAGTTATGTGAAAAATAACATGAGTTAATAAATCATGTTAAATAGAATTGGAGTGAAAAAAATATGTCGCAAAAGCAACATCACAAAGAAGACGACAGCCAGACTGAAAATGGTATGGTACGTGGTCTTCAAAACCGTCATGTCCAGCTAATTGCCATTGCTGGTACAATTGGTACAGGTCTCTTTCTGGGAGCAGGGCGTTCCATTTCCTTAACAGGACCGTCGATTGTTTTTGTTTATTTGCTGACTGGTGTCTTCATGTATTTCATGATGCGAGCTATCGGTGAGATGCTTTATATGGACCCCAACCAACATACCTTTATCAACTTTATTACCAAATACCTTGGTAAGGGTTGGGGCTTCTTCTCAGGTTGGTCCTACTGGGTATCCTTGATATTCCTTGGGATGGCAGAAATCACTGCCGTTGCGACCTATGTCCAGTACTGGTTCCCGCACTGGCCAGCCTGGGAGATTCAGCTAGTCTTCCTACTGATCTTAAGTTCCGTTAACTTGATTGCGGTTAAAATCTTCGGAGAAGTAGAGTTTTGGTTTGGGATGATTAAAATCATCACTATCTTGGCTCTGATTGCTACTGGTATCTTTATGGTAGCGACTGACTTTAAAACACCGGCTGGACATGCTAGTCTAGCAAATATTACACAAGGCTTCCAGATGTTCCCTAAAGGATGGGTAAGCTTTGTAATGACTTTCCAAATGGTCTTCTTTGCTTATCAAGCTATTGAGTTTGTTGGGGTCACAACATCTGAAACCGCAAATCCACGTAAGGTCTTGCCTAAAGCCATTAAGGAAATCCCTGTGCGTATTGTCATCTTCTACGTGGGTGCCCTCATTGCTATCATGGCTATCTTCCCATGGCAACAACTTCCAGTTAATGAATCACCGTTTGTAACAGTCTTCCAAATGGTTGGTATCAAGTGGGCAGCAGCCTTCATTAACTTTGTTGTCTTGACAGCAGCAGCTTCATCTTTGAACTCAACGCTTTACTCAACAGGTCGTCACCTTTTCCAACTTGCTAAGGAAAGACTTTGAAATTGGATACCTTGTCACGTACAGGGATTCCTGCTCGTGCCATCATTGCTTCAGCGGTTGTGGTATGTATCTCAGCCTTCATCAACATCTTACCTGGTGTATCAGATGCCTTCTCTTTGATTACAGCATCATCATCAGGGGTTTACATTGCAATCTATGTTTTGATTATGATTGCGCACTGGAGATACCGTCAATCTAAAGAGTTTTTACCAGACGGCTTCCTTATGCCAGCCTATAAGATTTTAAACCCATTGACAATTGCTTTCTTCTTGTTTGTATTTGTTTGTCTCTTCTTACAACAATCTACCTATATCGGTGCGATTGGAGCGACAATCTGGGTGATTCTCTTCGGTATCTACAGTAACTGGAAACACAATAACTAAAACATGTTAACTCACCCTTGTGGTGAGTTTTCTTGTGTCGTAAAAAGGACACAGGGTGATATCCTGTGTCCAAAAGCTTATTTAAGCGAGGCTTTCTTGATGAAAGAAGCCACCCCATAGCCCTTTGCTGCGATGGAAAATAGCAGGTCTGTGGTCGTTATGAGAACGGCCATTAACATCGAGTTTGGCCCACTCAAGTGCCTGGTGGGCGTTACGATCAGAGACTGTCGATGTGCCAATGTAGCTGTAAATTCCAGCCTTTCTGAGAATAAATCCCTGAAGCTGACGAATGTGTTCATCGTTGAGCGACTCTGAAAATTGGATCTTAACCGTTTTGTAGGTAAGGGCCTGAACTGATTCAACGACAGGGGATTCAGCCAAGAGGTGTAGTAGTTCTTGGTGTTGAGCAAAATATCTATCGTAGTCCATGGGAAGGATAATCGTATGGGCAATCCAATCTTCCAAATTAGCTTTAGCCTTTTGGCTAAGACCGCTCGCTTTAATAGTGAGGTTATCTATATGGAAAGGCAGCTGGTCGATGTGAGTCATTTTTGAACCATAAGCCTTTCTGAAAAGCGGCGTACTTGATAGAATATGTCCAGTAGGTGACATGATAGCCAGGGCCGTTTCCTTGGTTTGATAACCAAGATTGTGACATTCCATGCTAGCGTAAGTGTCTTTAAATTCAATAATTGCTCTTGTTTTCATCGTGTAACTCTCTTTCTGTTAGTTTATAAACTAACAATAGTTTATCACGAGTCCTTAACGAGGTCAAGAATTAACCTCCAAAAATAAAAAAATTTCAAGTCATCAAAAAACTTCGAGAATCAATTTCCCGAAGTTTTTTTACTAGAATTTGTAGTCTTTCACAATTTTGATGGAGTTAACCGTTACCGTTTCTTTTGGTTTGTTGTTTTGATCGACTTCAAGATTGGCAATGGTATCAACGACATCCATCCCTTTGATGACTTGTCCAAAGACGGTATATTTGGTATCACCGGCTGGGTATCCACCTTTTTTGTAGGCGTCAATAATAGGTTTTGGATAACCAGCACTTGAAAGTTGTTTACTTTGGTCATCCTTGTTTTGAACGATGAAGAATTGGCTACCATTTGAATCCTTAGCACCAGTATTTGCCATGGCAAGTGCCCCTCGAATGTTGTAGAGGAATGGTGTTGGCTCAAGAGCGAAGCCTTTCTTCCAGATAGATTCGCCACCAGTACCGTCACCTTTAGGGTCACCACTTTGAATCATAAAGTCTTGGATGACACGGTGGAAGGTAAGACCGTCGTAGTATTTATCCTTGGCATGCTTCAAGAAGTTTTCAGAAGCCTTAGGAGCCAGAGTAGGGAAAAGCTTAACAGTTATATCGCCCTTTGATGTCTGGAGGATAACTTCAGCCTCGTCCTTTCCAACCTTGTCTGACAATTGAGGAAAGGCGTCTTTACCAGATTTTTGAGCTTTTTCTAATTGTTTCGTGTATATCTTGTTGTCAACGTAGGCATCTCCACGAATGGCACGTGCAATATTTTCACGGTAGACAAATCCTAAGCAAGCAATAACAAGTACAAGGACTAAGAGAATGTACTTTTTAATGTTTTTCATATATAACTCCTTTGATGCATTATACCTATTATTGTAGCAGAAAAAAACCTTTTGGGAAACGGTTAACAGAGGTTTGTAATTATGGTAAAATAGAAACATCAACAAGAAAATGAACAGGGACTAGATATAGGGAAAGGTTGTTTCACTCAAACAGCGAGCGAGGCATAACTTTTGAAAGACGTAGGATGCTCACGGATAAGCAAGCTGTGTGTCTATGTTTTACTTATGGAAAACGTCACTAAGCTGAGGGGTCCATTTGTTTGCATTTCTTGAAAAAAGGAGATTTTTATGTCAACTAAAGCAGAATGGGCTGAACTCTTTGAGTCGGTTCATGGGCGTAAACCTAGCCCCCAAGAATTTTTAGACGCTAAAGCAGCTGATTTTGATACTAGCGCTTTGATTGCTCAAGCGGCATCTACAGATGCCCCAGCTGAGGAGGTTGTTACTGAAGAAGCACCTGCAGCACAAGTCGTTTCAGATACTGAGGAAGTCGCTCAAGAAGACGATATCGCTGATGTTGCTGAAACAGCTGAAGATGCTGTCGCTGAACAAGCAAGCAATGAATCACCATTTGGAACAGCAGCCTTCTCAGAAGCGCCTGCTCAACAACCAACACCACAATTTGATTCAAGCATGTTTGAAAAGGCTTCTATTCCGACAACTCAAGGATTTGGAGCAGTCCCTAATCCAGCACCTAGCTCAGCAGATAAACCTGTCTTCAATCTTATCTTGCCGATTGTTGCGATTGCCCTTTCAGTAATCTTTGCCATCTTGTCATGGTTTGTTAGTCCTGCTTGGCTCTTCATCATCTTGACAGTCCTTGCCCTAGCTTTGGCGGTGGTTTCACTTATCTTTAGCCTTAAATCAAGCAAGAAATTGCTCTCTATCATTGCAACGGCAGTAGCTGGAGTCATGCTCCTTGTCTCTATTGGTGGTTTGATTTTCCAAATTTCTCAAAACTCAAATGACAATGCAGGCTCAAGCAAAACATCAAAAGTTGCTGACAAAGATGATGAAGATGATGATAGCGATTCAAAATCTGATTCAAAATCTAATTCAAAAGGTGACTCAAAATCTGATTCAAAATCTGACTCAAAAGGTGATAGCACTGACGTCAACGATTACATTGACAAAAATGCTAAAGTTCAAGAAATTGAAAGCTGGAAAAGACTCTGCTAAGTCAATTATGAAGACTTATGGTAAAGCATCAGATGCTCAAATGTCAGGTGATGACTTGAGCATGACTTATTCTGGCAAAGACTATAGTGAACATGTTTACCTAACCTTTAAGAAACAGTATGATGGTACCTTTATCTTGTCACATGCTTCAGGAAACTTCCCTACAGATGCTGTACAAACTGATGACTCATACAAATCTGACTGGACGAAAGAACAGTTTGATGCTCTTAATAAGGGAGATTACAGTAATCCATCAAACGGAACAAAACTCGAAGATATCCTTAAGGATCACCCTAAAGCTTCAAACGCTGAGTACACCATCTCAACCGTTCGTGAAGGTGAGTTCAAGAAAGAATTGAGCGTTTCTTATAACGACTTTAAAGCTGAAGATGGTAAACTTAAGAGTGTTTACTTGTCATTTGACACTACAGAAGATGGTGATACATTCTACCTTACTTATAAATCAGGTCCAGATGGCGATTAATTAAGCTGATTAAGGAAACAGGAGGGGAGACCTTCCTGTTTTTATGAGTATAATGTATTTACATTAATTTAAGGGAGAGTTAATTTGGGAAAATTACTTAAATTTATTTTGTCGGTTCCTATTCCTATTGTTAGTTTGTTAATTAATTTAATATTATTTTTTATTTTTGGGGTTAAAGAATTCTTACTATGTTTGATAATCCAGTTTGTGATTAATTCGATGATGTTCTGGTTTCGGAATAAAGAGACGAAAGATAATTATCTTATGATAGCTTGCTTTAGTTTAGTGTTCTCATTTATAGAATTTATACTAATGGGACAACTAGCGGAACTGGATTTTATTAATATCAGTATTCTTCTAATATTATTTAGTTTAGTTTATTTTGTTTATTGGAATAATAAATCGAATTCTTACATAATAAGACAGAAACCGATTTTAAATATTGTGTGTGATGTGTTAACATCTATCGTGTTTTTTGTGTTTGTTTCTATTGCTACACCTAATCCTTTCATTTCCACGGTAAATAATAATGCTGGATTATATTTAAAAAATATTCTTGAAGGTTGGGTATTAGTGTGTAGTATTATTGTTTCACTTATTGTTTATTTCATTGTTCAACGTAAACTTATAAAGAAAAATTGGGAGTATGTTCTAGGAAATTTAGCTTCATTTTTCTTGTTAGTGTTTCTATTGCTACTAATAGCTAATTTGTTTAGTAGCAGAAGTTATGTCACGGGCTCGATAGATTCTATTGCTATTTATCTTTTCTTTTTGCCTATTAGATTATGCATCACTGATAAAATGAAAATTGATCAAAAAGATATAAGAATTCTTTTTGTTATCATATCGGGTCTAATAGTATTGGTGTTGCCCCTAACAATAGTATTGTTCAAAGATGCTTCTGGAAAAGGTCAAGGTCTGTTAGGTTTAGCGTTATTCATTTGGGGTATTCCTAAACTATTAACTTTATGTCAAGATAAAGTGTTTTCTTATTTAGACTTAAAAGACAAAAATGGTTCGGGTTTTAAAATTAATAGAAAGATAGATGCGATTGTTTCGACGTTGAGTATAGGCTGTTGTATAATTCTATTTACTTTAAGTCTGAAACCAATTGTACTTAATTCCTCAAGTAAAGATTCTTTTAGTGATAAATTTGCGATTGCATATAGGGTATTGAACTCAGTATCAATCGGAATAATAGTAACGACTATGATTGTGGCTTTATCAGTACTTATTTATTCGAAAAAAGAGAAAATTTATGAAAAAATGAAGTGTTTATTGGACCATATTGTATTTATGGTAAATGTTTGTTCAATTACACTAATTTTAGGACTAGTTTCTATGATGAGATTTCTTGGAAAGACATCTTTAAATAGCGAGGAGTTCCTTGAACTTTATAAATGGTCTCTACTGATATTGGTACCAATGATACTTAAGGCATTGCCGTTGTTGATAAATACAATGTCGAATGGTAAGTTAGATTCATTTCCTGAGGCTCCTGTATATTCACATTTTCGTAATGTTGTTGAATTGAATTTGTTTTGTTTGTTCTTTGTATTATATCTTCCTATTTATTTCTGTAATTTTGACTTGACAGATTATTTTGGACCTTTTCTTGTCGTCGTAATTGTTACTGATATTGTGATTCATTTCTTAATTTTTGTTTTGTTGGCTAATAGAATAGGAGAAAAAAATAATTCTTAGTACAAAGTTTACATGAATCAACGTCGTTACAATACAGTTAGCACTTGATACCTACTATTTCAACCATCCTCGAGGTGGTTTTTTTGTCTCTCGAAAACCACTAGCTGTGCTAGTGGTTCCGAAAAGCTTTTAGCGATGTATCAAAAAAGTCCTCCTAAAGTGTTATATTAGATAAGGTTTCCCGACCACTAACTAATATACTAAAGGAGGACTCCTGATGAGACAGGATAATAATAGTTTAGCACATACTACATGGAATTGTAAGTATCATATTGTGTTCGCACCCAAATATCGACGTCAGATAATTTATGGGAAATACAAAGCAAGTATTGGTCAAATCTTACGATTATTATGCGAAAGAAAAGGTGTTGAAATTCATGAAGCAGAAGCTTGCCCAGATCATATTCACATGTTGGTGAGTATACCACCGAAACTAAGTATTTCCTCATTTATGGGATATTTAAAGGGCAAAAGTAGCTTAATGATATTTGATCGACACGCTAATTTAAAGGATAAATATGGGAATCGCAAATTTTGGTGTCGAGGGTTTTATGTTGATACGGTTGGACGAAATCAGAAGCGAATTGAAGAATATATTCGTAATCAATTACAAGAAGACGTGATAGCAGATCAGCTAAGTCTATTTGAGGAGTATGATCCGTTTACAGGTGAGAAGAATAAGAGAAAGTAATCTTAAAGAGACCCGCTAGACGGGTTAGCTAGCAAAGGTGGTGCTGAAGGGAAACCATTCGGTGGGCCTTTAGGCCTCGGTCGGTAGCAGAGGCTTTCAGCAGAAGAGCAAGCCACCGGTATCCATTTTCATATTATATCTTGTCACTTAAGCACTTCAGGCAGTCTCAAAAAATTCTCTCTTATATCCGACCTTTTTTTCATAAGACCAGATTAAAGTATGATAAAATAAAGAAAAAGAAATAAAGGAGTCAGCTATGGCAACTAGAGAAGAATGGGTGCGTTACTTTGAGGACGTCAATGGTCGTAAACCAAGTCCTGAGGAGTTTATGGAGGCTAAGAAAGAGGATTTTGTCATCGCTACTGAGGAGGAAGCTTCCCAAGTGTCTGAGCAGGTTGAGGCTCAGCAAGTGGATAGTTCTGAAGCTGCTGAAGAGGTGTCTGCTGACTCAGAAGCAGATGAGCAACCAGACGAAGTTCAGGTGACATTAGAGGAGGAAGCTCCTAATCACATGCCTGAGTTGAATCTGGAGAAAGAGCAAGAAATAGAGGCTCCAAAGGCAAGTCAGATACCTCTGGAAAACCCTTATTACAAATCTAAAGAAGTCAAAAATAATACTTTTGTCAACATCGTTCTTCCCATTATTATCCTAGTATTGGGGCTTATATTTGCCGTTTTGGCTTGGACACTTCCAATCGGTTTCATCTTTACCTTCTTTGCTTTCTTCCTTATCATTTTGGCGATTGTGACTATGGCGCTGAGTGTGAAGTCAACACGCAAGGCCTTATCTATCATCGCTCTAGTTATGTCAATCATCTTCTTTACGACGTCACTTAGTGGAACAGGCTATCAAGTGGTCAAGTATATCATTAAACATGCCGATCAGTTTGAGGCTGATAGTCGTTACAGAGCAAATGAATACATTGATAAAGATTATCAATTTGACTGGACAGAGGACCAGTTTAAGGAGTTGAAGGTTGATTCTTTGACTTTGGATGAGGTCCTAGATGCTCACGGTAAGGCTACGGATGCCGAGTGGGGCAATGATGGTGAGACACAGACACTAGACCTTACTTATGCAAAAGAGGGAACAGGTAGTGATAACTTTGTCCGTTTGACCTTTAAGTCTAAAGATGGTACTTACATTCTAGAGCATGCTTCCGCAGACTTTGGCTATGATAAGGTTAAGGAAGTTAGTGACTATCAAAGCAACTGGACAAAAGAGAATTATGATAAGTTAACTGTGGGTACGCAAGCAGATTTGCTTAAGGGAACACGTCTCTCAGATGTTGTCTCAAACCACTCTGAGGCCAGCTTTAGTACGCATGAGCTGACTCAGACTGATGAGGGAGACCTCACACAAAAAGTATCGCTTAGCTTCTACGATTATAGTCCAGACAGTGGTAAACTTAAGACGGTTCACTTAACTTTTGACTACGATAAACGTGAAAACGAGTACTTCTTAACAGATAAATCAGATGAATAAGGCTACTTTCTTAGTCACTCAAGCCCAGGGTCGCCTGGGCTTTTTTAGTCTCAACAAAAGAAGATAAAATTTGGTATAATAGAAATGATTGATTTTTCAAGAAAGAAGTGTCACACATGAACATACAACAACTACGTTATGTGGTAGCTATTGCCAACAGCGGTACCTTCCGTGAGGCTGCCAGCAAGCTCTTTGTGAGTCAGCCTAGCCTTTCGGTGGCGATTAAGGATTTGGAGCAAGAGCTGAATTTTCAAATTTTCACCCGTACAACGACGGGGGCTGTCTTGACCAGTCAGGGCATGACTTTTTACGAGCGTGCGCTTGAGGTGGTGCGCAGTTTTGATAGTTTTGAAAATCGCTATCTCAATGCTTCTGAGAAGGGCAACCAGTTTTCAATTGCCAGCCAGCACTATGACTTTTTGCCACCTTTGATTACGACTTTTTCAGAACGTTATCCTGATTACAAGGATTTCCGTATCTTTGAGTCTACGACCATTCAGATTTTGGATGAGGTAGCCAAGGGACACAGTGAGATTGGGATTATCTATTTGAATCGTCAAAATAGCAAGGGAATCCAGCAAAATATGGACAAGCTTGGGCTTGAGTCTATTGATTTGATTCCGTTTAAGACGCACATTTATCTCCGTAAGGGGCATCCTCTGGCTAAAAAAGACAGTCTGGTCATGGAGGACTTGGCGGCCTTGCCTACAGTGCGTTTCACTCAGGAGAAGGACGAGTACCTTTACTATTCTGAGAACTTTGTGGATACGTCAGATTCGTCTCTTATGTTTAACGTGACGGACCGTGCGACCTTGAACGGTATCTTGGAGCGTACGGATGCTTATGCGACGGGGTCTGGTTTCCTAGATGCGCAAAGTGTGAACGGTATTACTGTGATTCCACTAGAGGACAATTTGGACAACAAGATGGTGTATGTCCGTCGTAAGGGCATTAGCTTGTCGTCTTGTGCCCTTAAGTTTGTCAATGTTATGTTTGACTACTTTGACACTTATAAACCATAGGAGGACATATGCGTAAGGTTGTGATTCCTTTGGCTATTCTGGCCCTGATTGGTTTGGATCAGTGGGTCAAGCATTGGGTTGTGGCAAATATTGCCCTAAACCAAGTCATCAAGGCTATACCGGGACTTTTCAGTTTGACCTATCTACAAAACCGTGGTGCTGCCTTTTCGATTTTACAGGATCAGAAATTTTTCTTTGTGATTTTGACGGTTCTGGTGATTGGTGCGGCTCTGGTTTATCTGGTTAAGAATTACCAGAAGAGTATCTGGTTGGTCCTATCTTTGGTTTTGATTATCTCAGGTGGTATTGGAAACTTTATCGACCGTGTGCATCTAGGGTATGTGGTTGATATGGTTCAGCTTGATTTTATTGATTTTGCAATATTTAACATGGCAGACTCCTATCTAACGGTGGGCGTGCTGCTCTTGATTTTAATCTTATGGAAAGAGGAAAATGGAAGTCATCATAAAAGAGGCGGGTAATCGTCTGGATAAGGCCTTGGCAGATTTGACAGAATTGTCACGCAGTCAGGCCAATGAAGCCATCAAGGCTGGAACGGTCTTGGTTAATGGTAAGTCGGCAAAGGCCAAGTATGCAGTTAAAGAGGGTGACGTCATCACCTATGAATTGCCAGAAGAAGAGGTCTTGGAGTACAAGGCTGAAGATATTCCTTTGGATATTATCTACGAAGATGCGGATGTGGCAGTCGTCAACAAACCTCAAGGCATGGTGGTCCATCCATCAGCTGGTCACACGTCTGGGACCTTGGTCAATGCCCTCATGTATCATGTCAAGGACCTATCGTCTATCAACGGTGTGGTGCGTCCGGGGATTGTCCACCGTATCGACAAGGACACGTCTGGTCTTCTCATGGTTGCTAAGAATGATAAGGCCCACAATGCTTTGGCGGCTGAGCTTAAGGACAAGAAGTCTCTGCGCAAGTATGTGGCTATCGTGCATGGCAATCTGCCTAACGACCGAGGCGTGATTGAAGCTCCGATTGGGCGTTCAGACAAGGACCGCAAGAAGCAAGCGGTAACGGCCAAAGGGAAGCCTGCGGTAACTCGCTTTACTGTTTTGGAACGCTTTGGCAATTATACTTTGGTGGAGCTGCAGCTAGAAACAGGTCGTACCCATCAAATCCGTGTGCACATGGCTTATATTGGTCATCCAGTGGCGGGAGATCCTCTATATGGGCCTCGTAAGACCCTCAAGGGTCACGGACAATTTCTACATGCCAAGACCCTTGGTTTCACGCATCCTACGACTGGAGAATTGGTCGAATTTACAGCAGAAGAACCTGCTATTTTCAAGGAAACTTTGGAGAAGTTGAGAAAAGGTAACTAATCATCAAACGGATGGTCTTTCTTGGGAGAGGCTATCCGTTTTTTCCTTGTAAAAGGGTCTAAATTTTGCTATAATTTACCTAATTGAATAAGTCCTTTAATCACTGTCCAGAGAGGCAGGCAAGGAGCCATAAGAAGTGTACAGGTAAACTGTGCCATATTTTTGTGTATCTCCTTGTTTCAAGGGGATTTTTTTGTATTTAGAAAGGTTCTTTTATGAAGAAAAAAGAAATCGTCGATGACGTAACCATGAAGCGTGCCATTACACGTATCACTTATGAGATTATTGAGCGAAACAAGAATCTCGACAAGATTGTCTTGGCTGGTATTAAGACACGTGGTGTTTATATTGCTCAGCGTATTCAAGAGCGCTTGAAACAGTTGGAAAACCTTGATGTGCCATTGATTGAGCTTGATACTAAGGCTTACCGTGATGATGTTAAATCTGAACAGGACACATCCCTTATTCCTATCGAAATTGATGGTATGGATGTTATCCTTGTAGATGACGTGCTCTACACAGGTCGTACGATTCGTGCTGCGATTGATAATATCGTTAGTCATGGACGTCCGGCGCGTGTCGGTTTGGCTGTCTTGGTTGACCGTGGTCACCGTGAATTGCCAATCCGTGCAGATTATGTTGGTAAGAATATCCCAACAAGTGAGTCAGAACAGATTGAAGTTTTGGTTTCTGAAGTTGATGGTAAAGATAGCGTCAACATTATTGACCCAAGCTGAGTTGGCTGACAGTTAGGGTGAAACGCCCTTGTATCTTGTTAAATGAACACGGGCTAAGAGCTGTGTAAAATAGATAAATCTTCCTAGAAGCTAAAGCTTCGGCGTCAGATTTCCTAATTTTACTTTGCTCTTTATACGCCCTTTGTATCTTGTTTTAAGGAGTCCTTTGATATCGTGAATAACGTAAAATATGATGTGAATGATATGCCGAAACCTGGTTTGTTGGTTGGTTTGTCATTCCAGCACTTGTTTGCCATGTTTGGTGCGACGGTGCTTGTGCCGATTTTGGTTGGGATTGATCCCGCTATTGCTCTTTTCTCATCTGGTTTGGGAACTTTGGCTCACTTGACGGTGACTAAGTATAAGATTCCAGCTTATATGGGGTCTAGTTTTGCCTACATTGCTGCTATGCAGATGCTTATGAAGTCTGATGGTATTGCGGCGGTGGCTCAAGGTGCCATGGCTGGTGGTTTGGTCTACTTGATTGTTGCCTTGATTGTTAAGTACGCAGGAAATAACTGGATTGATAAGGTCCTTCCGCCAATCGTGGTCGGTCCTATTATCATTGTTATCGGTTTAAGTCTTGCGGCTAATGCTGTTAAGGATGCGACAATGGTTAATGACACCTATAGTGTCTTCAGCCTTGTAATTTCTATGGTGACTCTCTTTGCGGTTATCCTCTTTAACATGTATGGCAAGAAAATTGTTGGTGTTATTCCAATTTTGTTGGGCTTGATAGTTGGTTATATTTTCTCAGTGGTTTTTGGTTGGTTAACGGGACATGAGTTTGTTCAATTTTCAAAAGTTGCGGCTGCTCATTGGTTCCAAGTTCCAAGCTTTGATATTCCGTTTGTGAATTACGACTTCAAGTTTTATCCAAGTGCGATTTTAACTATGGCTCCGATTGCCTTTGTGACAATGACGGAACATTTTGGCCATGTCATGGTTCTAAACAGTTTGACTGGTCGTGATTACTTCAAAGATCCAGGTCTTGACCATACCTTGTCTGGAGATGGTTTGGCACAAATCATTGTTGGTTTCTTTGGAGCTCCTCCGGTAACTTCTTATGGTGAAAATATTGGGGTTATGGCCCTCAGTAAGGTCTACTCAGTTTACGTTATTGCAGGCGCAGCAGTGATTGCGGTCTTGATGAGCTTTATCGGTAAGGTATCTGCTCTCTTGAGTTCCATCCCAACGGCTGTTTTGGGTGGTATTTCCATTGCTCTCTTTGGGGTTATCGCTGCTAGCGGTATGAAGATTTTAGTTGAACATAAGATTGATTTTGATAATAAAAAGAATCTCTTGATTGCTAGTGTTATCTTGGTATCAGGTATTGGTGGTTTGATGATTGACCTTGGTGGTCTTCAAATTACTGGTGTGGCAAGTTCGACTATTCTCGGTATCTTGCTTTACCAAATCTTGCCAGACCCTAATAAAGGTAGCAAGGATTAGTTAATCATTTTAAAAGGAAAAACTATGGCGATTGCAGATGGAAAAGTGTCACTCAAGCATTTGGTGACCATGGAAACCCTCACGAATGAAGAGGTCTTGGGCCTGATTCGTCGAGGTGGAGATTTTAAAAATGGCAGAGCTGATTTCCAGCTGGATCGACAGTATTTCGCTGCCAATCTCTTTTTTGAAAATTCAACTCGAACACACAAATCCTTCGAAGTGGCTGAGAAGAAACTTGGTTTGGATGTGATTGAGTTTGACGCTGGAACAAGCTCAGTGAATAAGGGTGAAACCCTATATGATACGATTTTGACCATGTCTGCTTTGGGTGTGGACATCTGTGTGGTTCGTCACTCGGAAGTTGATTACTATAAGCAGTTGATTGATAGTAGAACCATTCAGACCTCTATTGTTAATGGGGGTGATGGTTCTGGGCAACACCCAAGTCAGTGTTTGCTTGATTTGATGACTATTTACGAAGAGTTTGGAACTTTTGAAAATCTTAAGGTTTGTATTGCCGGTGACATCACTTATTCTCGTGTGGCTAAGTCAAATATGCAGATTCTCAAGCGTTTGGGTGCTCAGCTGTATTTTGCTGGTCCTGAGGTTTGGTACTCTAATGAATTTGATGTCTATGGTCAGCATGTCGCCATTGACGATGTGATTGGGGACCTGGATGTGCTCATGTTGCTTCGTGTTCAGCACGAGCGTCATGGGGATGACAAGGGATTTTCAAAAGAAGAATACCATGCTCTCTATGGTTTGACTGAAGAACGTTATGCCAAGTTAGCAGACCATGCTATCATCATGCACCCTGCTCCGGTTAATCGTGATGTGGAGATTGCTGATAGCTTGGTGGAAGCGCCTAAGGCTCGTATCGTTGCTCAGATGCAAAATGGGGTCTTTGTCCGTATGGCAATTATTGAAGCTATTTTAAATGGCAAAGCGTAAACAACGTTAACAGATTCCAGAGAGAATCAGACGAAAATGAACACGGGCTAAATCTTCGAAAAATAGCTAAATCTTTCTAGAAGCTTGAGCTTCTCTGTCAGATTTGCTTTTCATTCAGATTTTTAACGCCCTTTGTATCTTAGTGAAAGGAACAATTTACTATAATGGCAAAACGTTTACTTATTTTGGAAGACGGCACAATTTTTGAAGGTCAGGCCTTCGGTGCTGATGTGGATGTGACGGGTGAAATCGTCTTTAATACTGGTATGACAGGTTATCAAGAATCTATCACTGACCAGTCTTACAATGGTCAAATCTTGACCTTTACCTATCCACTTGTTGGTAATTATGGGGTTAACCGTGATGACTATGAATCAATCACACCTACAACTAAGGGTGTGGTGGTATCAGAGGCTAGCCGTCGTGCCAGCAACTGGCGTAACCAAATGACTTTGGATGAGTTTTTGAAGGCTAAAAACATCCCTGGTATTTCTGGTATTGATACACGTGCCTTGACTAAGATTATCCGTCAACACGGTACCATGAAGGCAACTATGGCTGATCCTGGTGACAGTATTGAGCACTTGCAAGATCAATTACGTGCCACTGTTTTGCCTACAAATAATATTGAACTGGTCTCTACTAAAACAGCTTACCCTGCACCTGGTGTTGGTAAAAACATTGTTTTGGTTGACTTTGGTCTTAAACACTCTATCTTGCGTGAATTTTCAAAACGTGACTGTAATGTGACGGTTGTCCCTCACAATATTACGGCTGAAGAAATTCTCCATCTTAATCCAGATGGTGTGATGTTGTCAAATGGTCCTGGTAACCCTGAAGATGTGCCATATGCACTTGATATGATTCGTGGCATCCAAGGTAAAATTCCAATTTTCGGGATTTGTATGGGTCACCAGTTGTTTAGTTTGGCGAATGGTGCCAAGGCTTACAAGATGAAGTTTGGTCACCGTGGCTTTAACCATGCGGTTCGTGAAATTGCGACTGGTCGTGTTGATTTTACCAGCCAAAACCATGGTTATGCTATTGACCGTGACACACTTCCAGATTGCCTCATGGTAACACACGAAGAGATTAACGATAAGTCAGTTGAAGGTGTTCGTCACCGTGACTTCCCTGCCTTTTCAGTGCAATTCCACCCAGATGCAGCACCTGGTCCACACGATGCTAGCTATCTCTTTGATGAGTTCTTGGAATTGATTGATGCTTTCCAAGCTGAAAAAGCACGTCGTTAATTGCAACTGTCTAGTGACTATAATGGGGTGCGATTCTTGTTTGCCCCAGTCTACTACCTTATTTAATGACAACCAGAGAGTTGTCAAATAGAAAGGAGAAGATACAGGTTCACGAAAGTGAACACGCCCTAAGGACGGTGTGAAAAAGAGAAACGGTGACTAGACGCTTAGGCGTCGTCGTCACGTTTCCTATTTTCACTGGGTCCTTAACGGGCTTTGTATCATAAATTATGCCTAAACGTTCTGATATTAAAAAAATTATGGTTATCGGGTCTGGTCCTATTATCATTGGTCAGGCTGCTGAGTTTGACTATGCTGGTACGCAAGCTTGCTTGGCCTTGAAAGAGGAAGGCTACAGTGTTGTTCTTGTCAACTCTAACCCTGCGACTATCATGACTGATAAAGAAATCGCAGACAAGGTTTACATTGAACCTATCACACTTGAATTTGTGACACGTATTCTTCGTAAGGAACGTCCTGATGCTCTCTTGCCAACACTTGGTGGACAAACGGGTCTCAACATGGCCATGGAATTGTCTAAAGCTGGTATTCTTGATGAGCTTGGCGTTGAATTATTGGGGACAAAATTGTCTGCCATTGACCAAGCCGAAGACCGTGATCTCTTTAAGCAATTGATGGAAGATTTGCATCAGCCAATTCCTGAATCTGAAATCGTTAATACGGTGGAAGAAGCAGTGGCTTTTGCTTCAAAAATTGGTTATCCAGTTATTGTCCGTCCTGCCTTTACCCTTGGTGGTACCGGTGGTGGTATGTGTGCCAATGAAGAAGAACTTCGTGAAATCGCTGAAAATGGTTTGAAGTTGTCACCAGTAACCCAATGTTTGATTGAACGTTCTATCGCTGGTTTCAAAGAGATCGAATACGAAGTCATGCGTGATGCTGCTGACAACGCTCTTGTGGTTTGTAACATGGAAAACTTCGACCCAGTTGGTATTCACACAGGGGACTCAATCGTATTTGCCCCAACGCAAACCTTGTCAGATATTGAAAACCAAATGCTTCGTGATGCCAGCTTGAAGATTATCCGTGCCCTTAAGATTGAGGGTGGCTGTAACGTGCAGTTGGCGCTTGATCCTAATAGCTTCAAGTACTATGTTATCGAAGTAAACCCACGTGTGTCACGTTCATCAGCTCTTGCTTCAAAAGCAACAGGTTACCCAATCGCTAAATTGGCGGCTAAAATCGCTGTTGGTTTGACACTTGATGAGATGATTAACCCAGTCACTGGTACAACCTACTCAATGTTTGAACCAGCCCTTGACTATGTGGTTGCTAAGATTCCACGTTTCCCATTTGATAAGTTTGAACATGGGGAACGT
>OBXX01000495.1_pt1 | contig 17826 bp, 21 predicted proteins | sample 1495441 | NCBI WGS metagenome assembly OBXX01 (sample SAMEA2580168, study PRJEB22360) | human gut metagenome | biome: human gut; feature: human-associated habitat; material: faeces | place: Denmark | collected 2008/2010 | reverse complement strand
TTGTAATTGGTCCTATAGTTTTTTGCTAAAACCTCTTGATAACTTTGTTCTAAACAGACTGAGTGCACCTATAATGCCAGATTCTCTTCAGTATGCCTCCTTACTTTGTCAATCAAGCCAAACATGGTATAATAGTTGAGGTTTTGACTGCCTCTTCTATTAGGCAAATTAAGGCATCAAATTTTAACAAACAGGGGCTAAACCCTTGGTATGAAAGGAATCTAGAAAATATTATGATGAACATGCAAAACATGATGAAGCAAGCTCAAAAGCTTCAGAAACAAATGGAAAAAAGCCAAGCTGAGTTGGCTGCTACAACCTTCACTGGAAAATCAGCCCAAGACTTGGTCGTTGCTGAATTAACTGGTGACAAAAAAGTGGTTAACATCACTTTTGCTGATGCTGTTGTGGATCCTGATGATGTGGAAACACTCCAAGATATGACTGTTCAAGCACTTAATGATGCTCTCGGACAAATTGACGAAGCGACTAAAAATTCAATGGGTGCCTTTGCAGGTAAATTGCCATTCTAAAAAATAAAAAGGAATCTAGCGGTTCCTTTTTCTATGCACTCATTTCGCAAATCAATCATAAAACAAAAGGCTTGGACAAATCACGTCCAAGTCTTTTTGTCGTCATTAATTAAAACTGTCACTCCTCAACCAGACCAAAGCCTGACTGAGCATCTTCTTCGTTTGCTTCTTTAGAACGATTCTTTTGACCTAAGTAAATGCTAGCTGAATCTAATGAGCTTTCCAAAGTAGGATAATTCACATCATCATTCGCCGTTTTTGAAGGCACAGGTCCTGAGATTAATAGCTCATCATCATTCTTCACATAAATTTTGTATTCACCGACTTCACTCGTCTGAGCCAAAATCTCATCCAATAAGTTAGAGTCGCTAGATTGAGCTGCTCCTTCAACAACTTGATTTTCATCCTGCTTTTGCTCTGACGAATCCACTACTTCTGTAATAACAATATAGTCAGGTGCTTCCTCACTAAATGCCTTATCAGCTTCCTTATCTTGCTCTGGCTGACTAGGAGACTCCTGAACCTTGCTATCTTGAGTAGAGGCTTCGTGTTTGCTTTCCGCCTCATCACTAAGCAGTTTCGTCTTAGTCTGATTGGTGTCCGAATTAACCTGAGACGCCCCTTTTGCATCAGCCGATGCGATACTGGTTCCCATGAATAGAACAAAAATCCCTAAAGTCGAGACCAAGCCAATCATTAGTTTACGAAATAGACTATTATCTTTTTTCTTAATCATAACTCCCTCACTATGTTTTTGTTAGCTTCGATTAACTAACATGAGTCCTAGATGCTGCTGTTGATCGAATGAAGGTCATACTGAACTCATCTTATAAACCTTCATTATGCTATCTATCTTAACACTCAAAAGCTTTCGTTTCAAGCGATTCCTTAATTTTTAAGCATTTTAAATAAATAAAAAATTCATGTCCTAAAATTGATGAAAATCTATTATCAGATTAAGCTTTTAAGCCTAGACAAATGGTAAATTCTTTAAGCAATGCTCAGTAAACCAAAGATTTGTTGGCTAAAGTGCCAATAAAGGAGCTACTTTGCACCAAACGTCTATCGGATACCTTCATAGTGTCCAAACACTTCCAAAGCAACTATAAAAAGATAGCCCTAAAAGAAAAAGCTAACCTTCTATTAATTAAACAAATGATTATAAAAAGATTAGTAATATACACCTCTGAAACTCTCTTTTAAAAGACCTTAATAGATTCAATAAATACCGCTCCTCCAGAAAATCTCATATAATTTACATCTAAAGTTTATTTATAGTTATCTTTATTAGCATTTCGTTATTTCATGAAAACAAAGGAAACTACTAAAGATGATGCTAAGGATCAACTCTCTCATATACTACTCATCTCATAACATTTGTATCTTATTAGCTCTAACGTGCTAAATACACCGACTTTAACTCCTCTATTACGACAAAAAACTGTTAAAATTGGAGAAAACACTTGGTAAAACACTAAAAATAGCCTAACTTTATAACCAAATGACCAAATCGGAGACTCACAAAAAGCTCATTTACTAAACTATTTTCTCATATGTAAACGCTTCACACACATCTCTATCACATGTAAGAAAAACTTGCTATGTTTTAGTATTTTTTTAGCATAAACGCTAGATATTTCAAGGAAAATCCGTTACAATGAGATAAGGAAAGATAGGTAATTAACAGCATCATTATTTCATATGAAAGGGAAATTCATGGCTTATATTCAAATGAAGCATAGCTATAAACGCTATAAAACCGGTGATCTGGAAATTATCGCAAATAATGACGTAAGCTTTGAAATTGAAAAAGGGGAGCTTGTCGTCGTTCTCGGTGCCTCCGGTGCAGGGAAATCAACCGTTCTTAACATCTTAGGTGGTATGGACACCAATGACGAAGGCCGCGTCATTATTGATGGTAAGGATATCTCTGAATACTCAGCTAGGGAACTTACGACTTATCGTCGTGAGGACGTTGGTTTTGTATTTCAATTTTACAACTTAGTTTCAAACCTTACGGCCAGGGAGAACGTTGAGTTAGCATCTGAAATCGTTCCAAACGCTAAAGATGCCTCACAAACACTTGTCGAAGTCGGTTTAGGGGACCGCTTGGACAACTTCCCATCACAACTATCTGGTGGGGAACAACAACGTGTCGCTATTGCACGTGCCGTTGCCAAAAATCCAAAGATTCTTCTTTGTGATGAACCGACGGGGGCTCTGGATTATCAAACAGGGAAACAAATCCTAACCCTCCTTCAAGACATGGCGCGCAAACAGGGAACAACTGTTATTATTGTTACCCACAATGCTTCTCTAGCTCCAATTGCTGATCGTGTGATCCAAATGCACGATGCCAAGATTAAGAGTGTGGAAATTAATCCCAACCCACAAAAAATCGAGGACTTGGAGTACTAGAAAGGAGCACCGTCATGAAAAAAACAACTTATTGGAAAGATGTTTGGCGAACCTTTGTAGCTTCTAAAGGGCGTATGCTCTCTATTGCCTTGCTCATGGCACTCGGATCCTTTGCTTTGATTGGTCTTAAGGTCACTTCTCCTAATATGAAAACAACAGGAGAACACTTCTTCAAGGCCCATCAGACAGCTGACTTGAGCTTAATCAGTACTTACGGTATTAACAAAACCGATCAAGACCTTCTTAATACAGTCAAAAAGAAGAATGTTGACATTGAGTATGGTTATTTCAAAGATGCTGTTATCAAGGGCACAAATACGACATTTCGTATCTTCTCAAAACCTAAAAGAATCTCTACCTATGACCTTGTTGAGGGGAAGCTTCCTAATAAGGATGGGGAGATTGCTCTTTCTTCAACCTATAAAGAAGAATACAGTGTAGGAGATAAGATTAATTTTTCTGAGCCAGTAGATAGATCTGGGCAAAAACAGTTAAAGGAACAAACATATACCATTACTGGTTTTGTCAATTCCTCTGAACTCCTCTCCAAGAATCGTCTTGGTAATGCCAGTGCAGGTACCGGAAAACTAGACGGCTATGCCGTTGTGCCGAAGACAGATTTCAACGCTAATAGCTACATGATTGCTCGGATCCGTTACCAGGATTTGGCAAATGTGAGTCCTTTTAGTAAGAAATATGCGGATAAGATTTCAGAAAGAAAAGCTGAACTCAAGGACCTTTTTAAAGACGAGCCTGAGAAACGCTTAACTGAAATCAAGTCCCAAGCTCAAGCTCAAATTACGCAAGGAAAACAAGAGCTTGAAGCAGCACGCACCCAGACTCAGCAGATGACAACAACCAACGCTGCTGAGGCAGCAAGTGTAAAAGAGGCTACTACGAAGATTGAAGCTAAGCAAAAAGAACTCGAAGAAAGTCAAGCAATGCTGGACAATATGCCAGCCCCTAGCTACAAGTTCTACTCTCGTCGAGAAATTCCGGGTTCAGATGGGTATGTTGCTTACGAGAGTAACATCAACATCATCCACGATGTCAGCAACATCTTCCCTATAGCCCTCTACTTTATGGCAGCCTTAGTTACCTTTGTAACCATGGGACGCTTTGTTGAAGAAGAACGAGGAAAAGCCGGTATCCTTAATGCACTGGGGTATAACAATTCACGTATTATCCACAAATTCGTCATCTATGGATTAATTACTAGTATTGCTGGCACAGCTGCAGGGGTTATTACAGGACATACTCTACTTCCAATACTCATTCACAACACTTATAAGAACGATTTGCAACTGCCTGCTTTTGAGTTGCACTTCTACTTAGGGCTTACCCTAATCGCCTTTCTTTTAGGGCTCCTATCCGCTGTACTTCCTGCCTATGCGGTTGCTAAGAAAGAACTCTGGGAAAAACCTTCTCAACTGCTTCTTCCAAAGCCACCTCGTGCAGGAGCTAAGATTGTCCTAGAGCGCATTACACCTCTTTGGAGACGTCTTAGTTTCAAAGAAAAAGTTACCATGCGTAATATTTTCCGCTATAAACAACGGATGTTTATGACTCTCTTTGGAGTCGCAGGCTCTATAGCTCTGCTCTTCGCAGGTTTAGGAATTCGTTCTTCCGTATCTAATCTTAACCAGCAACAGTTTGAAGACATCATTCACTATGATATGATTGTCGCCAAACAACCGAATACATCAAGTGCCTTTGATAAGCAACTCACAAAGATTCTTGATAGCAAAGACGTCAAAGAATACTTGAATATTCATTTTGAAACCTTACAAAAAATTGCTGGTAACAATAAGGATACTCAAGAAATCTCGACGATTGTCTTTAATGATCATGATGAGAAAATCATTAATAGTTACGTTAGCTTGAGAGACCGAGCACATAACAAAACGCTTAAATTATCTAATGATGGAGCTATTATCTCTGAAAAAATGGCCAAACTCCTTAACCTCAAGGTTGGCGATACCATTACTGTACAAAACAGTCAGGAAGAATCCGTCAAGATTAAAATTGCTGGTATCACAGAAATGTACATGGGACATTTCCTCTTTATGAATGCTAGCTACTATCAAAAAGCTTTTGGTACACCTTCGGTGAATAATGCCAATCTCGTCAGTCTGGCTGAGCCTACCAAGCAAAATGTGGAAAACATGGCAGCTAAATTCATCAACTTGCCAAATGTTTACGGCGTTGTTCAAAACAACAACCTCAAGTTGCAAATCAGCACCATGGTCAATTCCTTAACGCAAGTTATTGGTATCTTGATTACCGTTTCTATTCTTCTTGCTGTGGTTGTCCTTTACAATCTGACCAACATCAATGTCTCTGAACGTATCCACGAGCTCTCAACCGTTAAGGTTCTTGGTTTCTACAATAATGAAGTATCCCTCTACATCTATCGTGAAACCATTTATCTATCTATTATCGGAATCTTCGTCGGATTTGGTCTTGGACAGGCACTTCACCAATATATGGTAAGCATTATCCCACCAGATCGTATCATGTTTGATCCATCTATTGGACTTGCTACCTACCTTTTACCAGCTGTTCTCATTGTCTTAATCCTTATTATCCTCGGCTTCGTTGTTAATAACCGCCTAGCCAAGCTTAATATGCTCGAAGCTCTAAGTTCAGTTGAATAAGCTAAAAACGCCTGAGAAGTCATTCTCAAGCGTTTTTTTATATTCGATAAATTTATTTCGTTTTAGTCTTAGCCAACTCCAAACAGTAGGTCTTAACATGACAATGAGGACAAGTCAGCCTACGAGTCCTAGGTGTATGACCTGCAATAGCAAACTCTTTAAAACTAGGGTCAAAAGCCTTATGACAATTAGGACAGAGGTATTCGAACTGCTTTCTATAGTGAAACACAACTAAATTTGTGGCTATGACAAATGCGGGGCAGACAACAAACAAACCTCTAGGATCCTTAAAATAATAAATGACAACCAGTAGGGCTATGAAATAAAGAAGACTCGTTAGAATGATGCTTCCAAACATTCTCAACTGCAAATTTCGCCATGATTTTTGATTTTCCATAAGACGTGAAATGTCTGACAAATCTTCCAACGAAAGTTGACGCCACTTAGCAGTTGCTTTTTGCAAGTGACGGGCACGTTTTAGTTTGACCTCTATTTCCTCTGAAGACTTTTCCAAGCTCTCGATTTGATCTGTCAACAAAAGCTCTAAAACCTGTTCCCTATTCTCCTCTTGCAAGAGTTTTTTGATTTGATTAATTGAGAAATCCAAATCTCTTAAGAAACAAATGACTTGCAGGCGTTCCAAATCTGAGTCGTGGTAGATTCTCCGACCACCTTCTGTGACTTCAGATGGCGTCAAAATACCACGTTGATCATAATACTGGACAGTCCTAACAGACACCTCTGCTGCTTTAGCCAACTCTCCTGTTGAAAACTGCGACATCTCAGTCACCTCCTTTTAAGATTTTCCATCAAAGGAGGACCTTGACCACCCTTGATACCTAGATTCTACCTTATAACGCAAGGTGACGAGCAAGCCCTAACCCTAAAGGATTTTCACTTCTTACAGAAAAAGTTAGTCATCACTCTTTACAGCCTTTACAGCTCTTGTAAAGCTTTAGTCGAAAAGGCTACCCAAACCTAAGGCAGCAAAAGGATTGTTACTGACTTCTTCCTGTTGCTCCAAAAGTTTGGCATTCTCATCTAATTCGAGAAACTTCTCGTAAATCTGTGCGGTCATCCGAGCATCCTCCAAGCTGTTATGACCGTGTCCCTTGATTCCAAAGAAATCTGCCACACTGGTTAGCTTGAGGTTGACAATACCATTCAAATCCGAAGCACGACGGTCAAAGGCCTCATCAAAAACATCTAAAGCATATTGCTCTTCCAAGTCCAAACCATTTTCAGCTAGAATGGGCAGATCCGACTTAAGAGCATTGTAACCGATAAGTGGTGTATCACCAACAAATGCCTTAAAATCCGCTAGAACGTACTCTAACTTCGGTGCCTTGGCAATCTTATCAGCTGTAATCCCCGTCAAACCATTGATAAAGGACTGCAAAGGAACATCCGAATAGACGAAAGAGTCAAACTGGCCCACTTCCTCATGCCGGTCCATCTTAACAGCTGACACCTGGATGATATGACTAACGCCATCCACCGTGTTGAATTCCAAATCAAAGGCAATATAAGTTTCTACATTTTCCATCTTTATCTCCTACAATAGTTAAAGCTGAGACTGAGTCCCAGCTTCTTTTTTATTTTCCAAATAGTCGTCCAAAGAACCCTTTTTTAGAAGCTTCTTCTTGTTTGGTTTGGATTTCTTCCACTTGAGCTTTGGCTTCATCAACCTCTACCTTAGCCTCATCAAGCTCCAATTTAAGCTCTTCTTTGTCCTTCATAGCAGTCAAGGTCAATTGTTGCTGTTGATCGATTTGCTTGTCTTTCTCGGCGATTTGAACATCTTTGACACGCAATTGGTCATCCATGTTAGACAACTGCTCATCCTTAGCCTTCAACTGGGCATAGAGACGGGCAATCTCAGAGTTTTTCTCGTCTACAAGAATCTCTAACAGCTCACGTTGCTTAGTTTCTTCATCAATAGGCTCATCGTCAAAGATAGTCTTCTTGTAGATTTCCTCCAACTTAATCAAGCCACTACGCTTAACGACAGTAACCCCTTTTGCATTTTTTTCAGTATCTTCTTCTGGAAGTTGTTTGACACGATTATTGACTGCTTGACGACTAACGCCAAGGATTTCAGCAATCTCGCTGACGGTCTTTTCAATACTCATAATAGCCTCATTTTCTCTTGAAATGTCTTACTATGAGAATATCATAATCACACCTTTCTGTCAATTTGACAAGACAATTCCCCGTCCCTAACATGGGTTTTCAGAGCCATTATGTTAACCCTAAATTCCTGAGCATTTTGCTTGATAGGCCAAAAGTATTTTGATAGACTATTGCTCGGGTATAAATGTATTTTGAAGGATTTTTGCTTAAACAATCAGTACTTAAAGGCTTATCTTTATTAGTACCAGATCTGTTGTATCTAGGAATGGTGGAGTCCTATTTCGCAAGACTTTGGATTTTTATTCTCTCTCCAATTGTCTGTAGTGCTCTTGCAACTATCGTTGCGAAGAATTTGCTTGATACAAAAGCACAAGTCACATTATCTCCAACGATGGGTTTGTTGGGGATTTTTTGATGTTACGGCGTATTCCCATTACAAACTATTATGACTAAAGCAGATTGAAAAAAGCCCTAAAGTATGACATAATAAACAAAAGTAAAATAGAAAGAAAAGGTCCTATGAAAAACTTCCGTGATGATATCAAAGTCAACGATCTAGTCCAACCTTATTTAGAACCTATCGTTGAACAAATGACCACCGTGTTTGATCCTGAGATCGAGCTAGACATCTATAACCTTGGCTTAATCTATGAAATCACCCTTGATGAAACTGGCCACTGCTACTTTCTCATGACTTTTACAGATACTGGCTGTGATTGCGAAGAGACGATGCCTTACGAAATTGCTGAAAAACTCAAATCAATTGATGGTATCAAGTCTGTAAAGGTCGAGACTACTTACTCGCCTGTCTGGAAGATGACCCGTATCAGTCGATATGGTCGCATTGCCCTTGGTATTTCGCCTCGAGGTGGAAAATAATATTAAAACTGGTTGGATAGTTCCAACCAGTTTTTTGCTCTATTTTTGTTGAGGGTGACCAACTGATAGACTTTCACCAAATCACAATGCTTTCAGCGACTACCTTCGACTTCCTAACTCAAAAAATCACACCGCACATATATCCGGTGTGATTTCTTTTATGTCAGTAAATTAGGCTTTACCTGATTTATCCATGTTCCAGAAGTCGGTAACAGCACCACGTGAGGCTGAAGAAACGATGTGAGCGTATTTACCGAGGACACCACGACTATAAAGTGGTGGCAACTCAGTTTCAGCTTTACGTTTTGCCAACTCTTCGTCTGAAACGTGCATAGTGATTTCTTTGGTATCTTGGTCAACTGTAACCATGTCCCCTGTGTGAAGGTAGGCAATTGGACCACCAACCTGAGCTTCAGGTGCAATGTGACCAACAACTAGGCCATAAGTACCACCTGAGAAACGTCCATCTGTCAAAAGGGCAACCTTGTCCCCTTGACCCTTACCAACAATCATTGATGACAAGGACAACATTTCTGGCATACCAGGACCACCCTTAGGACCTACGAAACGAACAACAACAACGTCTCCGTCAACGATTTCGTCAGAAAGAACTGCTTCGATAGCATCTTCTTCTGAGTCAAAGACCTTAGCAGGACCTGTGATATTACGAACTTTAACCCCTGATACTTTGGCAACCGCACCTTCTGGAGCCAAGTTACCTTTCAAGATAATCAACGGACCATCGGCACGTTTAGGATGTTCAAGCGGCATGATGACTTTTTGACCTGGTGTCAAATCGTCGAAGGCTTCCAAGTTTTCCGCAACAGTCTTACCAGTACATGTGATACGGTCTCCGTGAAGGAAGCCATTCTTCAACAAGTACTTCATAACGGCTGGCACACCACCAACATTGTAAAGGTCTTGGAAGACGTATTGACCTGAAGGTTTCAAGTCCGCCAAGTGAGGCACGCGCTCTTGGAAATCATTGAAATCTTCAAGCGTCAAATCAACGTTAGCTGCGTGAGCAATAGCGAGCAAGTGAAGAGTGGCATTTGTTGAACCACCAAGCGCCATTGTTACAGTGATAGCATCTTCAAAGGCTTCACGTGTCAAGATATCTGATGGCTTAAGACCTAGTTCAAGCATCTTAACAACTGCACGACCTGCTTCTTCGATATCTGCTTTCTTCTCAGCTGATTCTGCAGGGTGAGATGATGATCCAGGAAGACTCATCCCCATTACTTCGATTGCTGTTGCCATTGTATTGGCAGTGTACATACCACCACAACCACCAGGGCCAGGGCAGGCATTACATTCAAGCTCTTTAACCTCTTCGGCTGTCATATCACCGTGGTTCCATTTCCCGATTCCTTCGAAAACAGAAACCAAATCGATGTCCTTACCGTTAAGGTTACCCGGTGCAATGGTACCACCGTAGGCAAAAATCGCTGGAATATCCATGTTAGCAATGGCAATCATCGAACCAGGCATATTCTTATCACAACCACCGATAGCTACAAAGGCATCAACATTGTGACCACCCATAGCTGCTTCGATAGAGTCAGCAATAATATCACGAGACGTCAAAGAGAAACGCATCCCTGGTGTTCCCATAGCAATCCCGTCGGCAACAGTAATGGTCCCAAATTGAACAGGCCAAGCACCTGCATCTTTCACGCCTTCTTTGGCGATTTGTCCAAAACCGTGCAAGTGGATATTACATGGTGTATTTTCCGCCCAAGTTGAGATAACCCCAACAATTGGCTTTTCAAAACTTTCATCCGTCATCCCTGTCGCACGAAGCATAGCACGGTTAGGCGACTTAACCATACTATCGTAGACAGATGAACGGTGTTTCATGTGATTTTCAGACACGATATTCCCTCCTTAGTTAGTAATCATTTTAATCAAAATGTCTACTTCTATTCTAACATAATTTACCTAAAAATACTGATCCTTTGACAACTATTCTCCCCCTTTAAATTATGCTAAAATAAAGGCATGAAACATTTTGATACTATCGTTATTGGGGGTGGACCTGCTGGCATGATGGCGACCATTGCCTCAGCCTTTTATGGCCAACAAACCCTTCTGATTGAAAAAAATAAAAGACTTGGCAAGAAACTTGCTGGTACCGGAGGCGGACGTTGTAATGTCACTAACAATGGAAGTCTTGACGACCTCCTAGCAGGTATTCCAGGTAATGGGCGTTTCCTCTATAGCGTCTTTTCCCAATTTGATAACCATGACATCATTGCTTTTTTCGAGGACAATGGTGTCAAACTCAAGGTCGAGGATCACGGACGTGTCTTCCCTAAGACAGACAAATCACGGACCATTATCCAGGCTCTGGAGGATAAAATTCATGAACTAGGTGCTACTATCCTCACCAATACAGAAGTTGTCTCCGTCAAAAAGGTCGATGAGCAATTCCAAGTTAAATCTTCAAACCAAATTTTTACCAGTGACAAACTCATCGTCACAACTGGTGGAAAATCCTACCCATCAACAGGTTCGACTGGTTTTGGACATGATATTGCCCGTCATTTCAAACTCCATGTTACTGACCTTGAAGCTGCGGAAAGTCCACTCCTAACCGACTTTCCACACAAGGCTTTACAGGGAATTTCTCTTGACGATGTCACTCTGTCCTATGGCAAGCACAAGATTACCCATGACCTGCTTTTCACCCATTTTGGCCTATCTGGACCAGCTGCCCTTCGCCTTTCTAGCTTTGTTAAGGGTGGTGAGATAGCACATCTGGACTTTCTTCCCAACCAAAACCAAGAAAATCTCAAGATCTACCTTGAAGAAAATCGCGAGAAATCAGTTAAAAACTCCCTCAAAGCCCTTGTACCTGAGCGTGTCGCTGAATTCCTAGCAAAAGATATGACCGATAATAAGGTCAAACAGCTACATCCCAAAGACTTGGAAAATCTTATCAGTCAGCTAAAGGACATGGAAATCCCGATCACGGGTAAAATGTCACTTGCCAAATCTTTCGTAACCAAAGGTGGCGTTGACCTTAAGGAAATTAATCCCAAAACCCTCGAAAGTAAAAAAGTCCCTCATCTACACTTTGCAGGAGAGGTCCTTGATATCAATGCCCATACTGGTGGCTTTAACATCACCAGCGCCCTCTGTACCGGTTGGGTAGCAGGTATTCAGAGCCCTTGGGACTAAAAGATTACATATTCTTTTGATGACTATACCTAAAAATGTCCCTTTCAATTCAGAAGGGACATTTTCTCTATTTCCAAAAAGGAGAGGAGGGGATTCGAACCCCCGAGCCCCGTTAAGGACTACACGCTTTCCAAGCGTGCGCACTCGGCCTCTATGCGACCTCTCCATATTAAACGATTAGCCTATTTGTGGCTAATCGCTATTTTTTCATCCTATTTACCAAAGAATTAGTCTTTAAACTGAGCCTCTACTCGATAGATGACTTGACCTTTTTCTGAGAATTTACGCTCGTACTCAGTCATAACATTACCTTCGTAATCACTTGCATGAAGGTCCAACCAAACTTTGTTAAGAACCATTCCATACTGTGAAAAGCTAGTCAAACTATACTCGAAAAGTCCACGGTTATCGGTCTTAAAGTGAATTTCTCCGTTTTCTGGCAGGATTTGTTTATAAGTATCTAGGAAAGTCTTGTAAGTCAAACGGCGTTTCTCGTGACGACTCTTAGGCCATGGATCTGAGAAATTAAGATACATCATGTCCACTTCACCGTCCGCAAAATAATTAGTCAAGGCTGAACCATCCACTCGCAAAAGCTTAACATTTTCAGCACCTGAGGCCAAGACCTTATCCAAGGCATAACTCAAGACAGATAACTGGATATCAATACCAATGTAGTTGATATCAGGGTTTTGTTGGGCCATTCCAGTGATAAAGGCTCCCTTACCAGATCCCACCTCAATATGGATAGGATTGTCATTACCAAAAAGCTCGTGCCACTTACCTTTAGCAGCCTCCGGCTCAAGGATAACGTATTGAGGATGATTCGCTAGGTGTTCCTCTGCACCCTTACGTTTTCTAACTCGCATGTTTACTTTCTAATACCTGTGCAGGGTTTCTCTGAACTTACGCAATTCATAAATTTCTCGGTTGGCGTGTTCCATATCACGGTTATCAAAGAATTTTGAAATTTGTGTTAAGTACGAGAATTGCCCATACCAATAAATCTTGTCCATCACAAGGTCATTATTCTTATAGCCATAATATGACAACCACTGAGGCCAATGTGCCAAAGGAATGTAATGGCTAAGAATCTGTGCGACATCATACATACGGTCTGTCAAACGTACAGAATCCCAATCAACCAAATAAATCAATCCTGAGGTTGTAATAACAAAGTTACTATGACGGGCATCCCCGTGGACGATTGTCGCAATATCTGCACGAAATTCTGGAAGATGACGTTTCAAATCTCTAACGACGTCTTGAAGATAACCATTCTCACGTAATTGATAGGCAGCATTTTCCTCCCATTCGTGTAGAAGGTCAAAGGGATTTTCAATGTGATAATCCAACTGCAAGAGCTGATTTACCAAGTGTTTTGAACGGTGCAAATTACCAAGAATTTGGATAATCTGTTTGCTATTCATGTCATGTTTGGTCAAGATGCGACCATCAAGCCATTCCTGTGCACTCATCATATCACCATTTCCCAGACGCTTAGCCCACAAGAGCTGTGGTGCAATCTGTTCCTTGGCAAGAGCTGCCAAGATTGGTGTTGTATTCATCTTCACAAAGACGCGATCTCCATTTGGGTAGGTCCCCATATAGGCCTTACCACTGTTTCCTTTGAGAGGAGTCAGGCTCAAATCTTTATCTGTTGATGTCACCTAGGCATCTCCTTTTTCTTTAGTCTTTTGCTTCTATTTTAACTTATTTAATAGGTGTTAGTCAATCATCTTCTTAAGCTTAGCTGGTAGGTAGACAAGGCTCAAAACAAGCATCACTCCAACTAAAATGAGGCTAAACTTCAAATCCAAGAGACAAACAGCCTGAATCAGCGTCATCACAAGGATGATTTGGCTAATCAAACGTTTCAGATTGTCCACCTGCATGTCCTTACCTAATGGCATAAGATTAGCCATTCTTTGATACGCAAAGTGGGATTTTAGTGCTGTCAGTTGGAAGAGCAAGAGGTAATCGAAAATAGCCACAAGTATCATAGCCAACCATTTTTCAGGAACTAAAAAGATAACCAGTAGAGATAAGGCAAAGAGACGACAACTCAAAGCAAAGTAATCTCCAGAGCGTAAGAAAGCCCTTAGGTAAAGATTGTACCAAGTATGGTTTTTGTCCTTCTTTGTACGTTTGAGAATACCATCCAAATAAGCACGCCGTTTTACACTCGACGTAATCCCCTTAACATTGGTAAAGAGGGAGAAGAACTTCAAAATTGATTGTTGCCGTTTATTTTCCGCTGCAATAGCCTCAGCCCAATTAAGTCCAGATTGCTTATAAAAAGGTTGAGCCTTTTTCTGGAAAATAACATACTTAAGAATAGCCATAGCCACCGCTACAAGGACAACGCCCCAAACTGGAAGCCCCAAGGCTAAAAAGAGTGGAACGACCAAGATAAAAATAAGGGTTTGGATAAGCACCCAAAATCTAAAAGCACGTCCTGTTGCCTTCTTAACATGGGTTCGTACCTCTTCTTCCTTCACCAAGAGATAGTGCTTGTCAGCAGGCTCTAAATAGGTGGCAATGTTCCCCCAGAAAGGAAGGAAGAGACACAGCACAAGCAAGCCCAGGACAATAGCCCATGGATTTTTTGGAAAATGTCGGAGCAACTGGCTATACTGAACCAAAACGAAGCCCAACAAAAAGAGAAAAACCAAGATAAAGTGGTCATTAAAGACGTAGCGACTATACTTAGCACAACGGGTATTGAATCGCTTGCTACGCTCCTTAAAAAGCTCAGCTATCATGACAATTCTCCCTTAGTTAACTGCATGTAAATATCGTTAAGACTGGCACTACTGTCACCAAAGGTCTGACGAAGTTCATCAAGCGTTCCCTGTGCCAAGACTTGACCGTGATGCAAGATGACAAAGCGATCGCACATTTTCTCAGCCGAATCCAAAACGTGAGTCGACATGAGAATAGCCTTACCATTCGCTTTTTCCTCAGCCAAAAGCTCAATCAAGTCCGAAATTGCCAAGGGATCCAAACCTAGGAAGGGCTCATCAACAATGAGAAGACTTGGACCAACAATAAAGGCACAGATAATCATAACCTTCTGCTTCATTCCCTTTGAAAACTGAGTCGGGAACCAGTCCAATTTTTCATCTAAGCGAAAGAGCTTGAGATATTTTTCCGCACGTGCCATCCCCTCAGTCACATCAAGCCCATAGGCCATTAACACCGTTTCCAAATGTTCACGTAGCGTCAATTCCTCATACAAACTTGGCGTCTCAGGGATGTAACCAATCTTTTGACGATAACTAGCCGTATCTTGCTGTATGGTTAAACCATCAATTGCAATCTGTCCCCCATAGGGTGTTAAAAGACCAATAATCTCGTTAATTGTTGTTGATTTCCCAGCACCATTAAGACCAATGAGGCCAACTAATTCCCCATCAGCCACCTCAAAAGTGACATCTTTTAGGACGGGAATATTGGCATAGCCACCCGTCACCTTTTCTAATTTAAGCATTATCTTTTCTCTCTTTGGTATGATATAATCTATTATAACAAAAACTCATGGAAAGGTCGTTATTATGGATAATTGTATTTTCTGTAAAATTATATCTGGAGAAATCCCATCATCAAAAGTCTACGAGGACGACAAGGTTCTAGCCTTCCTCGATATTTCACAAGCTACAAAAGGACATACCTTGGTTATTCCTAAAGAGCACGTTCGTAACATCTTAGAAATGTCTGCTGAAACCGCAGAGACTGTCTTTAGCCGTGTCCCTAAAATTGCCCGTGCCGTCCAAAAAGCAACAAAAGCTATCGGAATGAATGTTCTTAACAACAACGAAGAAGTTGCTGGACAAACCGTCTTCCACGCTCATATTCATCTCGTTCCTCGTTACGGTGCAGACGATGGTATCCACATGGGCTTTGATGAACACGAACCAGACTTCGCTGCCTTGGCCGACCTTGCTGAAAGCATTGCTAAAGAGGTAACAGAATGAAACTCGGACGCTTTCTAGCTCTTGGAACCCTTGCCTATGGTGCCTACTACGCCTATAAACGACGTGAAGACATCAAAGAGGAAATCCTAGACCTCAACCAATCACGAGAGAGTATCTCTCACGATCTGGACAGAATCAAACGCAACCTTGACATCATCAAGGAACAAAACCTTGTGCTTGATGACATCAAACAAGACCTCAGCTATAAAACACGTGTCTTCCAAAAAGACCTAGAACCCCGACTTAGCATCATCCAAGAACATTTGAAAAAATATCAAAGTGATGATAAAGAATAAAGGTAAGTAGCCTCGTCGCTACTTACCTTTTTTATCGATGATGAGAACTTATAAAAAGTTTATGGATAGTGTAATAGTCACTCAATGATACTTTTTTTCACAACAGAAAGTACCATTCAATAACAAAAGGCATCACTAATCAGATTAAAGAGAACACTACTAAACCTATTTTCATATAATTACTATTTCTTTTTTAAAGCATTAATAATAGAACGTGTTGCTGATTTCGTTAAGTCCTGATTTTTAGGATGTGTCCTTAAATAGGAATGGACTTTGGTACCAGTATCTGAACGTGTGTAACCATTTGTATTAACAATCTTATTACTTAACAGTTTATCCAATAAAGCCATTATACATCTCCTCACAATTAGTAATTAAAATTTATACTAAATGAATTCATTATACCATGGTTATCACTATGCATATTAGCAGTCCACCCAATATTTTCACCGCTCTTCATTTTATGCTTATAATAGTTTCCATCTTCTGCTTTTTTTACTTTTTCGTCTGATTCCTCAACTTTCTGTCCTGGATTAACTGCAGCAAATTCTGATATAGATACTGACTGCTTTCCTTTCGGATCAATACTAGATTGTGACGAACTAAATGGCTCCGCTTCAATACTATTGTTAATTACAAAAGTTGATTCAATATAAATTCTTTTATCCGTTAAGTTATCAATAATAACATTTCCACCAGTTCTTGTTATTTTAATATTTTTATCACTATATAGTTCTTCCGTTTTTGCTACTGTTTTTTTCGAACCCGTAATACTTTGTCCTACTTTTGACGTATTATTGCCATTAGTAGAATTTTCATTCGAAGAATCTCTAATAGCCAAAAAAATTATTAACAATGTAAATATAAATCCAAAAACTGCAAATACATAAACGCTAACATTAAAAATTTTCTTTAACATATCTTTTCCTCACCTTTATTTTGGAGTTTCAATTGTCACTTTTGCCTCATGGTCCAAAGATTTAATCATTGTAGAGTAATACTTCTCAGCTGATTCATTCAAAAGTTTATTGTAATCCTTTAAATATCCTTGCTGTTCTTTATTTGATAATCCTTTTGTAGCAGCCTCACCAGTATCAACATTTTGGGTTGATGCACTGAGTAATCCTCCACTAGTATCATATAACTTATAAGGTTTATCCTTGTCTAACTCAACACCAATAACTTCATATTGAGGTAAGTTAACCTTATAATTGTGTTCCCTATCACTCTCAATATTAACTCCTTTCTTTATACCAAATTTAGCTGTATAGTTAAGAATAATAATCGCTCGCTTTTCTGAGCCTGGAATTACAATTTTAGTACCAAATAGCTTTGTATTATTCTCGATAGTCTTAATTTTTTGAATTCCTACATTTAGTAAAACTACTTCATGAACCTTTTCTATCTGCTTAATACTAGAATAAGTATCAGTTTGCTGATTATGAGATAAAGCATTCTCAATATTCTGAACTGGTTTTAGCCAGAATCCTAATATTAAAATTAAGACTAAGACGATTAGATAAATCCATAAAGCTATTTTTTTATTCAATATCTTTTTAACTAATTTCATTCAGATTCACCTACATTCCTACTTTTTCAAAAACAACTGGATTAACAATCCTGCAATCACAATACCAGCTGCAATTAGGGGGTTCAACATCGCTATTCCTACAAGAACTAAAATAGCTAAAATCCATAAAACTACCTTTATCATCTTATCTCCTTTAAAATACGAATACCATAATCTCAC
>OBXX01000475.1_pt1 | contig 18585 bp, 16 predicted proteins | sample 1495441 | NCBI WGS metagenome assembly OBXX01 (sample SAMEA2580168, study PRJEB22360) | human gut metagenome | biome: human gut; feature: human-associated habitat; material: faeces | place: Denmark | collected 2008/2010 | reverse complement strand
AAGACCCGCGCCCCCCCCGGTGGGGCGCCGATATGGCCACCATGACGCCTGCCGTATTCCAACAAGGTGCCACGGATTTCAGCGCACAGATCGGCAAGCTGCGAAGAGGAAAGGGCATGCACGTCGGCCGGAGAGTGTATCGAATTCAACATGCCAACGGTCATCTTGTCCAACGATCCTTTCCCTTGCCTTCCAAAGGCGAAATCCTATCGCACCATATGCCCCCGCGGTGAGATTTGCGGGCAAATGACTGCAAAGTCTTCTCAACTGCGGCACAATGGAGTCTACGAAACGTTGCACACAGTATTCGCAAAGGAGGGCCAATGAGGGCCGTATACGCTGCAGGGGTAGATTACGACGATCCGCTGTCCGTGCTGGAGGTGGGCGAGCGGCCGGAACCACAAAGCAAGCCGTTCTGGTCGACCATCAGCGTGCATGCCTCCACAGTGAACCACCATGATGTCTGGAGTCTGCAAGGCGTGGGCCTGAGCGCCGATGCCACGCCGATGATCCTCGGCACCGACGCGGCCGGCGTGCTCGAAGAGGACATTCCCGTACGCAAAGGGCTCAAAGCCGGAAGCGAAGTGGTGCTCTACACGTTCATCGGCACCGACGGCGCAGGGGTCATGCCAGGGGAGCGACGCACCATCCTGTCCGAAAAATATGCGGGAACCATGGCCGAGCTGACGCAGGTACCCAGCGCGAACGTGTTCGCCAAACCGGCCAACCTGAACCTTGACGAAGCCGCTGCGCTCGGCACCAGCTGGCTGACCGCGTATTCGCTATTGTTCACCTCGGCGAACGTAAAACCCGGGGATACGATTCTGATTCAAGGTGCGGGCGGCGGCGTGTCCACCGCGGCCATACAGCTCGCGCATGCGGCCGGTCTGGAGGTGTTCGTCACCTCCCGCAGCGAAGCCAAACGCGCCAAGGCCGTGGAACTCGGTGCCGACGCGGCCTTCGAACCCGCCGCACGACTGCCACGCAAGGTTGATGCGGTCATCGAATCGGTGGGCGCGGCCACATGGAGCCATTCGGTCAGATCGGTACGACCCGGCGGCACCATCGCCATCTGCGGCGCCACCACCGGCGACCAGCCCGGAGCCGAACTGACTCGCGTGTTCTTCCAAGACATCCGCGTGCAAGGCAACACCATGGGATCGCGAGAGGACTTCGCAAGACTGCTCCGCTTCGTGGAACACGCGGACCTGCATCCGGTGATCGACTCCACGTTCGCGCTCGCCGATGCGCGTCGCGCCTTCGCCAAAGTGATCGACGGCGATGTTTTCGGAAAGATAGTGCTGCACATCTAGCCGATTGCGTAAAGTAGCAAAGGTATTCTTGGCTATTCTCTACGGAGGTTTTCATGGCAGACAATAAGCCCGAAGTGGCGGTGATCATGGGCTCGGCGAGCGACTGGGAAACCATGAGGCATGCATGCGAGATACTCGACGAGTTCGAAGTGCCGTACATGAAGCAGGTGATTTCCGCACACCGCACTCCGGAACTCATGGGTGAGTTCGCCCATGACGCCCGTGCCAATGGCCTGAAGGTCATCATCGCCGGCGCTGGTGGGGCGGCCCACCTGCCGGGCATGGTCGCAGCCCAGACCACGTTGCCGGTCATCGGCGTTCCGGTGCGTTCCCACGCCCTGTCCGGCTGGGATTCGCTGCTGTCCATCGGGCAGATGCCTGGCGGCATCCCGGTGGCCACCACCGCCGTGGGCAACTCCGGTGCCACCAATGCGGGCCTGTTGGCCGTGAGCATGCTGAGCACCACCGACGAGCGTTTGGCCGAGGCTCTGCAGGAATACCGTGATTCATTGAAGGAAAAGGTGGCTGAATCCAATGCCCAGCTTGTCTGAGGAAACCGACGGCCGCGTCGAGCGTCTGATGCCGGGGGCTACCATCGGCATCATCGGCGGTGGACAGCTTGGCCGTATGATGGCACTGTCCGCACGATATATGGGCTTCAGGATCGGGGTGCTCGACCCCACCCCCGATTGTCCGACCGCGCAGGTGGCTGATTTCCAGATCGCCGCCGAATACGACGACATCAACGCCATCCGCGAACTGGCAGAGCGATCCGACGTACTCACCTACGAATTCGAGAACGTGGATGCCGATGCCATCGATCAGGTGCGTGCCCTTGCTGCGGCACCGCAGGGTACCGATTTGCTGCGCGTTACGCAGGATCGTGTCAATGAAAAACGTTTCATCAACGATCATGGCACCGAAACCGCTCCGTGGAAGGCAGTGAACAGTTTTGAGGAACTCGACGCGGCATTGGATGAGATTCATTATCCGGCCGTGCTGAAGACCCGTTCCGGTGGTTATGACGGTCACGGTCAGACCGTACTGCGTTCCGAAGCGGATTTGGAGAAGGTGCGCGCCCGTGGCGATCGCGGCGGTGGCTTCCCTCCCAGCATTCTTGAGGGATTCGTCGATTTTGCCTTCGAGGCGAGCATCCTTGTGGCTGGCAACGGCAAGGACTACGTGACCTTCCCGATCGTACGCAACGAGCATCGCAACAACATCCTGCATATGACCATCGCACCGGCCGAAGTGAGCGATGAGGTGGCGTGTGAGGCGCACGAACTCGCCCTGCGTTTGGCTGAGGGCTTTACGCTGGCTGGTATTCTGGCCATCGAGCTGTTCGTCACCAAGGACGGCAGGGTAGTGGTCAATGAATTGGCCCCGCGCCCGCACAATTCCGGGCACTACACCATTGAGGCATGCTCTTTCGACCAGTTCGACGCACACATCCGTGGCATCGCCGGATGGCCGCTCGAACAGCCCCGGCTGTTGAAACCGGCCGTGATGGTGAATGTGCTCGGCCAGCATGTGGCGCCGACCCGTGCCTTGATCGCCGATCATCCCGAATGGAACGTGCATGACTATTGCAAGGCCGAGGTGCGCCACGATCGTAAGATGGGACACATCACCGTGCTGACCGACGACACCGCCGAAACCGTGGCCGATCTGGAATCGACCGGTTGCTGGAACGACTTGAAGAAAGCCTGAAATTCGAACCAATGAGTGAACACATCGTACGTCAGACCCGTCAGAAGGATGCGATCCGGGAGGCGCTGAGCGGCAATGACGAATTCATCTCCGCCCAGGACCTGCACCGCAAGCTGGAGGACGAGGGTGTGCATATCGGTCTGGCGACGGTGTACCGCCAACTCAACGCGCTGGTCGAGTCGGGCCGTGCCGATACGGTACGGCTCGACGGCCAGCAATTGTACCGTTTATGCGGTGACGACGGGCATCACCATCATCTGGTATGTACGTCATGCGGTAAAACCGTGGAAATCGACCCTCCGAGTGAAGACTGGCTGCGCGGCATCGCGGAAAAGCACGGCTTCACCATCGAATCGCACACCGTCGAGGTGTTCGGCCTGTGCCCCGACTGTCGGCACCGTCGATAGCCGCACGGGAAGACGTAGCATTATCGCCCGCGAGTAGCGAAAATCGTAAAGAAATATGCTCGCATACCGCTCTTTTCAGGAACATATATCACAATGAGCATGGCAAAACGTGAACAAAGTGGGGAAACGCGTGACCAGAACATCCGTGAACAAACCAATTGAAGAACTGAGCATCGCAACGGTCGACCCGTCCGCTCGCGGCAAGGAACGCAAGGCGTTCCCGGGTTGGCTCTACGCCGTGCTGTTCCTGGTATTCGATTTTCTTGCGATTGCGATTCTGCAGTGGGGCGTGACGCTGTCCAGCACTAGGGTGACGCTGTCCAGCCCGCTCAACGGTCTGGGTGACCTCGTCTCGAAAATGTGGCTGAAGCTGAATTTCGTGCTTCTGCTGAACATGATCATGGTCGGCATCGTCTATCTGGTGCTGCTCATGCTGTGCAATCGTTTCTGGATAGCCACGCCGGTACTGATCGCAATCGCCACGGTCATTGCGGTAATCGAACGATTTAAGGTTGAGATTCGTTATGAGGCGATTCTGCCGTCCGATCTGAACTTCCTCGGTTCGAACACCGGCAATCTCATGAGTTTCATGCCATCGAACGCGCCGCTGGTGATTGGCGTTGCCGCGGCCGCGTTCGTCGTGTTCGTGGCATTGATCGTGTTCCTCAACCATATCGACGGGCGTCATGGTCGCATGATCCGCAGTGCCAACCCCGGGCTTGCCGCAGTCACCCGACTGCTGCTGATCGCGGTGCCCGGTCTCGGGTTCGGTCTGTATGTCGCGCAGGTCGGCACCGTGGATTCATGGGCATACGGCCTGTCCCGAGGCATGGGAGACACGCCTTCCATGTGGGATTCCGTCTACGATGCGCAGCGCAACGGCCCGGTCGTCTCCTTCGTGCGTCAGCTCAATCCGAAAGTCATGGACAAGCCTTCCGATTACAGCGAAGAGACCATGAAGGCCGTGGCCGCACGCTATGCAAAGGCCGCGAAGAAGATCAACGCGAATCGTTCCGCGAACATGACCGACAGCACCGTGATCTATGTGCTGTCCGAATCCTTCTCCGACCCCTCGCGTGTGCCGGGACTGAAGGTTAACAAGGACGCGATGCCGAATATCCGTTCCATCAAGGAGCACACCACTTCCGGCCTGATGCTCTCTTCCGGATACGGTGGCGGCACCGCCAATCTTGAATATATGGGTCTGACCGGCCTGAGCATGGCGAATTTCGATTCGTCGCTGACCAGTCCCTACCAGCAGCTGGTGCCGACCGAGCATTGGACGCCGACCATCAACCAGATGTGGGGCGCTGCCAAGAACTCCATCGGCCTGCACCCGTACGAGCCGTCCATGTATTCGCGCGCCACGAATTATAAGAAGTTCGGTTTCTCGCACTTCTACACGCTTGAAGGCGATGACATCATCTCGCATCAGGACAAGATCGATGATTCCCCGTACGTCAGCGACGAGGCCGCCTATACGAGCACCATCGAAGAGGTGAAGAAGAGCAAGAGCGGTCAGTTCCTGCAGCTCATCACCATGCAGAATCACATGCCGTATAAGAATTGGTACAAGAACAATGAGTTCAAGGCCGAATCGACCACCGGCACACCGCTGGGGGAAGGCGAAACCGAGTCTATCGAAACCTATGCCAAGGGCGTGGAACTGACCGACACCGCCACCAAGGACTTCCTTGAGCAGCTTGAAAAAATCGACAAGCCGATCACCGTAGTCTTCTATGGCGATCATCTGCCGGGCATCTACTCATCCGCCAGCGAGGATGAGGATAATTCGCTCGACCTGCACCTGACCGACTATTTCATCTGGTCCAATAAGGCCTCGTCTTCGGCCAATACCAAGATTTCCGACGACAATTACTCTTCGCCGAACTTCTTCGTGGCCGAGGCGGCCGAACATATGGACGCCAAGGTATCGCCGTATCTGGCGTTCCTTACGCAGATGCATTCCAAGATCGCCGCCATGGAACCGCCGGTCGTCAACAACATCCAAGGCTGGGATCGCATTCCCGAAGGTCAGAACATCTATCTTGACCAAGACGGCAAGCCGATGGCCGAAAAGGATCTCGATGCCGAAACCAAGCAGTTGCTGGCCGACTACAGGCTGATCCAATATGACATTACGGCAGGTAAGAACTATCTGAAATCCACCGGTTTCATGAATCTGCCGAAGTGATGGCGGCGGCATGCCGCGAACGGTGCGGTTGACGGGATCGAGGGCGACCATTGATACCGTCCACTCACGAATGCGGTCGAAATTCACGGCGAGCCCGCCAATCGAATGGTTTCCTGGCTGTACAGGCATTCGATCGGCGGGCTCGCTTCGTATGTTCGTATGTCGTTTATGCGTTCAACGCCTTGGAACCGATGTCGTGGCGGTAGAACATGCCTGTGGTGTCAAGCTGGTCGATGATTGCGTAGACCTTGTCCTGGGCGGCCTTGATGTCGGCGGCGGAGGTTTCGACGAGCAGCACGCGGCCGGAGCTGGCCACCAGACCGTTGTCGCCATTGGCCACGCCGGCGTAGTAGACATGGGAATCCTGATCAACCGGAATCTCAGGGATTGCGGCACCCTTGACCACGTTGACCGGATAGCCTTCGGCGGCGAGCACCACGCCAAGGGTGGCGTTCTCGCCATCCCAAGTGAACTCCGGGGCTTCGCCGTTAAGAATGGCATTGATGCCGGCACCGAGGTCGGAAGTGAGTTTCGGCAGCACCACTTCGGTTTCCGGATCGCCGAAGCGGGCGTTGAACTCGATGACCTTCGGACCGTCGGCAGTGGCGATCAGACCCGCATACAGAATGCCGGTGAACGGTGTGCCTTCGTCGGCCATGGCTTCGACGGTCGGTTTGACGATGGTCTCAATGGCGGTGTCGATCACATCCTGGCCGATTTGCGGCACCGGGCTGTAGGCGCCCATGCCGCCGGTGTTCGGGCCTTTGTCCTCGTCGTAGGCGCGCTTGTGATCCTGCGAAATCGGCATCGGCCAGAAGTCGGTGCCGTTCACGAAGCTCATCAGCGAGAATTCCTGTCCTTCGAGGAAGTCTTCGATAACCACTTTGGCACCGGCGTTACCGAAACGGTGATCGACGAAAATATCTTCCAAAGCGGCAATGGCGGTTTCCTCATCCATCGCAACGGTCACGCCTTTGCCCGCAGCCAAACCGTCAGCCTTGATCACGATCGGGGCACCATGTTCGCGCACGTAGGCTGCGGAACGGTCCAGGTCGTCGAAGGTCTGATACTTTGCGGTCGGAATGTCGTGACGTTCCATAAGCTGCTTGGCGAAATCCTTGGAGCCCTCGATCTGGGCGGCGGCCTTATTCGGGCCGAACGCCTTGATGCCGGCTGCGGCGAAATCGTCGACGATGCCTTCGATCAACGGCACTTCCGGACCGACGAATACCCAGTCGTAGTCGTTGTTCTTCACGAATTCGACCAGCGCGGCATGGTTGGAAGGATTGAGCTGCGTAGTGCGGATGCCGTCCAGTTCCATGCCCGGATTGCCCGGGGCCACGGTGACCTCGCTGACACTGCCGCCACGCATCAACGCGTGCGCGATGGCGTGCTCGCGCGCGCCGGAACCGATAACCAGAACCTTCATATTTCCTCCTATCACTGTCCCCGCCGAGGGGTTGCTACGAAATGATCGGGGTGAACCGATCCGGTTCACCCCTTATTGCCATTACTGAAGTTCGACGTCGTCGTTGGTCTTCTTCACAATGCTGCCCAGCACATAGCCGGTCTCGCCGTTGCTCTTCAGCAACTCCATGGTTTCATCCGCACGGTCGGCGCTCACGGCCAGCACCATGCCGATACCCATGTTGAAGATGTTGAACATTTCCATATGATCGATTTCGCCGGCCTTCTCGAGTACGTCGAAAATTGGCAGGATCGGCCAAGAGCCGAGGTTGATGCGGGCGGCAAGGCCGTCCGGAATCATGCGCGGGATGTTCTCGATGAAACCGCCGCCGGTGATGTGGGCCACGCCCTTGACCATGCCCGCCTTGAACAGTGGGGAAAGAGCCTTCACATAGATTTTGGTTGGGGTGAGCAGCACGTCGCCGAGCTTTTCACCGTTCAGCTCGTCCAGCACGGTGTCCACGGTGTAGCCGGCCTGTTCGAACAAGGCTTTGCGTACCAAGGAGAAGCCGTTGGAATGCACGCCTGTGGATGGCAGGCCGATGAGCACGTCACCTTCACAGATGGTGGAGCCGTCGACGATTGCGGACTTTTCAGCCACGCCGACTGCGAAACCGGCCAGATCGTACTCATCTGCGTCGTACATGCCCGGCATTTCGGCGGTAACGGTGAAAATCAGACCGGAACCGGCCTGCACACAACCGTCGGCGACTCCTGAAACGACCTGCTCAAGCAGGGCTGGGTCGTTCTTGCCGCAGGCGATGTAGTCCAGGAAAAAGAGCGGTTCGGCACCTTGGGCGGCGATGTCGTTGACGCACATGGCCACGCAATCGATGCCGATGGTATTGTGCTTGTTCGCCATCTTGGCCACGACCAACTTGGTGCCGACGCCATCGGTACCGGAAATCAGCACAGGCTCCTTATAGCCGAGAGAAGCGAGGTCGAACAGGCCGCCGAAGCCGCCGATGCCGCCGACCACGCCAGGACGGTTGGTGCGTGCCACATGGGACTTGATGCGCTTGACGACTTCGTAACCGGCTTCGACGCTTACGCCGGCCTCTTCATATGCTTTTGGCATATCAAACCTTTCTAGGGTTCCAGTGTTCTTCTTTGTGGTTGCGGACGTGCAATGAGTCGGGTTCCGGATGGTCGAATCGCCATGCGGAACCCGAAACGGTTATTCTTGTGCCTCCGTCGGCTGCACCTTGTACTCGTTGCCCTCGTACTTGCTCTTGTACAGGGCGAACTCAGGCAGACGCACGCGATCCTCAGGGGTGAGGGATTTGAGGAAGTCGGCTTCGTAGTCGGCAAGGGCGGTGGGGTAGTCGCCGTTGAAGTAAGCGACGCACAGGCCTCCGTAGGGCGCATCCGCACCCAGACCGATGGATTCGACCAAGCCGTCGAGCGACAGGAACGCCAAGGAGTCGGCACCGATGAAATCGCGAATCTCCTCGACCGATTTCTTAGCGGCGATGAGCTCCTTGGTGGTGGAGATGTCGATGCCATAGAAACACGGATATTTCAGCGGTGGTGAGCTGATGCGCATGTGCACCTCTGCCGCGCCGGCCTCCTTGAGCAGCTGCACGATGCGCTTGGAGGTGGTGCCACGCACGATGGAATCGTCGATGACGACCACCCGCTTGCCTTTGACCACGCCGCGCACAGCGGACAGCTTCATACGCACGCCCTGTTCGCGCAGTTCCTGCGTTGGCTGGATGAAGGTGCGGGCTACGTACTGGTTTTTGATCAGGCCCATTTCGTTCGGCAATCCGGCGGTTTCCGCATAGCCGGAAGCGGCGGAGAGCGAGGAGTTCGGTACGCCGATGACCATGTCGGCTTCGACCGGGGATTCCTGCGCCAGTCGTGCGCCCATGCGCTTGCGGGCGGAGTGCACGTTCACACCGTAGATGTCGGAATCAGGGCGGGCGAAGTAGATGAATTCCATCGAGCAGATGGCCAACTGCGTCTGGTTGGTGTATTGCACGATCTTGTAGCCGTGGTCATTGATCACTACGATCTCGCCCGGACGGATATTGCGCACGAGTTCGGCGCCGACGATATCGAGCGCGCAAGTCTCGGAGGCGAGCACATAGGCGCCGTTCTTCATCTTGCCGAGGGAGAGCGGTCGGAAGCCATTCGGATCGAGCGCGCCGATCATGGCGTCTTCGGTCATGATCAGATAGGCAAAACCGCCGTGCACGGTGTTGAGCGCTTCCTTGAGTTTGTCCATGAACGTACGTTGCGTGGAACGACGCAGCAGGTGCATGAGCACTTCGGTATCGGAGTTGGAATGGAAGATCGCGCCTTCATCTTCCAGCTTGCGACGCAGGGACGGGCAATTCGTCAGATTGCCATTGTGGCATAGGGCCATATCGCCGTCATGGAAACGGAAAATGAACGGTTGGATGTTGTCGGTGCCGCCCGAACCGGCAGTGGCGTAACGCACATGGCCGATCGCCCTGTCTCCCTTCAGACGTTCGATTTCACGTTCGTCGCTGAACACCTGGGTCAGCAGACCCGTTCCGCGATGACCGATGAGATGACCATTATCATTCGAGACAATGCCGGCGCCTTCCTGACCGCGGTGTTGCAACGCATGCAGACCGAAGTAGGTGAGTCGGGCGGCGTCCGGGTGGCCCCAAACGCCGAAGATACCGCATTCCTCGTGGATGTCTTCGAGTTCAGCTGACAAGCCAAAGCTCCTTCCAAAACCATGGAGACAAGGGGTTCGCTACCGTTCAACCCTACCAACCGCCGGCTACAACCGGCGGGTTTGGAAGGAATGATGAAACACGCGGCATGTCGAACGGATGTTCGAAAACCTTGCTATGATGAGGGGGTAAATCGTCCATTGTCGGAAGGGTGGAAGGAAGGACCATGGCCGAACGTACCTATATCGCCATCGATCTGAAGTCCTTCTACGCCTCGTCCGAATGCGCGGAACTTGGTTTCGATGCGCTACGCACGCATCTGGTGGTGGCGGATCAGTCGAGGACCGACAAGACCATTTGCCTGGCGGTATCTCCGTCACTGAAGGAGTACGGGCTTCCCGGGCGTGCGCGGCTGTTCGAAATCAAAGCAAAACTCAAGGAGGTCAACGCGACTCGGCGCAAGGAGGCGCCAGGAGGCGTGCTCATCGGCGAATCGTACAAGGCGGATGAGCTGGAGGCCAATCCGAATCTCGCCGCAGGCGTGTACATCGCCAAACCCCGCATGTCGCACTATCTCGCCGTCAGTGCGAAAATCTACGGCATCTATCTGCAGTATGTGGCTGCGCAAGACATTCACGTCTATTCCATTGACGAGGTATTCATGGATGTCACCGGGTACCTGCGTGCCTACGGCAAAGGCGCGCACAATCTGGCGAAGGAAATCATCCAACGGATCTTCGACGAAACCACCATCACCGCGACGGCCGGCATCGGCACGAATATGTATCTTGCAAAAGTGGCCATGGACATTGTGGCGAAGCATATTCCGGCGGATGCGGACGGCGTGCGCATCGCGCAACTGGATGAGATGTCATACCGGCGTCTGCTGTGGAACCATCGGCCGTTGACGGATTTCTGGCGCGTGGGCCGCGGATATGCGAGAAAACTTGAGGCGCAAGGGTTGATGACCATGGGCGATATCGCCCGATGCTCGCTGGGCAAGGCCTCCGAATACTACAACGAGGATCTGTTGTACAAGCTGTTCGGCGTGAACGCGGAGCTGCTCATCGACCACGCGTGGGGTTGGGAACCGTGCACCATCGCCGATATCAAGGCGTATAAGCCGGCCGGGCACAGCATGAGTTCCGGGCAAGTGCTCACGGGTGCCGTTGGTTTTGAGACCGCACGACTGATCGCCAAGGAGATGGCGGACACACTGTCGTTGGATCTGGTGGCCAAAGGCGTGAAGGCCGGCCGTATGGGACTGATGGTCGGATATGACACCGCCAGTTTGGACCCGAAACGGTTGGGGGAATGCGGTACACCGGAATTGAAGATGATTGCCGAGCGGGCGGCGGCTGAGTACGACGGTCCGATTGCGGTTGACCGATATGGCCGCCGTGTGCCCAAACCTGCGAACGGATCGATTGATCTGAGGGAGTGCAGTTCCTCATCGGCCCGTATCCGTGACGCCGTGGATGAGCTGTTTTGCGCGATTGCGGACAATCGGTTGCTGGTGCGGCGGTTGAATGTGGTCGCAGCGGAATTGGTTGCTGAAGAGGAATTGGCCGCACGACGAACGGTTCCTGACTATACCCAACCAGACTTGTTCGATATTGTCGAGGGAGACGTGGAAGCGCAGGACGTTGCGGCTCGCGGTGTTCGGCCGGAACCGGAAATGACCGAACGCCATGTACAACGAACCATCCTTGACATCAAGCGCAAGTTCGGCAACAACGCAGTCATCAAGGGTATGGACCTCTTTGATGACGCTACCGGTCAGCAGCGCAACAATCAGATCGGGGGCCATGCCGCATGAGCCTGCAGGAGACCCATCGCTACGACGACATCATCGATCTACCGCATTGCCAGTCGCGCACGCATGCGCACATGAGCACGCATAATCGTGCCGCCCAATTCATGCCGTTCGCCGCACTGACTGGCTATGGGGATATCATCAGACAGACCGCTGAATCCAGCAATGCGGCCGTCGAACGAGCCAACGCGCCCGTGAACCTCGAAGACGGTTACTTTTCCGCCTGAGTCTTTTTGAATCTTGATCGCGGCCGCAAGCTCGTCTATTTTGACAAACAGCGCATGGTGCCGTGCGGAATACCCGGGTATGAAATCGGCTCGGGAACGTAGTGTGGCGATAGTATCCGCAGCATTCAGATCGCTCTTCCACTTGCATTTGCCGAGCAGAATGTTTTTCCTCGGATTCATTCGTTGCAATCACGTCGATGTTGGTCTGCTATTTGGCCTTATTATGCTTGTAAGTATTATACTCGTGAGCGGGATAAAATAGTTGTATGTGTGATAGATACATGGAGTAGGCAAAAGAGGAATCATCCGTCCAATGTCTATCGTTCCTTGAAATATGTGAATAGATGCTTTTCCCTAACCATAAGTGTACAAGCCAGGGTTCCTAGCACATATGATGAATACGCGGTGAGCGCCGGGCACAGGGCGGTGAGCAACACTTGCCATCTGTCGGTCCTGCTGACATATCGCATGACAGTCAGATAGGATACGGAACCGGAGATTGCTGCGGAAACCGCAACGATGATAAACGATTCGACACATATCTGCAGAATCAGAGCTGGCTTTAGCACGCCACAATGTAGGGCGGAAGCGATTTCCAAACGACGGATACGGACCATCGCATATCCCAGAACCGCCCCTGTGCATGCGGCCATAATCGGAAGAAAAGCTGTGGGACGCTTACGATATATGGATTGCCCGTCGAAAGACCTTCCCAACGATGAATTAAGCTGCTCCAAAGTGATTGAACTGTCCTTGTCGGATTTTGCCGCCGGCGTGAGTGCCGACCAAATCGCATTCTCTGTTCGGCTTGTCTGTGGCCAAACACTGACCCAGCATGCGTCAAAGGTGCCGGTTGAAATCACCGGAGACAGGACCGCATATGAGTATCCGGGAGTCCGCCCATCGTCAGGGTACCGGTAGGTTCCCCGGATACGAGTCTGACGGCCATCGCTCAACGCAAGCTTGTCTCCTACCCGCAAACCGAGGGTCTTTGTAAGTTCGTTAGAAACGAATACGCCTTGGACGCCAGTATTCTGTTTCGCGCGCAATACGTGCATGAAACTTGGGGTGACGGTATAGCTTGGAATTTTAGTGTCGGGCAGTGCCGATGCCATCAGCTGATCGCTTTCTCTGATTGCCCCGGAAGCCTGTACGTCATTGAGATTGGACAGCCGTTCGCATGCCTGCCCATCCACCCCGCCAGTGGCATTGAGCACCATGATGTTGCCACCGGCGTTACGGTATTGATAGGCCTGATGGAGAATGTCTGATGATGTCGATATCTCAAAGAACGATGAACCTGCAACGAGAATGGTGATGGACAGTATTGCAAGAACGCAACGGGACGATCCACTTAGGATGCTGCGCCAAGCCTCGGAACAGACGGAAAACAGTCTCATTGGAAATCCTTCAGATCAATGATATCGGTGCATACGTCGCGGGTCCGGGGATCATGGGTGGAGACGACGACGATGGTGTCGGCCTGTGCGATCCGCATCAATGCATCGCTGACCGTGGCCGCGGTATGCATATCGAGCTGGGCTGTGGGCTCATCGACCAGCATGAGCGAGGGGCGTGACACGAAGGCACGAGCGAGCATGAGTCGCTGCGCTTCGCCTCCGGAGAGATCGGAAAACCGATGATTGGCCACACGATCCAGGCCGAACCGATGCAAAGCGAGAGCCGCCTCACGCTCGGCTTGCTCCCTCATAAAGCCTTTAGCAAGCAGAGGAAGTGATACGTGATCTATCACCGTTCTTTGAGCGATGCCATGAGGATTTTGGAACACCCAACGCATGGAATCCACGTTCTGTTTCGACATTTCGCCGCTTACAGGCCGTATCCAGCCGGCGATGATGCCAAGCAATGTAGATTTGCCGGAACCGCTTGGGCCGGTAAGCGCATAGACATGGCCAGGGAGAAGTGTCGCGTTCAGGTCGTGGAACAGTAGTGGGCCGTCGGCGTACCGATGCCCGATGAGCTTCAATTCAATGCGCATCGCAAGTTGACTTTCTAGGATTCGATCGGATGCTGACGGGTGCCTTGCCGCTCAACGTGATGAGAGTGCGGCCCAACGAGCTGCCGACTACATGAGCCTTCAAGGCGGTTCCATTGGCGCTGACGATGCAACCATCCGCTTTGCTGAGACCGACAAGTGCCTCCGCCGGAACTGAATAGACGTCGATCGGCTGTTTCAAGCGGTAGTTTACGGAGACGTCGGTGGTTTGTTCACCGTCTTTGCGGTTTCCCGTATATCCCTCCCAGGAGCCCATCGCTGTAAAGGCCCGCAAATCGTCCACTGCGCCGTCCTCTCCGATGGGATATGCCTGACCGTTGATTTCGATGACGCGTTCGCCGGTCACTCGATCCGTTGGCAGACTAACCGCCTTGATCGCCTGTATCCCCTCTGCCGTTGTAAATGCGGCTGTGGTGGAATCATCGGATACGACCGATCCCAGCTCGGCGGCACAGCCAGTTGTGGCCAGACTCTCGGAGGGAATCCAGATCACCAGTGCCTTGTCGAATGTCTCTTCCTGTGCCGCCCCGCCATAATCGGCATAAAGTTGACGCCAAGCGTTCCATGTGCTCCAGTCGAAAGTCCCCGATTGCGACGAGGCATATCCTAGACGCGTCAGCTCGGTTTGCAGTGCCTTGACATCGTCCCCTTTGTCTCCATAGGAAAGATCTCGATATAAAGGTGTTTGCGTGTACAGAGTTATCAACGGTGTACCGTCCATATCATATTCATGTGATCCCGAGGTTATTACGCCGTTTTCGGGGCAAGAGTTGTAAGTGATTTGTCCCGTTCTGCCGAATAATATATTCTGTGCATGCGATGCAGTGACTCTCAACGATATGGTGCGTGCATCGTCGAATTGCTCGGTCTGTAGTGACAGATTCCCGACGTTTGATGATGATCTGAGTGAAGGTGGGGTCTTGGGTTGAGTGATTCCGATGGCAAGACCGGCACCGGAACACAGGCAGGCGATCATGCACATGGCTATGAATCCGGCGCCATGAATTTTGCGGTGAAATACTGATGGCAAGAACATAGTGATATTGAGCCTTCACTTATTTGGGTTCGCTAGGCATTGTGAGAACGATTCGGAACTGGTGTCCAGCTTTGAACTGCCGTTCGTTTTGGAGGATTCAGTCAGATAATCCTGTTTGGTGAATGAGCTCGGAACCAGTTTTTTACGTTTTAGGCAGTCTATGATCAATTCGATGTCGTCGGAATTCGTAGGATTGGTAGTCATACGTTCGTATAAATCGCGAATAAGCAGGTTTGTTCCCCTAGCACATGCGATGCTGTCCGAATTCACTTTGTCGGAGTCGTAATCCTGGCCGTCAACATTCATGCTTTCTTGCATCAAACCGGTGGACTGATCTGTGCTGAACGATATCTGGTCTCCCTTGGAGATCATGCATTGCTGGTATTTCTCGTTGGCTTCACGATAATCCGCCTCGCTGATTTTCCCGGCTTTGATTGCTTTGGTGAGTACTTGCCTTTCGAAATCGCTGGTGGCCGACTGCAGTGCTTGTCGCAATTGCGTTTCGTAGGATGCGTTTGATTGGGAGGTACTGGCGTTTGCCGAGGACTGTGCACTGGAACTACTGCTCAGACTCAGAGAACAAGCGCTCAGCGTCAGTAATGAGGCTGTGACGCCAATGGTTAGTAGCGTTCGTGATGACTTGAACATAATGTGGTGTTCCTTAGAAAAGCGGTGGGACGCTGTGGTGCTGTAATAGCGTCCCACCTTCCGTGAGTTACTTCAGCAGGCCTCGGGCATACCAACTAGAGCCTGTTGTTGCAGAGGCATAGGCATATCCATGTTTCCAACCGTTGTAGTAAACCACTCGTTTCCCATTAATGATTCGACCGACTTCGGCTCGGGCATACCCTCTGCTGCCAGCAGTGTTGTAGGCGTCTGCCCATGTGAGGTTTCAGGCTGCTCTGGCATATGAGCCATTGCCTACGGCAGCCATGGCTGGCGCCGTTGTTCCTACTACGCCAGCACATGCAATAACGATGCCGAGCGCACAGGTTGCAATTCTTTTGCTGATATTCATTGGATGATCCTTTTTGATGTTGTTGAACAGAATATGTCTCTGTTCAACTCCCCAAAATAGGAAAAAAGTTATACGGGATACGCATTTCTGCCTGAGAACTGACCTGATCTGACCCGTTCCTGACCTTCGCAATCACAACTGCTAAGGTGTGAGATGGAACGGACAAGGATGGTGGTGGTGAGAGTTCTGATCGTGGAGGACAACGCGAATTTGGCCGATGTGATTGGCATGGGTCTGAGTATGGAAGGGATGCAGACCAAAGCCGTGCATGATGGCCGGGACGCCGTCGAGGAACTGGATAATGGCGAATACGACATGGTCATTCTGGATCGTGATCTTCCGGGAGTGCATGGCGACGATATAGCCCGCATGCTCAACGACCGGCACGACTCCGCCTATGTACTCATGCTCACTGCGGCCTCTCAAACCGAGGATATCGTTCAGGGGCTGAACCTTGGTGCGGATGACTATCTGACCAAACCGTTCGATTATGCGGTTCTCTTGGCGCGAGTCAATGCGGTCCGGCGCAGGAGAGGACGGAATCACGTCCAAACGTTCCATAGAGGAAGCTTCAAAGCGAATTTTCGCACTGGCGTTGTTACCGTCGCGGGGCGCCGCTTGAGATTTGGTGCTAGGGAACTTGCCGTATTGCAGACGTTGATCGAGGCGAATGGTTGCGTGGTGAGCACGGAAGAGCTGTATCAGAGAATATGGCATGATGACCACGCGCATACACGTGGCATCGTCAAAACCACCATATACGCGTTGAGGACGAAAATCGGTATTCCCGACTTCATTGAGACGCTTCCGGGGCAAGGGTATCGGATTCCATGAAGAGACAGAGAGCAAACACTCAGTATATTCAATGGTCCACAAGAAAACGACTTATTGTAGTCATCTTGGCCGTGTTCATCTCATTGACGACGATCATCTCCGTGGCGACCTTCATCATCGTCGATCAGCAGATCGATACGGTGACCATCGGGCGTTTCGCAACGGACCAGCCCTCGGATGAACAATACGCGCAACAGGATTCCGCCAGACCTTCCTTAGGTGGGTCATATGTCGCAGCGGGGAAGGGTACGTCCTCAGAAGGATTTGCCATCACCGCCTCCCGTAGCAACGAGAAGGCCCGCAACCTGCTGCTGCTGACCAGCGTGGTACCGATTCTGATATTCGGAACGCTTTCGGCTGCTGCGACTTGGAGTATATGTACGCGTTCGCAACGTAGAGTCGATGAGGTGGCGAAGCAGATACGGGCTTCAGGCGGGGAATTGACGAAACAAGTCATTTGCATTCCCAAGGAAAACGATGCGGCATCCGTAATAGCTGATGCCTATAACGATGCGATTGGCGACGTTGCTGCTGCTATCGCGCGGGAGAAACGGTTCATCGCCGATGCATCCCATGAACTCAAGAATCCGCTTGCGGCCACAGCCGCCGCATTGGAGATACTGGTGCATAACGGTTTGATTGACGATCGTGCGCTTCCATTCGTCGAAAAGGCCATGGCATCCAATGCGTCATGCATTGCGTTGACCAAGCGTTTGCTAGATCTTGCCAAAGTGCAGCAGCTTGAATGTGCCCGACTGACATCGGTGGATATGGGAACCGTTGCTGAGGACGTGCTCGCGTCATTCTACGATGATGCGACTTTCGAGGGATTAACCCTGCATAAACAGATAGAGAGCGTATCGGTGATGGGGGATAGACTTCTGCTCACGCAGCTTGTGAGGAATCTAACGCTCAATGCGGCACAGCATAATGTGGAAGGCGGGCATATATGGGTATCCACGGGAGAACATTTCGATGTGGATGGGCGGAGGATGTCGTCGTTTGACGTCGAAAACACGGGGGCCGACTTGTGCGAAACGAACCTTGGCGACCTGTTCGCCCCGTTCAACAGGGGGCGGAACAGCAGAATCATGGAGCATGATATGTCATCGCGGACAATAGGGAATCATGGTTTGGGCCTATCCATCGCCAAAGAGATTGTGACATTGCATGACGGCTCGATACGGCTTCAAGCTAGGGATGGGGGAGGACTCCGCGTTTCCGTGTACATCCCGGTATCGCGATAAAAGCGGGACATTGTTCGCAACCAAAGACCGAGGGGCTGTGTCTCAGAATAAATCTGTGAAACACAGCCCCTCGGCCTTCGGTTGAATGCCGCTCTGGTTATGTAGGTTGCTTTACATGTCCTGAATCGGCACCGCGCATCAGGCGGTGAAATACTCCACGCCGGCTGCGAACAGCGGCTGGTCTTTCTCGCCCGGCACGTTCTTGAACGTGCCGTTACTGTAGCGCTCGGAGTGGCCCATCTTGCCGAACACGCGGCCGTCCGGGCTGGTGATGCCTTCGATGGCCAGCAGTGAGCCGTTCGGGTTCACGTCGAGGTCCATACCCGGCACGCCGGCCTCGTCCACGTATTGCGTGGCGATCTGGCCATTGGCCTTGAGCTGGGCGAGCACGTCGTCGGAAGCCACGAAGCGGCCCTCGCCGTGGGAGATGGCGATGGTGTGCATGTCGCCCACCTCGGTTTTGGCGAGCCACGGGGAGAGGCTCGATGCTACGCGGGTGCGCACCAAGCGGCTCTGGTGGCGGCCGATGGTGTTGAACGTCAACGTCGGGCATTCGGCGGTCATCGGCACGATATCGCCGTACGGCACCAATCCGAGCTTGATGAGCGCCTGGAAGCCGTTGCAGATGCCGAGCATCAGACCGTCGCG
>OBXX01000471.1_pt1 | contig 18778 bp, 16 predicted proteins | sample 1495441 | NCBI WGS metagenome assembly OBXX01 (sample SAMEA2580168, study PRJEB22360) | human gut metagenome | biome: human gut; feature: human-associated habitat; material: faeces | place: Denmark | collected 2008/2010 | reverse complement strand
AACCAAGACAAAGGGTTCCAAAGACCCGTGTGCTGCCATTACACCATGGGGGAACGGCGGAATTTCACTGGGGAAACACCGCCAAGTGTTTATTATGCCATATCATGCCAACCCAGCGTGTCGCGAGGTGATGCCGCAGTTTCAGCAGCGTCTCCCGCAAGCCACGGACCAACCGATATGGTCGCTGGTTCGACCGGCCTCAGGCGAACAGGAAACCCTGCCCGTGATGCTCGGGATACGTGTCGAACAGCTCGGCGACCGAACCGTCCTCGAACACGGCGCGAATGGCGCTGGCCAGCAGCGGCGCGATGGACAGGACCGTTAGGCCATCCCAACGCTTCTCCTCCGGAATCGGCACGGTATCGGTGAGCACGACCTCACGGGCGCCGCTACCCTTCAGACGTTCGATGGCCGGACCGGACAGCACGCCATGCGTGGCGACGACGGTCACCGACTTGGCACCGGCGTCCTTGAGCACGCTGCATGCGCCGGCGATGGTGCCGGCGGTGTCGATCAGGTCGTCGACAAGCACGCAGTCCTTGCCTTCGACGTCACCGACTACACGGTTGGCGACGGCCTGGTTCGGACGGGTAATGTCACGGGTCTTGTGCACGAAGGCCAGAGGGCCGCCGCCAAGACGCTGAGCCCACTGTTCGGCCACACGGATGCGACCGGCATCCGGGGAGACCACGGCGACATTGTCGAGCTGGTTGGCGAAACGGTCGCGGATGTAATCGACCAGCACCGGCATGGCGATGAGATGATCCACCGGACCGTCGAAGAAACCCTGCGACTGGGCGGCATGCAGGTCGACGCTCATGATGCGGTCGGCACCAGCCGTCTTCAGCAGGTCGAACATCAGACGGCAGGAGATGGGTTCGCGACCACGATGCTTCTTATCCTGCCTGGAGTAGCCCAACAGCGGGCAGACCGCGGTGATGGAACGTGCGGAAGCGCGCTTGAGGGCATCGATCATGATGAGCTGTTCCATGATTGACTGATTGATCGGGTTGCAATGGCTTTGCAGTACGAACACATCCGCGCCACGCACGGATTCGGTGTAGCGTACGTACATCTCGCCATTGGCGAAATCATATGCCGTGGTTTCCAGAACATCGATGCCGAGCTGTTCCGCGACTTCCGCCGCCAGCTTCGGATGCGTCCTGCCTGTGACAAGGATAAGGTTTTTATCCGGCTTTCCTTCGAGGATTGCGCTCACCATGTCTCCAAACGTCTGTTTTCGCGTCAATTGGACGTGACCAATACTAACCGTTTACACAGACCATACGAGCCTCGCGTGTTCATGTGAAAAATCAACGGTACAGGCCGTGTTTGCCGATATATTGCACCACCCCGTCGGGCACCAGATACCAGACCGGTTCACCATGTTCGGCGCGTCGGCGCACGTCGGTGGACGAAATCGCCAATGCGGGAATCTCCAACGTGTCGACTTTGCCTTCGGGAAGTTTCACGCCTTCCGGAGACGAGTATCCGGGTCGTGTCACGGCCACGAAGTGGGCCAGCTCCCACATCTTGTCGGCATCCTTCCACTGCATGATCTCGGCGACCGCATCGGCACCGGTGATGAAGAACAGTTCCGCCTCCGGATGCTGCGTCCTGATGTCGCGCAACGTATCGATGGTATACGTGATGCCGGGACGGTCGATATCCACACGCGATACCGTGAATTTCGGGTTTGATGCGGTGGCGATCACCGTCATCAGATAACGGTCTTCGGCATTGGTGACCCTCTTGTCGAGTTTGAACACCGGTCGCCCTGTCGGTACGAAAATCACCTCGTCGAGATCGTAGACCCACGAGACTTCGGATGCCGCCACCAAGTGGCCATTGTGAATCGGATCGAAAGTGCCGCCCATGATGCCGATGCGAGGCCGACTGTGCCAGTTGCCGCGCGCCGACCTACGCCCGGAGGCCACTGCCGAACCGGAAACGTCGACGGACAGGTCCGCCATACGCCTTTCCGGTTCGATCACATAGCTGACGGCAAGCTCGGAATCGGCTTCGGCCGATTCCGGACGCATGCGTCGAGGCCCGGTCATGCGGTCTCCTCATCCTGTAGCTTGTCGGCGTCGGCGGTTTCACGCTCGATCTCATCCGCGGTGGGCGCGCCCTCCTGCGGGTCGATCTTGCCCATATCCTCATCCCATTCATCCTGCACGACGCGACGAATTTCGGCGAAGGTCGGCAAGGGAAAGTCAGGCTGGTACAAGCGCCGTACCTCGGCCACCCGTTCGGTGACGCGAATCAGGGTATCGGTCATGCCATCGATGTCACCCTCACGTTCCATCGCGCTGAATCTGGCAATGTACTGCTCCATCAGGTGCATCTGCTCGTCAATGTTCCTCAACTGGTCATCGTCAAGGTCGACTACATCTCCCGCATCGGTTTCCGGCCAGCCGATCAGCACCGCATCGGCGTATTCGAGTGAGGCGCGTTGGGCGGCGGAGGCTATGCCGTCCTCGATCTGCACGAGGAACACGTACCGTACGATGCTCAGACGTTCCGAGGCAAGGCGCAACCCGAGCCGAGGATCCTCACGATCGGCGTTCCAAGGATTATCCATATCCTCCATAATCTGATTGTTCATGCTCGCACCTGCCCCGTTCCATATCCGATCCACTTGGTCGTAGTCATTTCACGAAGTCCCATCGGGCCTCGCGCATGCATCTTCTGCGTGGAGATGCCGAGTTCCGCTCCGAAACCGAACACTCCGCCATCGGTGAATCGCGTCGAGGCGTTCACCATTACCACCGCCGAATCTATCCGGGAAGTGAATTCCTCGATGGCCGAGTAATCCTCGGCGATGATGGATTCGGTGTGCCCCGTGGAATGCCGGTTGATGTGTTCGATGGCCTCGTCCAGCGAATCGACGATTCTGATGCCGATCTTCAATGCCAGGTATTCGGTATCCCAATCCTCATCGATGGCCTGCACGAGGTTCGCGCCATCGATGCCGGCCTTGTCGATCAGGTTGTAGGCCCGTTCGTCGGCATGCATCTCGACCTGCGCCTCGGCGAGCGCCCGCGCGGCCAGTGGAATGAACCGTTCGGCCACGTCGCGGTGTACGAGCAGCTTTTCGGTGGCGTTGCATACGCCGACACGTTGCGTTTTGGCGTTGAGGAGAATCGGGATGGCCTTGTCGAGGTTTCCGGAACGGTCCACGTAGATGTGTACGTTGCCGGCGCCGGTTTCGATGACTGGCACTTTGGAATTGCGTACGACGGCTTGGATGAGTCCTGCTCCCCCTCGTGGGATGAGCACGTCGATGTGGCCGCGCGCCTCCATCATGGCTGTGGCGCCCGCGCGTCCGAATTCGTCGACGGAGGCGACCAGCGCCGGGGCGAACTCGTGTTCGGCGAGCACGTCGGAGATGATGTTCAGCGTTGCCGCATTCGTGCGTTCGGCGGCGTGTCCGCCACGCAGGAGTACTGCGTTGCCGGATTTGATGCATAGGGAGGCCACGTCGACGGTGACGTTGGGTCGGGCTTCGTAGATCATGCCGAGTACGCCGATCGGCACGCGTACCTGCTCGAGGCGCAGGCCGTTTTCCAGATGGTATCCGCGTACGATTTCGCCGACCGGGTCGGGTAGTGAGGCCACATGACGCACGCCTTGCGCGGCGGCGGCCACTCGCGGCACATCGAATTTGAGCCTGTCGAGTTTGCCTGCGCTCATGCCGGATTCGAAGGATTCCTGCATGTCGAGCGCGTTGGCCCCTGCGATTTCGTCGGCGCGTGCGTCGAGTGCGTCGGCGATGGCGAGCAGCAGTTCGTTCTTGGCTTCCGTGTTGGATTGCGCCAGCAGGCCCTGCGCGCGTCGTGCGGCGTCGCCCTTTGCGCAGACCGCCGCGAACGCGTCGGCACCGACCGCGCCTTGTTCCATCTGTGGATTCGTCATAGTCTCCTACCATAGCGCGAAATCGCGTCTTTCCCGGTTCATGGCCCATTTTCGCCGATGAACCGGGAAAGACGCGATTCGTGAATCATATTGGGTTGCGTCGCATGCCTGTCGATCAGTGGATCTGATCGAGGCCCGGGTACAGCGGGAAGTCTTCGGCAAGCTTGTCGACACGGGCCTTCAGTGCGTCTACGTTCGCATCCTTGCCGGCTGCGAGCGCGGTGCCGATGATGTCGGCGACCTCTTCGTATTCCTTGGATCCGAAGCCTCGGGTGGCGAGGGCGCTGGTGCCGATGCGCAGGCCGGATGCCACGGATGCCGGGCGTGGGTCGAACGGCACGGTGTTGCGGTTGATGGTGATGCCGCATTGTGCGAGCAGGTCTTCGCCTTGCTGTCCGTCCATTTCGCTGTTGCGCAGGTCGACCATGACTAGGTGCACGTCGGTGCCGCCCGTCAGGACGCTGATGCCATTGTTTTTGACGTCGTCGGCAGTGAGGCGTTCGGCGAGGATCTTGGCGCCGTCGAGGGTACGCTGCATGCGGTCCTTGAATTCCTCGGAGGCCGCGACTTTGAAGGCGACGGCCTTGCCTGCGATCACGTGCATGAGCGGGCCGCCCTGCTGTCCGGGGAATACGGCGGAGTTGAGCTTCTTGGCATAGTCCTGCTTGGCGAGGATGAAGCCGGAACGTGGTCCGCCAAGGGTTTTGTGCGCGGTGGAGGAAACGACGTCGGCGTATGGGACCGGGCTTGGGTGCAGCCCGGCGGCGACAAGGCCGGCGAAGTGGGCCATGTCAACCCAGAATTTGGCGCCGACTTCGTCGGCGATTTCCTTCATGGCTTTGAAGTCTTCGATGCGCGGGTAGGCGCTCCAGCCGCCGATGATCATGGCGGGGTGGGTTTCGAGTGCGCGCTGACGGATGATTTCCGGATCGATGCGGAAGGTTTCAGGGTTCACACCATAGGCTTCGGCATGGTAGAAACGGCCGGAGAAATTGATTTTCATGCCGTGGGTGAGATGTCCGCCGTGATCGAGGGCCAGGCCGAGTACCGTGTCTCCGGGCTTGACGAGCGCCTGGTAGACGGCCGCATTGGCTTGGGCGCCGGAATGAGGCTGGACGTTGACGTATTCGGCACCAAACAGGCTCTTGGCGCGTTCACGTGCGATGGTCTCGATCTTATCGACCTGTTCGCAGCCGCCATAGTAACGACGTCCCGGATAGCCTTCGGCATACTTGTTGGTAAGCACGGAGCCCTGAGCCTGCAGAACCGCACGTGGCACGAAGTTTTCGGAGGCGATCATCTCCAAGCCGTCTTGCTGGCGGGACAGTTCGGCGTCGAGCACGGCGGCGATTTCGGGATCGGCCTGGGCGATGGGGGCATTGAACATGTCGTTCGGGGTCTGGGCGAGAGGTGATGCAGTCATGGGCTCTCCTTGGCTGGTACTGGTAGTCCGCGAGGAATGCGGCTTAAGGAAGCAGTCTACGACCCGCAATCGCTTTTGACGAGAGACGTTTCGAAACATGGAGGAAATCATCGTTCCATTTCACGGACTCAAAGCCCCTCGTTGCCCACCTTTACCACTACACTGGTGGTGTATTTACCTCTATCCGCCTTATTGCTAAGGATGTCCAGTGACCACGTTCCACAGCACACGCAGTACCACCGACTCGCTCACCTCCAAGCAGGCCATTCGCAAGGGCATAGCCGATGACGGCGGCCTGTTCGTCACCGACTCCCTGGGCGAAACCCATGTGGACATCGCGTCCCTGGCCGGCAAGTCCTATCAGCAGATCGCGTTTGACGTGTTGTCCGTACTGTTGCCGGATTTCACCGAGGACGAATTGAAGGAATGCATTACGGAGGCGTACGGGCCGCAGTGGTCCGATGAGAGAATCACTCCGGTCAAGCCGCTCGGCGACGATTTCGTGATGGAGCTGTTCAACGGACCGACCTCCGCGTTCAAGGATGTGGCCCTGCAGATCCTGCCGCGCTTCATGGCACGCACCACTCCGGCCGACGATGATAGCCACGAGAAGATCATGATCGTCACCGCCACCTCCGGAGACACCGGCAAGGCGGCCCTCGCCGGCTTCGCCGATGCGGCGGGCACTGGCATCACCGTGTTCTATCCGGAAGGCAAAGTCAGCCAGGTGCAGGAGCTGCAGATGACCACGCAGACCGGTTCCAACGTGAACGTGTGTGCGGTCAAGGGCAATTTCGATGATGCGCAGTCCGCAGTCAAACGCATCTTCGGAGACAAGGAGCTTGCGGAACGTCTGGCCGACGATTCCCATGTGGCGCTCTCCTCCGCGAACTCCATCAACGTGGGTCGTCTGGTGCCGCAGGTCGTCTATTACTTCTCCGCTTATGCGCAGTTGCTGGAGCAGCAGGTAATCAACGTGGGCGACGAAGTCGAGTTCGTGGTACCGACCGGCAACTTCGGTGACATTCTCGCCGGCTACTACGCCAAACTGCTGGGGTTGCCGGTCAAGCATCTGGTAGTCGCCTCAGACAGGAACAACGTGTTGTTCGACTTCCTGACCTCTGGCACATACAATCGTCAGCGTCCGTTCTTCCAGACCATCTCCCCCTCGATGGACATCCTCATCTCCTCGAATCTGGAACGCATGCTGTACTACATGTCCGACAAGGACACCCGTCTGATCGCCATGCTGATGAACGATCTCAACCAGTGGGGAGCCTATGAGGTCCCCGAACCGATGCTCGCCAAGATTCGTTCGATTTTCGGCACCGGTTGGGCCGACGAAGACCAGGTGCGCGAGATGATCGCCGACTGCTGGAACAAGAACCACTACGTGATTGACCCGCACACCGCCTGCGGCTATTACGTGATGCAGCAGATGCCGCGCGATCCGCTCACCCCGCGTGTACTGCTTTCCACGGCCAGCCCGTATAAGTTCCCGCGCGTAGTCAACGAATCCCTCGGCTTGGATGCGTCCGGCACCGATTTCGAATGCATGGACGTGCTCGCCAAGGCCACCGGCACCACTGCTCCAGCCGCACTGCGCGGCCTTGAACACGCTGATGTACGTTTCGATGATGTCGTCGAGATTGACGGTATGGAGCATTTCGTCGAGCAGGCCGCCAAATCGTTGTAAGGTCGCCGTCAATCACGATATCCTATAATCGGCTGTCCGCTTAGGTGGGCAGCCGTTTTTCATATGTTTCGCTAAAGTGTCAACACCGGAGGCGAAAATGACGCGATCTACTGCAAGCGATGCAAACGGATTGACCGGCTCCCCGGCCAATCCGTCCGTAACATCCGGAAATTTCAACATGCCGGGCAAGCCAAAGAAGGACCGGCTGATCACCCGTGACGTGGCGTTGGTCATGCTGGCGACGTTCTTCTTCATGACCAGCAACATGATCATCACGCCGATCATCGCCGGTTATGGCGAATCCATGGGTGCGGCCGGCACGATGATGGGCATCATCGCCGGCGTGATGAGTTTTGTCTCCCTGTTCTGCAGACCGATTGCGGGCAATCTGTCCGATCTGGTGAGCAAACGTCTGCTGGTGGCCGTCGGCACAAGCCTGTACATCATCGCCGGCATCATGTACTGCCTGGCGAATTCCACGGGGATGCTGATTGCGGCGCGCGTGGTCAACGGTCTGGGATTCGCCTGCGGTTCGGTGTGTCTGGCGCCCTGGTTGTCGCTGCGCCTGCCGATCCGCCATATGGGCGCCGGCATGGGATTGTACGGCATCGTCAACGCGCTTGCGATCGCCGTCGGACCGGCACTTGGCATTCGCCTGCAGGCCGTGGTCGGCTACCATCTGACGTTCGTGTCGTCATTGGTGCTGAATGTGTTTACGCTGGTCGTCGTCATGTTGGTCAACAACGGCGGCAATCCGGCTCGAAAGACCGTGATGCCGTCACGGAACAACGCCGGATGGCGCAATATCGCACGTCATCTCCGTTTCAGCAATCTGGTGGAGCCGCGCGCGATTCCGTTGACGATGGTGTTCATGATGTTCGCCATCCCCTATTTCGCGAACCAATCGTTCATCGTGGACTATATTGCAGCACGTCATCTGGCGGTTTCTTCCGACCTGTTCTTCGTGTTCTATGCGGCCGCCCTACTGACTATGCGCATCACCATGAAGGATCTGTTCGATTCCAAAGGATTCAAGTTCTGGCTGACGATCTGCTCGATCGCAATGCTCGCCATGCTGACATTCCTGGCGTTCATGACGAACGACTGGTACCTGTTCGGCGCAGGAGTGGCGATGGCGGCCAGCTACGGTCTGATGAGTTCGGTCACTCAGGCGCAGGCTGTGGTGATTGCCGGCCGAGAGCGCAGCGGACTGGCCAACAGCACGTATTACATGGGTCTCGACCTAGGTATGGCATTGGGCCCGATTCTGGCGGGCATCTTCTATGGACACATGCCGATCAGCTGGTTCTATCCGGCGTTCATGTTGACGATGCCGCTCGCGTGGATCATCTATCTGATGTTCGCACGCATCATCCATTCCACAGCTCGCACGGATGCTTGATGGCGAGCAAAGAACGGCCGGAACTGCCATTCTAGGTCCGTAGTCGATCGTCTTGGAGCTTCAGAGTGAGGCGCGTCCGCACTCACCTGCGCGGCGAAGCGTTCGATGAGCACAGTCTCGACACCTGCCTGTTCTCACTCATACGCCTCTTCATTGTCCATTACCCGTAACGCGTCTTCGGAAAGCGTTCCCATTGTCCGCTTCGACCGTGAAGGCTCGCGGTTGATGTAATTTCAAAACGGTCATCGTGGATTGCGCTCTGGAGGAATGGTCAATATGGCTGCGGTACAGCAGCCGCCTCGCCAACCCTACCGAATGACGATGCTTGGGGCGAGCAGCATGTGCTTGCCGTCATTGTCTCCCTCTTCGGCAACAATCGTTCCCAGTTCCTCTTGGATGATTCTGACAATTTCCTTTGCACAAGCTTGCAAAGGCTGATCAATCGTCGAAAAACCAAGGGATTGAGACGACATCGTATTATCGAAACCCGTCGCAACAACGTTGCTCCCTGACGGAAGCGCCATCACCGCTCCCGTGGCGATAGTGTCGCTGACACAGACGATGGCGTCGATATCCGGTCTGCGTGCTAATAGCGACACACACGCACGACGTCCGTCGTTTAAGGTGTCTTCCGTTGCTATGTGCAAGTCATTCAACTCCGATTCGGGGACCATCCTCGCCTCAAGCATGGTCTCTTTCCACCCCAGATAACGGTCCATACCCGTTCCTGAGAAATCCGGCCAGCCAATGAAGCCAATATTTTTACGACCGTGAAGAATCAGATACCTGACCATATTGGAGACGCCACTGCGACCATCCACGTCCACCCAAGGAATTCGCACGTCGTACATGTCCGGTACGCCCCAGGGTCGCCCGAACAACACAAATGTCTGCTGGTGTTCGTTGAGCCAGCCTATTCGCGGATCATCATGCGTGGTGTCGGTCAGAACGAAGGCATCCACATCGGATCCTGCCGTGAGGCTGGCAAACTGCCTGATTTCATCACGTTTGGAATCGATTTTATACAATATAACGCGTATGCCATGCGCGTCGGCCTCTGTCACCAAGGCATGCAGAAGACGGTCATACACTCGTGAATAGTTGACTGGGGCAATGCCAATGGCGATGGTATTGCTCCGTCGCATCCGCAAACGTCGAGCCGATGCATTCGGTATGTAGCCAAGTGATTCGATGGCACGCGCAACGATTTCCCTTGTATTGGGTTTGACGATGCCAGGATTATTGATGTAATTCGACACAGTCTGTGGAGATACCCCTGCCGTTTTCGCAACATCCTTGATACTGACCATTCCAAACCTCCCATACAGGTCGTCCGTACAGACAGTCGAGTCTATTTGACAATCGATGACGACTACGGTTATTATAGAACCGTTTTTAGAACGTAACAATTCTAAGATAGGATTCAATGACGAGCTTCACCGTTGCAAAACAGTGGTTAATTAGCCAATCGATAGCTCTCAACGGATTTTTTTTAGAAATAAATTAGAACGTTCTAATTATGACAAAGTGGTCAACAAAGGAAGTTGTAGATGAACAAGAAATTTAACCTGACGATCATCGCCGCTCTCGCATCCGTCGCAATGTTGACAGGCTGCGGCGGCGGAAGCGGCTTCGACGGCGCAACCAATGATGGCAATGGCAACCTCACCTCAGACAAGTCCAAGGAGATCACGGTCCTGATCGGCTCATCAGGCGACGCCGAAACGTCTGCCGTAAAGAAGGCGGTCTCTGCATGGTCTACGAAGTCGGGACAGAAGGCCAAGGTCCAGGTCGCAAATGACCTGTCACAGCAGCTTTCTCAAGGCTTTGCCGGCGGTGACCCAGCCGATGTGTTCTACCTGGCCCCGGAGCAGCTGGCCGGCTACGCCGCCAACGGATCTCTGCTCGCGTACGGCGACCAGTTGGGGAACAAGGACGATTTCTACGATAATCTCCTGCAGACCTTCACGTACGACGGAAAACTCTACGCCGCACCAAAGGACGTCTCTACCCTCCAGCTGGTCATCAACACCGATATGTGGAAGGAGGCTGGTCTCACCGAAAACGATTATCCGAAGACTTGGTCCGAGCTGGCCACCATTGCGAAAAAACTGACCACCTCGGACCACGAAGGACTTGCGTTCAGCGGCGAATACGCCCGCATCGGCGTGTTCATGAAGCAAGCCGGCGGCGGACTGGTCAGCAATGATGGCAGCAAGGCCATCGCAAACACCGACCAGAGCATCAAAGGATTGCAAGAAGTTCAGGATCTGCTTAAATCCGGCAACGTGGCATATGCGTCCGATCTCGGCACAGGCTGGGGCGGCGAAGCGTTCGGCACAGAAAAAGCCGCTATGACCATCGAGGGCAACTGGATCACCGGTAGCCTTTCCACCGATTATCCGAACGTCAACTACAAGGTCGTCGAACTGCCAGAAGGCCCTGATGGCCATGGCACCATGCACTTCACCAATGGCTGGGGCATCGCCGCGGACAGCAAGAACCAAAAAGGCGCCGTCGACCTTGTTGAATACCTCACCAGCGACGACGTCGTCATGGAATTCGCCAAAGCATTTGGCATCATGCCCGCAAGCAAGACCCTCTCCGACAAGTGGAAGGGTGAATTCCCGAATCTGAGTGCTTTTATGGACGGACTTGAATATTCCGTCACTGTACCGACCGCCAAAGGCGCCTCCGACGTCATCACCGACTTCAACGCGTAGCTCGAGGGGCTTAAGGATGGCGACGTCAAGAGCATCCTCGACAAGGTGCAGACGAATCTGGAAGCAATTCTCAAGTAATTGCAGCAATCGCGTCGTGCGGCATTCGCACCTTTAGAGGCGGATGCCGCACTCCCCCAATAAGCCATTCCCATGGAGGACGTGATGAAAGACCTGAAATCGAACGCAAAACAGGCATCGATGCCACGACATATCAAAAGAACTGGCCAAGAAATCTCGGGCTGGCTGTTCTGCCTCCCTATGATTGTGATTTTGGGACTATTCCTTTTCGTCCCCATCGTCATGGCACTGTGGGTCAGCTTCTCCGATTGGGCCGGCAGAGGGTCGCCGTTCGCCAACGGAGTGGACTTCATCGGCCTGAAAAACTACCAAGACATCCTTGTAACGGACGGTCTTGCCAAAAGTGATTTCGGCACGGCCATCAGGAACAACGCATGGTACACGCTGCTGGTAGTGCCGCTGCAAACCGTCATCAGCCTACTACTGGCCGTTCTGCTCAATCGTAAGATTCTCAAAGCACGCAGCTTCTTCCGCACCGCTTTCTACTTCCCATCAGTCACCAGTTCGGTGGCGATCACCGTACTGTGGCTATTCCTGTTCAACGCATCCGGTAGCATCAACGCGATGCTCAACTGGTTCGGAGTCAAAGGTCCGAATTGGTTCCATGACCCGCGCGGACTGGTACACATTCTGCTGTCTTGCTTCGGCATCGACAACGGACCGGCCGCACTTACGCAACACGGACTCCTCGGCATCAGTTGGTGGGATTGGCTTTCCGGACCGTCGGTTGCCATGTTCGCGATCATCCTCATGGTCATCTTCACAACGTCTGGAACGTTCATGCTGATGTTCATCGCCGCACTGCAGAACATCGGTGACGCAACCGAGGAAGCTGCAATCATGGACGGAGCGAATTCGTGGCAGAGACTATGGAAAGTGACTGTTCCACAGCTTAAGCCGACCATCTTCACCGTAATCACCTTGGGCATCATCGGCACCTGGCAGGTGTTCGACCAAATCTACACCGGCACGCAGGGAGGGCCAGCGAAGACCACTCTCACCCCTGCCTACTTCTCGTACAGCGCGGCGTTCAACAGCCAAGAGTGGGGACGAGGCGCAGCCATCAGCTTTGTGCTGTTCGCCATCATCATCGTCATGACTTGGGCACAAAACCAAATCATGAAGGATCGGAAGCTTTCCCGCAAGCAGAAAGCCGACTACGAGGCAATGAAGCGTGAAGCCCGAAGCATGCCCCGGGACGAAGTCATGTCCCTGAGGATGACAAGAAAGGAGACCATGAAATGAAAATCAGGCAATCATGGTTCAAGCGTCTGTTCCACAGCGGCGTCCTGTTCTACATCCTTCTCGTCGCCTTGGCGCTGGTATATATTCTGCCGTTCATCATCCAGATTGCGACATCGTTCAAAACGGATGCGGAAGCCACTGCGAACCCGCTTTCTCTCATTCCTGCGACGTTGACGAACGCGTCGTATCGGAAGCTTTTCCTTAATTCCGATTTCCCCGTCTGGTTCAAAAATTCGATTATTGTGACCATTGCCGTCACGGCTGGTAGGGTGTTCTTCGATTCGCTCGCCGGATACGCGCTTTCCCGAATCGAATTCCGCGGCAGGAACGTCATCTTCGCGTTGCTGATGGCCGTGATGAGCGTACCGGCGGTCGTTCTGCTCATCCCGAAGTTTCTCATCATCAAAACACTGGGAATCTACGATAGCTATGCGGGCATGATCTTTCCACTGCTGGTTGACGCATCAGGCGTGTTCATCATGAGGAACTTCTTCGAATCGATTCCCCGGTCCGTCGAAGAGCAGGCGATGATCGATAGAGCCGGCACGTTCCGCATCTTCTGGTCTGTCGTACTGCCCATGGCCCGACCGGCGCTCGTAACCATATCCATCCTGTCCTTCCAAGGATCATGGAACGAACTGTCGCACTTCATCGTCTCCACCCAGTCCTCAGAGCTGACGACCTTAACGAAAGGTGTCGCCTCCTTGGCTAGCGGCCAACTTTCCGCAGGAAACCAATATCCCGTAAAACTCGCAGCGGCAGTCATCATGACGATTCCCGTGGCGATTCTCTTCTTCATCTTCCAGAAGAAAATCATGAACACGTCCGAGGGTTCAGTCAAGGAATAATTTCAATCGCAACAAAAACGGAGTTACCAATGGCAGCACTAAACGATGGATATCCTCGCCAACCGTGGATGCACGATATGAACGTTCTGGTGTACGCACCAGCGCAACTATGGGCCGACCGAGATGGAAAGATCAATGGATCATCCACGCATGCGGGATCACCCAGTATAGCGGGATTCTACGTGGGAGACACGCGTATCATCTCCGACATCAACCTCGACGTGAACGGAGAAGAACCCGTCCGGGTGGCTTGGAACCAGACCGAGAAGGGACGCGGCCTTTCCTCCTGCATCGTGCGCAATATTGCCGGCCCTACCGTGGACCCCTGCATCTGCTGCGAAGAGGAACGAGTCGTCTCTCCTGACGGGCTCGCCATCACGGTGACATTCCTCAACTCCAATGCGGATGATATCCAGATCGACTGCTCAATGATGTTCCGTATCGATATGTCCAACATGCAGGAGATTAAGGGCGGAAGTCCGTCATCGTCTAAGGCGGAGGGGCGCGTGAGCGTTTCATCCGACGGCACGGATAGTTTCGAAGCTTCATGCAACCCCGTCGCGATTAAGGTCCACGCCCCACATGCGGCCATACGGATTACAGGAACCGATGCCACGGTCGCATGGAATCTCGTCGTTCCGGCACGAGGTGAGGCTCGAGTAAGCATTAAGGCGCATATTGAAACGTCCAATATGGTTGTCGCCTCAGCCGAGACGGAATGCCCGTGGAAGAACATCCATCTCACCGCTTCGGACACACGTGTGCAAAGGTGGGTGAAGCAGTCTCTCCTCGATCTCGACGCACTTCGCATGGGCATCCCCGGTCATCCGGATAATGAGTTTCTTGCAGCAGGAGCTCCGTGGTTCTTCACCCTATTCGGCAGAGATTCCCTCTGGGCCGCAAGATTTATGCTTCCATTGACCACCCGCACCGCCATGGGCACCCTTCGGACGCTCGCACGCTTCCAGGCGACCGAACGCGATGAGACCACCAACGCCGACCCAGGCAAAATCATGCACGAGCTGCGAGCCGAGCCTTTGGTCTCGACCGGCGCTTTCTCACCGGATGGCATGTCACTGCCTCCGCTGTACTACGGAACCATCGATGCGACGCCTCTATGGATAACGCTTCTTGCAAAGGCTCTCGAATGGGGAGCCCCGGACGATCAGGTCGAGAATCTCCTTCCCAATCTTCAGGCGGCGCTGGCATGGTTACGCGACTATGGCGATTGCGACGGTGACGGTTTTCTCGAATATCTTGACCGCAGCGGGCAGGGCTTGAGCAACCAAGGGTGGAAGGATTCCGGTGACTCCATACGTTGGCACGATGGACGCATCGCCCACGGGCCAATAGCATTGTGCGAAGTGCAAGGGTACGCGTACCAGGCCGCGATGCTTGGCGCGGACGTACTGGACCACTTCCACGCGGAAGGTTCCGACGAATGGCGTGATTGGGCGGCCAGACTGAAGGCGAGGTTCAACGAAACTTTCTGGGTGCATGACGAGAACGGACGTTATCCTGCCGTCGCTCTTGATGCCGATAAGCTCCCGGTCGATTCACTCACCAGCAACATAGGCCACCTTCTGGGCACAGGTATCCTCGACAAGCAGGGTGTCTACGATGTCGTCACACGCCTCTCCGATGCAGAGATGCTCAGTAGATACGGTATCCGCACCATGAGTTCCAAGGACAATGGTTTCTGGCCGCAAAGCTACCATTGTGGTTCCATCTGGGCGCACGACAGCGCGATAGTGATGCTGGGCATGTATGAGGAAGGCTACGTAGACGAGGCACTGCGAATCGCGGAAGGCCTAGTCAATGCCGCCGAGTCGTTCGGATATCAGATTCCCGAATTGTACTCAGGAGAATCATTCGAAGGCGGACCCTCACCATACCCGGCAGCATGCCATCCGCAGGCATGGTCAGCGTCATCCTCAGTGGCAGTGGTTTCGGTCCTGCTCGGCATTAAGCCTGATGGAACGATCAACCCCGCGGATTCTCCTCTTGCCTTGGGATTGAGTCTGGAACGATAGTCGCGCATGTCACCTTCAGTCAGCTGTGCTTGGTTACCTTCTCACCAAGGCGGAGGTAACCAAGCACAACGAAGGTGGACCATACGCAAAGCCCACTACCCTCGCCAATCCCGGCTGACGATGGTTTTGTCCATCTGATGAGAAGCGCCGCGTTCACGAAGGCAATCCCACAGATACGAAAGAACCATTCGACTGTTCTGAACACGATCTTCTAGCGGACGCTCCTTTCCCGGATAATGAGTGAGAACGCCGCCGCTCGCCAGGGCCGGATATGCCAGCATGACGGGGAAGACTACTGACGCGGCTGCGGTCTTTCACGCACCTTTGCCGTGACATAGTCCGACTCGACCTTCCAGACGGTGACACTGCGGACCTGCTGGTCGGTGAATTCGACATGCTCCATGCCCGCCTGCTGCCTCATCAGCATCTCAAGCGCGAGACGAGATTCGTCCAGATCGCTGACGATGGAGGCGACACCGGTACCGACCACCGATTTGAAGGCCTCACCCCAATTGCACGGCACACGTCCCGCCACCACTTCACAATCGGTTTCCATCTCGAAGGCGACGGACAGCTTGTTGCCGGCGGCCTTGATGGCATCGATCTTACGGCCGATCGGCGCACTGTGGAAATAGAATGTCGGTCTGGTCGCATTTCCGATGCCTTCGGAGACATAGCCGAAGTTCATCGGCACTATGGTCAGCCCTTCTGCGTCCATGTAGGCGATGCGAATGATTTTGCAGGACGCGACGATTGCCGCGACCTGCGCCGGATCGGATACTTCGCGGTCGGCGCGGCGCATCATTCGGTGCGCTCCCGCGGTTGTCCGCTCATCGTTACGTCGTGCCGTCATGCCGCAATCCTTTCGACTTGATGTTTCATTCCGTCTTGCCCACGTGTTCTTGTTCGGAGCCTGTCGTCAATGTTATCCCAATCGTCATGAAGACCCATGAAGACCTCGGCAGGCTCGTGTGGCGCATGGGAAAGTTCCGGGAATTCACCACGTGCCATGCCGGTGATCAACGTGGAAATGTCGGAGACCGGCAGATTGTCCTGTGCGAAGCGGCGCAGCACATCGCTGTCGGACACGAAACCGACCACGGCACCCGTTTCGTTGACGATCGGCACGACCATGAGGAACTTGACGGTGATGCCCTTCCACACGGCGCGGTCGGTCTGTGCACAGAAGCGATTCATGATGGCGCGTGAGCTTGGCGTGCAGATGCATAGATCGCAGGTCATACCGATCACGTAGGCCAGCGGCCAGTTGAAGAATGCGTAGCTCCATGCGGCGGTTCCAACGTCGCCGGTGCGTACGCCGTAGTTGAGTGCCGCCATCACGTAGATCATGATGGCCGACATGATGAAGCTGAAGAGAATGCCTTCCTTGCCGTTGCGGGGCATGACGAGGTTCCTTTCGTTATGTTATGCGGTTGCGATTGCATCCGGCCCCACTTGTCTGTCCGTTAACTCGGACGGCGGGGGGGCGCATAACGAATGGTTCGAGATGGCGACTTCCTGGCAGGCGGATCGGCGTTGTTCACGTTGCATCATCCGTACGTCGGGGGCCGCTTGCAGGTTCCGTATTGTTCGCTGGGGGTTGGACAAGATCGTCGTGTCAAAACCGCACGGAATGGAAGCATGATCGCATCACACATGTCCGAACGAGACCATCCCGCCATACCGGCAACCGCTCATAATCGTTGCAAATATTACTCTTAAGCGGTTAATCACCATGAATTACAACTGTTATACTACGCACTTCAACAGTTATCATGAGTTGTGATACTGTTATATATAACAGCAGAACAGCAATCCGGTCGTTTGACCATGTCACCAACAAAAGAGGCGCAGATTGAAACCGATCATCTCATCCACATCAGGGGAACCGATCTACGAACAAATCAAGAATCAGATCCGCTCGGCGATTCTGTCGGGCGAACTCACGGACGGAGAGACACTCCCCTCCCTGCGCACACTTGCTAGGGAACTGCATGTCAGTGTGCTCACTATCACCAGGTCGTATGGCGAATTGGCCGACGAGGGGCTTGTGGAGAACGTGCAGGGCAAAGGCACCTTTGTAAAGGCCCATGGCAACGAGTTAATCAAGGAACGCGCCCGGGAACGTATCATGCAAGTGCTCCGGCAGACCGTCACCGCCGCCAAAGCCGCGGATATCGAACTGATCGACCTTCTTGGCATGTTCGAGAAGGCTTACAGGGAACAGTCATGAATGACGCCTTGCCTCTAGTCTGGCGCGGACTTCGGATGTTCGGTCCGAGAGGAAGGAACCGCACCTTTTCCGTTCAAAGCCGCCGCGGGGCGTCATGAAAGTCAAACATGACGCCGTCCGCGAGCTCGCAGATCTCGGACCAGTCGAGGTCGGAGGAATCGTCATGCATGGCCCACACCTTCATACCGACCGATTTGGCTGATCGCATGCCAACGAGCAGGTCTTCGAACACCGTGCAGTCCTCCGGCATGATACCAAGACGCGAGGCAGCCAACAGGTAGACGTCCGGCCGATCTTTGCCGACGTCGCCGGCATCGTCCACGCTGACGATCTCATTGAAATAGTCGAAGATTCCAACGTGCCGCATGGCCGGTTCACGCAATGCTGGCGGAAGCGAAGTGGCAACGGCCAGTCGAGCACCGCTATCGCGCAACTGCCGTAGGTATTCGCAGGCGAACGGCTTGGCCTCGACCACGGTGGAGTACATGACACGTGCCATGTCATCCCATTCCTGCATCAACTCTTCGGGAGTATCCTGCAGGCCGAAGCGTGCAATGGTGTATTCGGCGATCTGACGAAACTGCATGGCGGCGACTTTGGTCATGTAGTCATCGGGGACTTCAATGCCACGGCGTGACAGGAAGTCGATATCGACCTGATCCCACACACCCATGGAGTCAAGCAACGTGCCGTCAAGATCGAAAATCGCCGCCTTGCCCCGATTGATGCCAGTTTCATCAGTTGCCACCATGTCCGTTCTCCCCTCGATTTCAGTTCCCTACGCGAATTACGATTGCCCGTCTTGCCGCGATGCCGCATGCCTTTTACAGCACCGATGCCCGCAACAGCTCCTCGGCATGGTCGAGCGACGCTTCACTTTCGCTGCCCGACAGCATGCGCGCGATTTCGTGCACCCGTTCATCTCCGCTGACCTGCTTGATGGTGGTGACGACACCGCTCTCCCCTGCCGTCATGCCTTTGGAAACGACGTATTGCTCATCAGCCCAGGATGCCACCTGCGGCAGATGCGTGACGACGATGACCTGCGCGGACTGTGCGAGCTTGGCGAGACGAGCGCCCAACTCAACGGCCGCCTTGCCGCCGACACCCGCATCGACTTCGTCGAAGATGAAGGTCATGGGAGGTACGGTCCCGCCAGCCACCACATGTCGTTCGGCG
>OBXX01000459.1_pt1 | contig 19282 bp, 37 predicted proteins | sample 1495441 | NCBI WGS metagenome assembly OBXX01 (sample SAMEA2580168, study PRJEB22360) | human gut metagenome | biome: human gut; feature: human-associated habitat; material: faeces | place: Denmark | collected 2008/2010 | reverse complement strand
AGTGAAGATAGCACGCTGCCAGGTAATCTGACTCATCATACGATGGGTCTTTTTTTGCATTGATTCATAATAATACATATAGTAAATCTGATTTTATAAATCTGTATCTTTCATTAACACCCTGCAAAATTTCAGACTTATAAGTAGTTGAGGTGTGACTCTATATGTGTTTAGTATAAGTGTATAGTAAGAATAAGACAGCTGGTTATTTCTGGTTGTGAAAATAGAAAGCATGCTCTACGAATCCATTTTATTACTTTCACAGGCGAATATATGTGCTTTATCTATAAAACAGAAAAGTTCTCTTAAATTTCACCCTTAATTTAAAAAATCATCAACAAACGTGGTATAATAATACTGTTTTGACGATATGAGGAAAATGCATACAGATTATGCTTACAGATTACGATAGATTTGAAAAGGAGGACGAAATTTTGGAGTTTACAACGTTGACACCTCAGGAATATGAAGCATTCCGGAATCAGCATCCCTATCGGGATTTTATGAACTCGCTGAAGGCAATGGATTTAAAAAAAATCAATCATTGGGATGTTGAGTACGTTGGAGTAAAGGAGCAGGATAAAGTTATCTGTGCAACTCCATTAACATCCATACCGGTAATGAAGCTGTACCGGTTTTACTATGCGCAACGCGGATTTCTAATGGATTATCATAACGTGGAGCTTTTGCGTTTTTTTACGAAGGAGCTAGCCGCATATTTGAAGAAAAAAAAGGGCTTATATTTAGTTGTTGACCCAAATGTATTATATAAAGAGCGCGATATCGATGGTGAGCTGGTGGAAAATGGCTTTGATCATTCCTATGTAGTGGACAATATGATTGCTTCAGGATATGAGCATCAGGGCTTTACCAAGGATTTTCAGGTGATTTCAGAGATTCGCTGGATGTTTGCCTTATACCTGGATGGCAAGGATGAGAATACGCTCCTCAAGGAAATGCATCAACAGACACGCTGGTCAGTGAATAAAACCTTAAAGCAGGGAATACAGGTGCGTGAATTGTCTATCGATGAACTGGACATCTTTCTTGATATGATGCATCATACCTCACAGCGCTGTGAATTTGCGGAGCGTGAGCCGGAATTCTACCGAAATCAAATGATTGCTTATGGTGAGGATGCGAAGCTACTCCTGGCATATCTCGATTTAAATGATTTCCGTAGAAAGCTGGATTTGGAAAAGCAGGAGCTGGAAAAAGAGCATGCAGAGATACTCGCCAAGCTTGAAGAACTGCCGAACAGTAAGAAATTTATCAAAAAGAAAAAGGTAGTGGATGAAGCATTGACATTAAATGAAAAGAAATATAAGGATGCAGATACCTTGGAGCAGGAGCATGGAGCCTGTATACCGATGGCTACGTCGTTTTTTATTCAGTCGCAAGATGAGCTTGTCTACCTTTACAGCGCCGCATATGATACCTTTAAGAAATATAATGCGCCGTATGCAATTCAGTGGCATATGCTGCAATATGCTCTGAAGCATGGAATTTGCAAATATAATTTCTATGGCTTATCCGGCGATTTTGATAAGAATGCGCAGGATTATGGGGTTTATGAGTTTAAAAAAGGCTTTCACGGTGTCGTGGAAGAGCTGGTTGGTGATTTTATTCTGCCAATCCAAAAGGGGCCGTATGCACTTTATAAGAAATTAAAGAACAAATAGTTCTATGGAGGTAGTATGCAATATCAATTTATAGAACAAGTCGATGCAAAGGAGCATGATGCGTTTGTAAGCAAACATGAATTATGCAATCTTCTGCAATCCAGCAGCTGGGGTCTTGTAAAGGAAAACTGGAAGCACACAATTGTGGGTGTAAAATATCAAAATCAGCTGGTAGCAAGCTGCATGATACTCATCAAGCCACTGCCACTGGGATTCAGTATGTTTTATATTCCACGTGGACCGGTTCTAGATTTTTCGAATACTGCGCTTGTGTCATTTCTCATGAAAGAGCTGAAGCGCTATGCAAGGAAGTACAGGTGCCTGTTTATTACCTTTGATCCAGCTGTTCACTGTAACGATTATACAATAAAAGAAGCAAATGAGAACCATTATGAGCATATCGATGCTATGATACAGATGCTGCAGGATCAGGGGGCTGTATTTAAGGGATTCACAAAGCATATTGATGATACCATTCAGCCGCGTTATCATGCCAATGTTTACGCCTGTGATGACTTTAAAGCTACCTTGTCCAAAGGCTGTAGGAAAGCATTACAGACGGTTCAGAAGAAAATGATTGAGGTTTTGCCTTATCATATGGATGGTGTAGAGGATTTTGCAAGGGTTATGCATTGTACGGAGGAGCGTAAAAATATTCATCTGCGGGATCAGGAATATTTTCAGCGCCTTATGGAAATCTACGGTGAGGATGCCGTCATCTTTCTGGCCAAGCTGCCGCTTCGCAAGCTGTATGAGGATACAAAGCAGCGATATGAGCAGAATGAAAGAGATTTGGCAAAATGTCCGGAGAATGCGAAGAAAAAACGCTTTACACTGGAAGAGCTTCACGCCTCTCTTAGTCGCGAGGTAAAGGAGCTGCAGGAGAATCTGGAGCGTGATGGTGATATTGCGGTTGTTTCCGGGGCGCTATGTGTAAAATTCGGACCGACTGCAGAAATACTGTATGCAGGAATGGATGAGCGCTATAAGCGTTATATGGCACCTTATGCCAGCTTTTACAGCTGTATGACATGGAGCTTTGAAAAGGGCTGTCGCTGGAGTAATATGGGAGGAATCGAAGGCAGCTTGAAAGGCGGTCTTACCAAATTCAAGGCGAATTATAACCCAACGATTAATGAATTTATCGGAGAGTTTGATTTACCTGTTTACAAATCACTGTATGCTCTATCGCAATGGGCAATGAAGCAGAGGAAGAAAGCACTGCAGAAGAAATAAGAGGTGAGAACGATGAAACAAATACCTGTCTGTTCGCTGGAGGAAACCGGAGAACTTGGATTGAAATTAGCTTCTCTTATAAAACCGGGAATGCTGATTACATTAAGCGGTGATCTGGGAGCCGGTAAGACAACATTTACAAAATATCTCGGTAAGGGGCTTGGTGTTAAAAAAACAATCAATTCGCCTACCTTCACCATTTTAAAAATATATCAGGGTACTTCCATGCCGGTTTACCATATTGATGCCTATCGGCTGGAGGGAATCACTCAGGATCTCGGATTTGAGGAGTATTTTGAGGATGATGGTGTATGTGTGATTGAATGGCCGCATTTTATTGAAAGTCAGCTTCCAGAGGAGCGATTACACATCGATATTACCAGAGTAGAGGGGGAAGATGAAAAACGAATGTTTACATTTGATCCAAAAGGCAAAGTGTATGAAAAAATTGTGGAGGCGTTATAATGAAAACATTATGCTTGGACAGTGCGCACAAGTATCTGGTTATCGGTCTGTATGAAAATGATCGTATGATATGCGGCACTGCTAATTTATCATGGAAGAGACAATCGGAGACCATATTTCCAGAGCTGATGCGCCTGATGAAGGAAGCCGGCTGGGACAGTGATGATGTGGATGAGGTTGTGATCACAGACGGACCGGGAAGCTATACAGGTGTGCGGATAGCAATGTGCGTTGCGAAGGTTTTATGTACCAGAAAGCATATACCGCTATACGCTGTTTCCACTCTGCAGCTTTATGCAGGAGTTCATGAGCGTGCATATGTCATGCTGGATGCAAGAAGTCAGCGTGCTTATACAGGAGCTTTACAGGGTGGTAAATTTGTTGAAGAGGAACAGATTCTGACACTGGATGAAATTCGTTTGCTTCTGAATCAAGCGGATTATCAGCTGTTTGGAGACTGTGAGCTAATTGATCGGAAGGCGGAGGAACCAAAGTTTCTTGAAAACTTCATCGCATTGCGTCCATTTTATAGAAAGATTGAGAATGTACATACATTAACTCCGCGTTATTTAAAGGAGTCGGATGCATATAAGGTAAAGCCATGATCCGCAGGGCTGCAGACAGGGATCTGGAGCACATCATGCAGATCGAGGAGATTTGCTTCAGCAGTCGCTGGACAAAGGAAATGTTTCTTTACGAGCTGCATGAGAATGAATTTGGTCATTTTTATGTATTGGAAGAGAATCAAAAGATTGCTGGCTTCATTGATTTCTGGATAACATTTGAGTGCTGTCAGCTGGCGAATATTGCTGTACATCCTTCTTTTCAGAGAAGAGGGTATAGCCGCAGGCTGATGGATTTTATGATTGTATCGGCAGAGCAGGAACAGTGTGAAACAATCATGCTGGAGGTGCGTCCATCGAATGAAGCAGCGCGCTGTCTTTATGATTCCTATAAGTTTATGAAGGTGAATATACGTAAAGGGTACTACAATGATAATGGCGAAGACGCCATTGTGATGTGCAAAGCCCTGGGAGGTAATTTGGTATGAAACAAACGCTCATACTGGCTGTGGAATCCAGTTGTGATGAAACAGCTGTGGCGGTTGTAGCGGATGGAAAAGAGATTTTGTCCAATGTCGTTGCAACACAGATTGATGTACATAAGGAATTTGGTGGTGTTATTCCAGAGGTTGCAAGCAGGATTCATGTGGAAAACATATCTATGGTTATCGAGGAGGCATTGCATAAAGCGAATGTTGTGATGGAAGACATTGATGCGGTTGCTGTTACGCAGGGACCGGGTCTGGTAGGCTGTCTGCATATCGGTGTGCAGGCGGCTAAGACGCTTGCATGGGCTTTTCATAAGCCACTGGTACCGGTTCATCATATAGCCGGACATATATATGCAAATCGGCTGATTACGGATTTGAAATTTCCATTGCTGGCACTTGTGGTATCCGGTGGACATACAGAGCTGGTTTATATGAAGGATGAGTGGAGCTTTGAAATCCTAGGCACTACACAGGATGATGCTATTGGTGAAGCTGGAGATAAGATAGGACGAGTGCTGGGACTGCCGTATCCAGGTGGTGTTTATGTGGATAGAATCGCTAAGGAAGGCAAGCCAATGTATAAGCTGGCAAGACCGAAAACAGAGAATCCAATGGATTTTTCCTTTAGTGGACTGAAGAGCAGTGTATTGCAGTTCATTGATCGCTGTAAGCGAAAAAATGAAACCTTTGCCGCCGCTGATTTGGCTGCATCCTATCAGGAAACCGCGTTTGGCGCCCTGCTGGAGCGTGCGGAGTATGCATTGCAAAAATATCATCCTGCTCAGATGGTGCTTGCAGGTGGTGTTGCCGCAAATTCCTGTCTGCGTGAAAAGGTGGAAAAGGGTCTTGCTGATAAATATAAGGATATTGAATTCATCATTCCTCCATTGTCCTGCTGTACAGATAATGCGGCAATGATTGCCGTTGCAGGATATATTGCGTACACGCATGGCGTGCGCGGTGATTTTGATCTGACAGCAGATCCCGGGATTGAACTGGAAGAAGCTGCACAGAGTCATGCATAGAATTACTGAAAAGTTCCGAAGCTGTAATCGGAGCTTTTTATTTGGTATCGTTTTTTTTAATCTATAATCTGTATTACATAGAGTCTTCATGCTTGTCTGATGTTTGGTTTACATGAGCATTTGCATTCCTTTGAAGGGATGGCTAATTGATGCGATTTTATTCTTCAGGACGGAATGTGAGAATGTCAATAAAGGCACATACACCGATTACAAACGCAATCAGTTTTTCCAGCCATGGAATCGAGGTTATCAGCTGTGTCAGATAGTGAAAGCCCAAGAGCATGGATAAAGCATAGTTCAGACAGAATAGAATCGTAATAATGAGACATATTTTTTGTTTTTTTTTCATTTTCTTCACCTGTTCTACTTTATGAAAATATTCTTCAATTATGAATGATTCCGGAAATCCTGGCATAAAGTAGGGTGAGCAGGAGGGAGATTTAATATGAAATCAAAAATCATTGCAGGCGTTGGTATTGTCGTTCTGGCTATCGCACTCATCTTCGCAATGAAACCAAAATCCTTTGATAAGCAGTTTGAGAAAAAGATGTCTGATATGAATTCCTATATCCTGGAAGGCAATATGGAAATTGCGAAGGGTGAGGATGTGAAGACATATGCTGTGGAGGTCGGTTATAAGAAGGCCGATAAGGATTTCTTCAAGGTGACATTGACGGATAAGGAGTTGAATCAGGAACAGATTATTCTTCGAAATGATGCTGGAGTTTTTGTAGTAACACCAAGTCTGAATCAGATTTTCAAGTTTGAGGGAGACTGGCCGATGAACTCTCCAAAACCGTATCTATTGCAGTCAATTTCAGATATTGTGAAGGGAAAGGATGCAGCGATTAAGGAGGAGAAGGGCGGTTATCTTGTGACAAGCAAGGTATCTTATCCAAATAATAAAAATTTCGATCATGAGGAAATCATGTTTGATAAGGATTCCAAGCTGAAATGGCTGCAGATTTATAACAAGGACAATACATCTGAGCTTAAAATTGTGTTTACAAAGTCGGATTATAATGCAAAAATCAAGGATGATTATTTCAAGGCACCGACTGTTCTGGAAAAGTCAAAGGCTACATCTGCAATAACGGCTGTCGATTTGCCTTTATATCCGGTTATGGTGTATGATGCCAAGCTTGAAAATATCAGCAGTATGAATGCGAACGGACAGACGAAGCATGTTCTGGAGTATACGGGAGATAAGAATTTTACGGTTGTGGAAACAAAGAAGGAAAGTGTAAAGGAGACGCAGACTGTGATTATGCCCGGTGAAATGATGGATGCGTTGGATGTGGTAGGATTCTACGATGGAAACCATCTAAGTGCGGTGTATGATAATGTCGAGTTCACTGTATTTTCTGATGACCTGAGCCCGGAGGAAATGATGCAGGTGATTATGAGCATGCAGGTGGCTGTGATGAAGTAATGATAAGGAGAGGAGATGTATACTATGCAGATCTTTCTCCGGTTGTCGGTAGCGAGCAGGGAGGCGTTCGCCCGGTTGTTGTCGTGCAGAATGATAAAGGTAACCGCTATTCAAAAACAATTATTGTTGCTCCTATTTCAAAAAAGATGTCAAAGCCGCCAATTCCCACACACGTCATATTTAGTGATGATTCACTGAGCTATGTTTCTATGATCCTCTGTGAGCAGCTGCGTACCATAGATAAGAAGAGATTGGGGCAGTGGATCTGTACATTGGATGAAAAAACACTGGAAAAGATCAATCGGGCAATTCGGGTAAGCCTGAGTATATGAATACATGAGGGGTTCCTTTTTGGAATCTCTTTTTCATTATTGCTGAGGAAGTGATGACGATGATCGGTATAGGAAAAAGTGATAAGAAATCAATAAATTTTTCATTTTTTACTTGTCAAGAATGAAGTTTCGTGGTATTATATACAGGCATTGTGGTAATACAAGCTGAAGGTCCAGTGGTGTAGTGGTTAACATGCCTCCCTGTCACGGAGGAGATCGTGGGTTCGAGTCCCATCTGGACCGCCATTTAATCTTTGAAATGTGTTTGAATATACTGGTCCAGTGGTGTAGTGGTTAACATGCCTCCCTGTCACGGAGGAGATCGTGGGTTCGAGTCCCATCTGGACCGCCAGTTATGCAGATGTAGTTCAATGGTAGAACACAGCCTTGCCAAGGCTGATACGGGGGTTCAATTCCCCTCATCTGCTCCATAGAACGATAAAAGCCGATAGATTTCGGCTTTTTTTGATATTCTGTTTTTTTGTACGTCATGCTGTACTCCATATTTTGTTGATTTTTAGCTATTTTTATATTATATTACGAATAGGAGGGATGGTATATGGCAACTTTTAAACGAGATGGAAAATGGTATATTAGCGGAAGGATTAAAAAAGAAGACGGATCGATTTATAGGTATACAAAATTAGCTAAAGAATGCAAATCCGTCAATGAAGCAGCAGAGTACGAAGTTGATTTTAGAAAGCGCTGGCAAAATATTCAGTTGTCACGCAGTCAACAATCTTTTGCGGAATTGGCAGACGAATATATCAAAAGTGAAGTAAATGTAAAAACATCCACTGTGCAATCTGATAGAGAGGCAGTTAAAAAGTGTAATACAGTATTTGGTAAAAAGAAAATCAATATGTTTAACAAACAATTCCTGCAGGACTATATACGGGGATTAGAAAAGACATACAGCAGGGCGTACGTGTCAAAGCTGTACTATACAATCAAAAAGATTTTTGCGTATGCCGTGCAGGAAGATTACCTTGAAATAAATCCTATGGATAAAGTGCGCAGAACAGTGAATAAGGATGAAGTGAAAAAAGAAATGATGATCTGGGAGCCAGAACAGTTTGAAACATTTATACAGTTTGTGTCTGATGATACATATGCTATTTTCTTTAAATTTTTATATTTTATGGGAACACGGCGCGGTGAAGCTCTTGCTTTACAATGGAAGGATGTAGACTTTGAAAAAAACACAGTAAATATCTATAAGTCTATATCAAAAAAAGTTAATATTAATTACGGAATAACGTCACCTAAGACTAAAAACAGCATAAGGAATATATCTATGCCTGCTGAATTAAAAACCGCTCTAATTGAGTGGAAAACGAAACAGGAGAAGCTCTATGGATTTGGCGATGATTGCTTTGTATTTGGTTTTGCCCGTCCCCTTGCTTTCACGTCAATTACACGACAAATGGAAAAAGCCTTGCAAAAGGCTGGTAGTGAAGGATATGATTTACCGAGAATCAGGATACACGATTTCCGTCACTCGCATGCATCTTTCTTAATCAATAATATGTCGGATAAGTTTACTGATTTTGATGTGGCAAAGAGACTTGGTGATACAGTAGCCACTTTACACGATACCTACGCTCACTGGTTTAAGCAAGCTGATAGGGCGATAATTGAAGTTATGGATGGAAAGGCTACAGAGATGGAAAAATCATCTACAGCACCTAAAACGAGTAAATATGATGAACTTAAGGAGCTTAAAGAGTTGCTTGATTTGGATATCATAACGTCAGAAGAATTTCAGATAAAAAAGAAACAGCTTCTAGGCATATAAAAAAAGCCGCTACAATCAGCGGTTTTTTATATCAAATAGAATATTGAATAAAGGTATGTTTTTATTCGTATACACGCAGTACCCGAGATAGCTAACTCCTGCTATGAAAACGGTAGCAATAATAATAAGTATTATATTAAGTGTGCTAAGTTTTAGTTTTTTTTACTATTTGCTGAGTGCTCCCGTATTTCTTGTTTTGCATCTTTTGATTTTATCAACGATACAGCCGCAAGTACTGCACAAATTAAGCACCAGAATGCCCATATATACAAATCTGTAAATTTTCCCGCCATTGTGAATCCACATAATGCTGCGATGCCATAAAGTATGATGATTGCGATGTTACCGCCCTTTGTGCCTTTTCTTGTAACGATTGACACGATACCACCTGCAAGCATCATAATAGATACGATCAATCCTGCGCTACCGCTTACCTCCCCAGAGGCTTCCAGAGCGTTTACGGTGCCCGCTGCACAAGACTGTAGCAACACAAACAAGCAAAGTACGATAGATAAGATTCCGGATACTAATTTCCAAGTTTTCATTTTTTCTTTCCTCCATTTAAGATAATCACATTATATCACACAATATTATGCATTCATAGCGGATAATGGAAATTTTTACCTATTATACAATATATGTAAAAATATCAAATAACTTGCTATAATATATACATGCTTTGCAAAGGGTGAATATAGTGGGAGGATAGTATCATGAATGAGAGTGATTATAAAATAAGAATATTTAAAATGTTGAAAAGCATTCATTCTTTGCGTGTTTTAGAGACAATCTACAATATCATTTTAAGACATTATAAAAAAGCGGATTAACCTCCGCTTTTTTTATTCACTTTTTCTGCTAACGTTAATAGAAAATCTTTAATTGCTTTTTGTTGCTCGTCTGATGCTTCCAGGTAAGTCTGAATAATCATTTTGTCATAATCATCCAGTTTGAACTCATCAACAAGCTCTTCAATAATGCTTTCTGGAATAGCTGTAAACATTTCGCCTTTGCCATCTTCTAGCCAGAACGGATCTACGTTGAATTCACTTCGAAGAAGCTTGATAAGAGATTCTGTTACTTTGTTTTCGCCCTTTTCAATTTTCGATACTGCAGAATTAGTGATTCCAAGCTTAGCACCAAATGCTTCTTGACTGAGTTTTAATTCCTTGCGTATTGACTTAAACCTATCATTTATAGTCATATTAGCCTCCTTTCTCTTATATAATACAACATAAATTTGATTTAATCAATATTTTATATTGACATATTTGATTTAATACAATATAATATGGATGTAATCAATAAGGAGGTGAAAGAAAATGTTATCAAAAGAAGAGGAAAGTGCCAAAGAGAAAGTTATTATCTCTTTGTCTGAGCGAATTATCAAAGAATTAAAAGACACTTCCATACAAGATGATGAAAGTGCCTTAGCGGAATTAATTCTTGGATTTGCAAAGCTGTTGAGTGTTTAATCAGTTTCTGATTTTGAAAATGATTCATAAATTTTATTAAAGTATTTTACAACATATTCAGCGCTTTGCTCAGGTGAAGTATTATGGTAGATTAACTGATGTTCAATGGCTGTTTTTGTAAATTCTTTGGCGAGTGCGAACGCATCTTTATCTGTATACTTCTCTTTCACTATCTGACACCCCCTTTCCTTACAATATTATCACATTCATAGGAAAGGTCAATTATTCAATCACAAAGGAGGTGAAAGAAAATGAATGGTTTTTTTGAATTAGAAGATGATACCGCTAAAACTATTTTGAAGATTGATGGAGAACCTGTAGGAACAGGGGTATGTGAATATACTCTGCATCACAAAGCTGGTGAACTGCCTTCCATTGATATCATAACAGATATCGGTGTGAATGGAAGTAAAAAAATTCACTATAAGGGTGTTCTATGCAATGAAAAATATGCGGTATATTGCCCTGAATGTGGATTTTTATTAGGGGTGACAATGTTTGAAGACGGACAGATTATTTGTCCAGTATGTAAAAAAGCAGCTTCACGCAAATGAAGCCGCAATTTGATATAAAGCGATGATGTCTGAAACTCCAATTTTAGGAAGTTTGTCTTTGATTTTTTCCCAACGCGACTTAGGTTTGATCAAAGCAATCAATTCATAACCATAATTGGTTATGTCAGTGATTCTTCCAATTGGTTCAGCAATGTAAGGAGGTGATGTAATGAAAAAAGAAAAGCTTCCAGAAGCTAGAGTAAAGGGAGCGGAGATTGCTGAGATATTGGCATATCTGAAAAGCAAGGGGTTTTCTTTTGAAGGAGAGGACAAAGGGTATTTAAAGTGCTTACTTGATACGAACAGAATGCCGAAACGCAAGCGGACTTAGAAAGGAGGAAAGTTATGCACGAGTTAATAAAGATTCAACACGACAACGACCGTATAACGGTACTGGCAAGAGATTTACATGGATTCTTGGAAATTGAAAGTAATTTCACAACATGGTTCAGACGTATGTGCGAATATGGATTTGAGGAAACAAAAGACTTTGTTCCATTTTTGGAAGAAAGTACAGGCGGACGCCCAGCCACTGATTATCAGATTACTATCGAAATGGCGAAAGAAATCGCTATGATTCAACGTAACGAAAAAGGTAAACAGGCAAGACAGTATTTCATTCAACTAGAAAATGACTGGAACAGTCCACAGAAAGTCATGGCAAGAGCATTGCAGATGTCACAAAGAGAATTACAAACACTGCGTATAGAAAATGAAGAAATGAAGCCTAAGGCATTATTTGCTGATGCAGTATCAACAAGTCATGACAGCATTCTCATAGGACAGTTGGCAAAGCTCATTAAACAAAATGGATGCGATATCGGGCAAAACAGGTTATTTACATGGATGCGAGAAAACGAGTATCTCTGTACCAAAGGAGATAACTACAATATGCCGACACAAAAAGCAATGGAACGAGGACTGTTTGAAATCAAAGAGCGGACAGTCAACAATCCAGACGGAAGTGTTAGAACAACACGAACCACAAAAGTAACGGGAAAAGGGCAAATTTATTTTGTGAATAAATTCTGCATACATAAGGGGTGATATTATGCCTATTGCAAGATTTGTAACAGCCAAGGACATTCAGCGTATTCACAATGAGCGAAATCCAGAGAACCCGATTGGGTATGGTATGGCTTGCACGATAAAACAAACATGCCGTGAGAAATATGAAAAAGAGTTCGGAAAAGTTAAGCTATACGATGAACGCAAAATTCCTTTGTCATGGTATGAAACGTATTTCGGTGAGGATGTATTTGATCCTAGGAAGAAACGTAAGCAGGAAAGGAAGTGAGTGAGATGGATGAAAAAAAGACCTATCAAGAAGATAGATCTGTAGAGAGTCAACTGAAAGAATGCAGATGTGTAGCAGATATGATTCTTTTGCTGGCTCAGGCAGTCGATGCCATACACAATCGCACAGAATGTACAAAAGGTATACAGTCCTCATTTATGACTGACGCCAAGGAAATTGCAAGAATCGTAGCACCATTCACAGCACGTGAGTTATCTCTAAGTAAACCAAAGCGAAATATACGTAACGAGTTACTGATTGATTCTGCCAGAAATAGCACACAGTTGTTTGTGGATGGAGTCGAATTAAAAAATGTCACAGACTTTATTATCATGCAGGATAGCGCATCAGAGCCCACAAAGGTAACAGTCACGTTTGAGTGTAACTTAAAGACAGAGACACTTAGTAAAGAAGATATACCCAATATTTCTAATGAGTAAAAATAAGAAAGGAGAAATGATATGGATAAAGTGAAAATTTATTCCAAAGACGGAGTTACACATATTTATGTCAATGGAAAAGAGCTTGATTTAGTGAAATACTTCTGTATAAAGCAAACGACAGATGATTCAGCACCATTGATATCGGTTGAATTCTATTCAGATATTGAAATTGAAGGGGAATATCGCCAGCTATCGTCTGCTTTAATAAAGAATCATTCATGAACGATAGGAGCATTTAGGTAAATAGGACATTCGTCAGGATTGTCACATTTTATATGATTCTCCATTTTAGAACACGAAAATCCTGATTTTTTGAATTGTTCTTCACGTGAGCCAAGAATGCGAATCCCTGTGTATTTAACTACAATGCAAGTGAATTGATTATCGACAGAGCATGTACCATAGCTTTCTTTATAAAAAAATGACATTTTTCCACCACCTTTCTCTGAACAAATATTAACACATACAGAGAAAAGGTCAATAAAACAGAAAGGACTACTCTATGAGAAAAAGAGTATTAAAAAAGATGCTCCCAAGTCTTAGCGGACAGAGCATCTAAAGACGAACCCTTATAAAAAGATTCATCTTTATTATAAGGGATACATATGCGAAAAGCAAGGGAGTAACGATATGGAAATCGTGATAGTTGCATGGCTAGGAAGTGTTATTGTTAGCGTATTGGTAGGAAATATCATAGGTATTTATTATTTAAAAGTCAATGATAACAAATGGGCTAATACGTTTGATGAATTTTGTAGCCACATAAGTGAAATCATTTTTTCACACAAGCAGTGTTGAATTGTATTTTAGCATGCTGTGTTATGGGATTAACAGCATATTGCGCAGGTAGAGTTAAAAGTGAATATCAAGGATATTTGCTGGCTTTGGTAATTTTAGAGTATGGCGTATATCTGAGCATTTTATAAACGATTGGTTCTTTGAAAACTGAATGAGGTTGTACGAAACATATAAAAACATCTTTACTTTTGGTTTAACCTAAAGTATAATATCTTTAGGCAAATCAGAGAGAAAGGAGGAAAGATGCCCAAGCCTAAAAAAAAGATGGGTAGACCTATGAAAGATAATCCCATTAAAATTCTTAAAGGTATAAAATTTGATGAAGTGCTTTTGCATGATGTCGAACAGTATGCCGAAAAGAATAACATGACTTTTAGTGAAGTAGTAAGGGCAGCATTAAAAGAATACATAAAATAAAAGTGGGCGTTGCGATTTAGTCGGCAAACCAGAGAGCAACACCCAGCACACACAACCTACAAGAGATTGTAATAGCATTGTATCATGTATACAATGTATTTTCAAGATATGCACAACCTCTTGTAGCGTTTCGCAGTATAGAAATGAAAACAGGAGGTTTTTTATATGTATAACAGCTACCTCATTCAGAAGGAGACAACAGAAGAATCTTGCATATTTTGCAAGTATTACAAACAGCACTATGTAAAATGTAGGACACAATACATTCCATGCTTTGCTGGACATTGTATGAAAAGACGTATGAAAGGTATTAAACCAGATTTTACATGTGATGATTTTATGAAGGAGGAACAAGATGGAATTACAAACATTTAATAACGACCAATTCGGAGTTTTAAGAACTGCCGAAATCGAAGGGAAAATTTATTATTGTGGAACCGATGTGGCAAAAGCACTTGGATATAACAAACCACAAGATGCAGTATCAAGACATTGTCGGTACTCCGTGAAACATGGAGTACCTCATCCACAGAATCCAACAAAAGAAATAGAAATGTCTTTCATTCCGGAAGGTGATGTATACCGATTGACAGCACGAAGTAAGCTGCCACAGGCAGAGAAGTTTGAATCATGGGTATTTGATGAGGTATTACCGCAAATCAATCATACAGGTGGCTACAGAGTGCCACAAAATCCAATGGAAGCATTACAACTTATGTTCGATGCTCAGAGGAATACAAATATGCGTGTAACAAATCTGAAAGAAGATGTGGACAATCGATTTCAGGATTTACCTTTAGTGGGCGATGAACCAGAAGAAATTGTATCAGAGGTAAACGCAATCGCCTTGAAGCTATTGGGCGGTAAAAAATCGAATGCCTATAGTGACAAATCACTACGAGCAAGAGTGTATCAGGATATTTGGCATGAGGTGAAACACAAATTCGGTGTGCGAAAGTACAAAGCTATCAAACGTAAATACATGCCGAACGTAAAAGCGGTATTGGAAGCTTATACATGTCCCCAAAATCTGCTGGAAGAAATATTTGCAGTAAATCAACAGGATGGAGCATCATGTGGGAATACATAGTAATCAGTCATGCAGCATTAACTATATACCTGGTTATCAGCATGTACAACACGCTGTGCATGGGAGTTATATGCGACCCCATCGTATTACTGGAGAATCATCATGAAAACCATCTATAACCGCATGGATCCAGACCACTACGATGATGAGTGGCAGCTGTCAGCAGACGAGCTGGCAGACCTGCAGGCGGAAGATGCAGAAGCTAAGAAAGAAGAAAGGATTACAGAATATGAATGACATCATGAAAAAGGTCATTGTATGTCCCAAGTGTGGGAAACAGGAATATTACGGTATGCTGCACTGGAGAGACGGAAAAGAAATGTGTCGTAAATGTATCTATGACGTGTGGGAAAGTGAAGGACCTTGGAGAAGAACCCCAAGTGATGAAGTTTTCCCGATCTACGAGGATGGCAAAGATTACACACTTATGACAGCTACTGAGCGTAGCACAAAATCAACACAAGAAATATTTTAAGGAGGAAGAGATATGTTACCAGCAATAAAAGTCTGGAAAATGGACTACAGTTTTATCATCAAGAATTATCTTAACCCTGCATTATGGCAGAAAACATGGACGCTGTTTGAGTATAAGGATTTTGTCATCACTATCAAATTGACAAAAATTGAAACGGAAAATATGAGAATTGTGTTTCGCCTGAACCTGCGGGACAACAGTAGACCGAATACATGGGGAGATCAAGAGGATGTATCATATTCCCTCAAAGGCAGCAGTATCAAATTTCTTATTAAAAACATAAACGGAGCTATATTCAGAATGATCAGTTATCACGAAAGGAACCATGTGCTTGAAGATTTACCCGTATATATAGATGCTAAACAGCAGGGTGATATCGAAATAGAGAAATTAACTGTCTTAGCATCCGAATTTTTGGACGACGAAGGCGTTACAAACGAGGAAATTAGAGAGGCGTATATTGACAAGTATGTAGATGATAACAAGCAAAACGATAAATACATTCAGAGGCTACGTAGCGCATACGAATATCATTTACTGACTGACTTTTATCTCGTGTTTGCAGAATCAATAGGTGACGATGCAAAGTATCAAACAGTCATGGATAAGCTGGAAGAGAACGAGATTGAAAATGTCTTAAAAGAAATCAACCAGTATAAGACATACATTGAAACAGACGATTATCAGGAGGAAATGAAAGGCCTTCTGGAAGAAATTTAGGAGGAAAATGTATGAGCAAAGTAATATGTGTTATGGGAGAGAGCGGAAGTGGTAAAACGACCGCAATGCGCAATCTTCCACCGGAAGAAACAGTATATATTGACTGTGATAAAAAAGGTCTCAGCTGGAAAGGCTGGCGCAATGAATACAATGCAGACAATAAGAACTACATGGTCAGCGATGATGCAGACAAAATTATGCGTATGCTTGTCAAAATCAGCGACAAGCGTCCAGAAATCAAATATGTAGTCATTGATACAATCAATGGCATCATGGTGGGCGATGAAATGCGCAGATGCAAAGAAAAAGGCTACGACAAGTGGATGGATCTTGCACAGTGTATATGGAATATGGTGGACACCGCTCCTACGCTGCGCGATGATCTCAATATCATATTTACAGCACATACGCAGACAGAGCGCGATGACAGCGGTTATATGTTTACTCGCATCAAAACGAGCGGAAAAAAGATTGACAAAATCTGTCTTGAAAGCAAATTCACAACCATCCTGAATGCAAAAGCTGCAGGCGGACGCTATGTATTTGAGACACATGCCAAGAACAGTACAGCAAAAACGCCTATGGGAGCATTTGAAGAGGATGAAATTGATAATGACATTATGGAAGTTATCAAAGTATTGGAGGAGTATTGACATGACGAGAAGTTTATATGAAATCAATGCAGCATACTTGCAGCTGTTTGAAAGAGTTGATCCAGAAACAGGAGAGATTCTGTTTACAGATGAGGAATTGGATGCAATCAAAGAAGAATTTGAAGTAAAAGCTGATAATATCGGCTGTTTGATTAAAGAGGTGAAGGCACTGATCAAGGCAAGAAAAGAAGAAATCGATGCTCTTAAAATGAAAAATGATTCAGACCAGAAGCGAGTCGATCATTTGGAAAAATACTTGTTAAATGCGTTGATGATGCGTGGTAAAAAGAAACTTGCTACCGCCAGAAACACCATAAGTACGAGAAACACAAAGTCAGTTTCTATTGATGCAGAAATTCTCATACCTAAAGAATATTTAAAAGTGAAAACAGAAACATCGCCGATGAAGAAAGAAATCGGTGCAGCACTGAAACAAGGAATTGACGTGCCTGGCTGTAGTTTAGTAGAGAAAACGTCATTAACAGTTAAGTAGGAGGATAAAATGGAACCAATCAACGGATGGAATGAATTAGAAGAAGCTGGAAGTTTTGAAAAAATTGAGTTAGGCGGACACATATGTGCAATCGTTGGCGCGCGCACAGAAGTATCTAAAAGTGGAAACAAGATGCTCGTTATAGCATATGACTTCGCACCAGAAGATAAACAACCAGGTTATTATGGTGCAATGCTTGCAGCGGATAGAAAGAAAGACCCGAATGCAAAGTGGAGAGGTACATATTATCAGGGGTATGGAACAGAACAGTCAAATCCATATTTCAAAGCTTTCATCAACCGGATACTGGAATCTAATCCTGGATACATATGGTCTTGGGATGAAGGAAGCCTGAAAGGAAAGAAATTCTGTGGCGTATTCGGTAGGGAAGAATATCTGAATGATAAAGGAGAATCAAAATTTTCTACTAAGTGTATGTATGTGAGGGCTGTCTCTGAAATTGACAACGTAACAATTCCGGAAGACAAGCTGCTAAAAAAGACAAGCGCACCTTCTGGCGGATTTACACCACAGCAGGCATATGCAAGTCATCTGGATATAAGGGATGATGATCTTCCTTTCTAAGCAATGAGCAAGTTGTATAAGCGCAACGGTGTCTATTGCATAGATGCCGTTGCATTAAAACAAACGGATGAAATGTTTCTTGATTGTGGAGATACGCTGGAAGTTGATATAAAGCTCATTGATAGACGGCATATAACAGATAAACAAAGGCGTTTTATCTTCGCTTTATGCGGAGAGATAGCACGATATACGGGCTATGATTCGGAATGGGTGAGAATGGAATTACAACAACAGTATGCATCAGTAATGGAAATAGAAGTGGAAAGTCTGTCTTCCTGCAGCATGACCTACGCAAACGGCTTAATACGGGCCATTATTGACTACTGCATATATAACGAGATACCGTTTGCTAAGAAGATTATTACGGACTACGAATATACATTCGACGAAAAGCAATCATATGCACTAGCTTTAAAAAGAAGATGCGTAATATGTGGGAAACATGCCGATATACACCATGTTGATGCGGTCGGTGCAGGAAACAATCGTCATAAGATATCGCATGTTGGTAAACGCGCCTTGCCTTTGTGCAGGGGATGTCATATAAAGTGTCACACGATAGGCAATGAGGTATTCATACAAGAGAATCACTTATCACCTTTTGCCATTGATAAGAAAATGGAATATTTTATCAAAAAAGGCGAATTAAAGGTGTTTGATGATGATTAACTACCCAGACGGACGCAAGTATACCTCTGCACAAACACCGCCCACAAAGCCTAAAAAGAGCAAGTATGGAGCAGTCAAAACAGAGGTAGACGGAATTAAGTTTGACAGCAAACATGAGGCATCGCGTTACGAAGAATTACGGCTACTGGAGCAGGCAGGGGAGATAACAAACCTCTGCCTGCAGGTGCCGTTTGAGTTAATACCCAAGAGCAAGTACGGTATGCCTATCAGATACATAGCAGACTTTACGTATAACGACGGAAACGGTCAGCCGATAGTGGAGGATGCCAAAGGAGTAAAAACGCCTGTGTACCGCTTAAAACGGCGCCTAATGGCTGAATTAAATGGTATTGAGATAAAGGAGACATGAAATGAATTGGGAAGAAATGAAAAACATCGTAGAACGATGTGTTCCAGAGGATTTGCTCAAAGAGTATACGATATGTATAGAAATTAGTTGTGCAAGTGCTAATACAAATGAAACACGTATTGAGATAGACAACAGCAAATGTGAGATTTTTGTCACAGAAAGCTAACAGATTGAGGTGGTAATTTGGCAGAGAATAAACGCTACTACTATTTGAAACTG
>OBXX01000458.1_pt1 | contig 19286 bp, 19 predicted proteins | sample 1495441 | NCBI WGS metagenome assembly OBXX01 (sample SAMEA2580168, study PRJEB22360) | human gut metagenome | biome: human gut; feature: human-associated habitat; material: faeces | place: Denmark | collected 2008/2010 | reverse complement strand
CCGCCATAGCGACTGCCGTAGACTATCAAGTGCTTGGCACTTAGAGAGTCATGCACGGTCACGACACGAAGGTTAGTCGGTCGATTTTACCGACTTAACTCAGTTAGTGAGGTTGATAGGCAGTTCGCCATAGCGACTGCCGTAGACTATCAAGTGCTTTAGCACTTAGAGAGTCTTTCAACGTCAATCCACAAACTCAAATTCAAAATTACCAATACGAACAATGTCGCCATCCTTAGCCCCACGTTCACGGAGTGCTTCGTCAACTCCCATTCCACGCAATTGACGTGCAAATTTCATAATTGATTCGTCACGTTCCATATTTGTCATGATAAAGAGTTTTTCAAGTTTTTCACCAGAAAGTACCCATGAAGCATCGTCATCACGGCTAATTTCAAATGGACGTTCATCCTCGTTAAAGCCATAGTATACTTCTTCTTGTTCCATATCTTCTTCACTATAAAGTAAGAATTCATCTGTTTGATCAAGAAGTTCTGCGGTCGCTTCCAAAAGGTTCTCTAGACCTTGATGAGCCAAACTTGAAATTGGGAAAATTTGTGGTAACTCTTCGAATTCATCGTAATTAGCAGCCAATTTTTCCTTAAACTCTTTCAAGTTTTCCTCAGCATCAGGCATGTCCATCTTATTAGCAACAATAATTTGCGGACGTTCCATCAAGCGCAGGTTGTAAGTTTCCAATTCCTTGTTAATTTGAAGGTAATCTTCGTAAGGATCACGCCCCTCGCTTCCCGACATATCAATCACATGAAGGATAACACGTGTACGCTCGATGTGGCGAAGGAACTGTGTCCCCAAACCAACACCCTGACTAGCCCCTTCAATCAAGCCCGGAAGGTCAGCCATGGCAAAGCTCTCACCTGACTTAGTACGAACCATTCCCAAGTTAGGAACAATCGTCGTAAAGTGGTAGGCACCAATCTTTGGCTTGGCTGCCGTTACCACACTAAGAATTGTTGATTTACCAACAGATGGAAAACCAACCAAACCAACATCAGCCAAAATCTTCAGTTCCAACTGAAGTTCACGTTCTTCACCTGGTTCACCATTCTCAGCGATTTCAGGTGCAGGGTTACGGGGCGTCGCAAAACGGATATTTCCACGACCGCCACGACCGCCATGAGCAATGACAAACTCTTGACCTTCTTCGACTAGGTCAGTAATAACCTTGCCCGTTTCAGCATCACGCACTGTCGTACCTGGCGGAATACTCACAATCAGGTCTTCGGCACCACGACCATGCATTCCCTTGGTCATCCCTTTTTCACCGTTCTTGGCCTTGAACTTACGGTTATAACGGAAATCCATAAGGGTACGCAAGCCTTCGTCAACCTTGAAAATGACTGAGCCACCCTTTCCGCCGTCACCGCCCCAAGGACCGCCATTCGGCACATATTTTTCACGACGGAAGGCAACCATCCCATCGCCACCACGACCAGCTTTGACGCTGATCTTGGCCGTATCTAAAAACATACTCATCTATTATTTTCTCTCTTTCTGACACATGTTGCATGCCCTCATTTCATCTTAAGCAATGAGTTTCCGACATACACAAAAAAACGCTTAATAGCGTCTTAAAGGACAGCTGCGACTGCTTGGAAAATCAATGCCCCAACTGTTACTAATAACATAATTAAAACGACAACTATTGTCAGACGTTCAAAGAATGATTTCTTACGTGGTCCGTTATCTCCAAATGCCACTTGAATTTACCTCTTTTTTCTTCTAGTATATCATTTTAATGGTAACAAAAATCTACCTATTTCGCAACTGTTTGTTAAGCTTAAGCCAAAGGAATTCCAAAAACGCTTAATCCGTCTAACTCCTCTTGAGTCAATCGACGCCAAGTGCCAATTTCTAAATCATCTGGCAAAACTAAAGATCCCATACTCAAACGTTGCAAGTCTGTCACTTCCTTACCACAAGCAGCTACCATGCGCTTGACTTGGTGGAATTTACCTTCGGCAATGGTAATCTGAACTGTACTCGTTTTAGCTGCCTGATCTACTGACAAAATCTCTAATTTAGCTGGTTGGCAAGTGTGGTCTTTTAGCTCAATTCCCTTTTCAAAAGCTTGCATATCTGCTTCGTCCATGACACCTGCTACCTTAGCTTGATAAATCTTGTCCACATGTTTTCTAGGTGATAACATAGCGTGAGCCAAATCACCATTGTTGGTCAATAGAAGCAGGCCATGAGTATCAATATCCAACCGACCAACCGGAAAAACCTGCTTGTGGCGAGCTGTCTCATCCAGTAAATCTAAAACCGTCTTATGACGAGCATCTTCTGTTGCCGAAATCACACCTTTTGGCTTATTCAAGAGATAGTAAACAAAGGTCTCATGTGTTAGTTCCTGACCTTGATAAGCAATCTGGTCCTTCTTCTCATCAATCTGAGTCTTAGGAGACGTTTCCACCTGACCATTGACGGTCACCTGCTTTTTCTTAAGATAGGTCTTGACTTGACTACGACTGCCAAGACCACAGTCAACCAAAAACTTGTCCAGACGCATCTACACATCCTCCTTTATCGGAATCCAAACTTCCATCTCATAATCTTCAGCCTGACGATTACCTGGTGGATAGACCTCTACCATGGGCTGGTTAATGATGTCAAAATGTTTCTTGGCGTGCTGAAAACTCTCCCAGACCGCTGCTGTCGCCGGCCCCTTAAGTTTAAAAACTGCATAATTAGCCGGTGCAAGGGCAATCATCTCCAAGGCCTCGTCCTCACCAGCCAAGGCAGTGACATAAGTTTTTCGACTTCCGTCAGTGATGCGAATCCCATAAGTAGTAAGGGCCAAATCATCTCGCTCTGCAAGAAAAGGAATCCAGAGAGGCTCTGTCGGCTTGCCAATTTCTCCACCCTCAAAAGTCAGACCTGAAAACGTCAAAAAGCCTTTTTTAACAATTTCCACATCATAACGAACAGTCACCAGATGAAGTTTTTGAATAACCTGTTTCATCTCTGTTGGCTGAATCGGTGTCTCATCAGCTAAGGCATAGGAGATTTTTTCCACAAAGGCTTGCTTTTCCTTATCACCAGAACCTATAGGAACAAGCACCCAATCCTCTACCTCCACGCTTTTATCTTCACAAAGATAAGTGTAACGCTGACCGCCTTGGTTAAAAGATACTTCAGCCAAACGATAGAGGGGATCTGGGTAATCGACAACCACCATTTCCAGTTCACTTGCTTGGAACAAGAGCTCCTGATCCTTGAGACGTACCTTCATCGCCAAGCTATTCGCATCAATGAAAAAACCGTTATCAGAATCCATCATAGACTGAAAGAAGGCCTGGTGTAAGCCAGAGAAGGTCCAAACAACATGCCAACGACACATCATCTCATAGTCATCAATAGTCACGAGAAGAGACAGTTCTTGCTGATCAGCTGCATAAGAATAAGCTTGGACAATCACTTGTTCTGGTGTCAGGTAGTCATTGACAAAGACCGCAAAATCGTCCATGGTTTGAAAATCTGACATAAGCTCTTCCTCTCTAATCTTCTACTGCACCTGTCACATACATGGTAAATGTTGCCCTAGTTAGGATTTTCTCCTCCTGGTTAGTGACGAGGACATCCACCACCTTGGTAGACTTACCATTATGAACACAAAGCCCTTCAATCTTTAGGTCATCAGACAGATGACCAGCCTTTAGATAATTGATATTAGACTGAAGTGTCACTGCATAATCACCTGTTGAGATGGCCACCAGTCCAGCCACCTGATCACAAAGCGTGAATAAATAACCACCATGTGCGTTGCCAAAATAATTTAGAGACTTCTCAACCACCTTTGTCGTCACGATGACATGGCCAGTTTCAAACAGTTCTTCTCGAAAATTCTCAAATACTCGAATTTCATGTAGTTTGTCTTGCATAGCAAGCCCTCCTATCATTGTCTATTCCACTTTAAAGCAAATAGCTTATCCTTACTTACTAGTATAACACGAACTTGGTAAAGGATAATCAGCTTATGGAGCTAAGCTGATATCAACCACTATATCTTCACGAAAGAGCTTCTTGACACGACAAAACTCATCCACAAAAGCCAGCAATTTATCCTCATTTTCGATAGCCAAGTTCTCAGGCAAATGTATCTTCAGCTTGAAATGAGCCTCTTCATAGCTAGAATCAACCCGAATAGCAAGCTCCTCCTTTTCCTGAAACTTTGCAAAATAACTCTGTAAACACATGGTTACACAAGAAGCCAAAGCAATATTCACCAAACTCATGGGTGTTTCCCCATCCTCAGTGTAGCCAAAAAGTTCCACAGGTGCCCCGTAACCCTCTGAAAGGGAATGATAAGGTTTGTCACCCTTAATAGTTGTTTGATACATCTTAGTCACCTCATTACGTTTTACTCTTATTATAACAAAGAGAAGCTGACCTACCGAGCTTAACGACTTGAACTAACTGTCATTATGATGGAAAGCGTTAAGGAGCTAACCTCTTATTTTCCAATAGATTAGCCTAGCACAACACCACTATTACTGAGGGATTACAGTTAGATAAAATCGTCTGAGAGCGCTTTCGAATTTCTAATTTTTCCTTTACAATGGATGTGTTAAGAAAAAAGGGAGACTATTATGAAAACATTTTCTAAACTAACTTTAGCCTCTGTCTCAGTTCTTGCCTTGTTGACCTTAGCAGCATGTGGCAACTCTAAAGACAAAACTGACTCGTCATCTTCATCAACATCATCCAGTAAGGTGACCAAAAAATCTTCTTCAAGTAGCTCAAGTGCTTCAGTAAAAGTCAACAAAGACGGTTCAACTGAAGTGAGTGACGGAAACGGTAACTCAGGAAAAATAAACGGAAATAACACTGTCGAAGCCAATGACAACAATGGCAATAATGAATGGAACAGTGAGCCAGGATGGTTCAGTTGAGGTCAATAGCCAAGACGGAACAAATGTCAAAGTCGGATCAGACGGAACCGTCTCAATTGGGAACTAAACTAAAACTCTCGGAAAATAATTTCCGAGAGTTTTTTTATCAGTCAAGACTTGAAGGATATAGAATAAACCTATAGATTTTGGAACCATTCGAAACAATACAGCTCTAAAACTTTTGAACAGAGTTACCATAAGTCAACTGGGTTTTGGAACCATTCGAAACAACACAGCTCTAAAACAAGCACGCCCAACAAGTTTACGGGTGTCAGGTTTTGGAACCATTCGAAACAACACAGCTCTAAAACCTCGTATATCGTTTTTCTCTACCAGATTTCGTAATCGCTCTATTCATCTCAGCATGACTTCAGTTTCAAAATGATTCCATTTTTATATTTATTATACCTTAAAAAACCTTATATATCAACGTTTTAGACAAGATGTGACTGTAACCATATTGGATTATTTCTTAATAATCATATGTAAAGCAACTTAACTCCTCCTCTATCAAAGCCTTATAATCTACTCTCTAACAAAATAATTATTCCATTCAACTTCATACAGAAACTACTAAATACTAAAAGATAGTCTTGAAATAACTCAAGACTATCTATACTTATTACCAAATTACTAGTTATTATAGGGCATCAAAATATAATCCTTGTCTAAAATAAATTGTTGAATCCCTTTAATCTGTCTAGGTTCCAAAAATAATACATCAGCTTGTAATAACTTTATATATTCCAAGATTTGATAAATTTCATCTTTAGAAAAATACGACAAGCTATTGACGAATACTAAAATTCTCTTTTTAACTAAATATTTGAAAATCTGTAAGATCTCAAATATTTTTTCAAAAACCGTACAAGACTTAGTTTCGATTCTGATACCTAATACTTTAACTAGTTCTAAAAGTGTAATCTCATCATACTCTATATCTAGTTCATTTTCTAAACACTCTGCCATTATAATATCAGTAATTAATGATACCAAAGAATCTATTTCTGATCTAACTTCAGGTTTATCATTCAACTGGTTTACAATATCTGTGTGAAGCAACTTTAATACCTGAGAAGTATTAATATCGTAACCTAAAATATCTGTTATTAAAAGTAATTCAGAGGACCTTATACTCCTTATTTTACTATCAAATATTGTTAAATTCGATTGTTCATCATACTGATAGAATTCCTTGACTAATTGAGCAAACACACTCACATCCTCAATTACGAGAACTGTCCCCTGGTTAACCTCCATAGGCTCACCCAAAAGCGAAAAATTAATCTTCATCAAAATAATTTTCTCCTAAGAACACTAACCTTTCGTCTGAATTGGCAATACTAGTGTTTTTATCTCCGTACAAATAAATCATACGGGCAAATTGCTTTTCAGTAACTGTTAGTATTGTTATATTTCCTTTTTTAGGATTATTAGCTTTAAGTCGTCCAACCATTGCTGTATTGGCGGGATTATTTAATAAAAGTTTACTATATACCGAAAACTGGTGCATGATGAAACCTTCACTTAAAAGAAACTTTCTAAACCTACGATACGCTTTCCTATCTTCAGCAGTATCTGTTGGCATATCAAACATTAATATCATTCGCATATATCTATAACTCATATTCTAAATTCAGGAATTTCCTCATCTAACTGATTTAACGCTTTTATAACTTTTTTTGTATAATCACTAACAATGTTTGATAAATACATCTCTTTTCCATTATAGGGATAGGTTTCTGAAAAAATCGAAAAGAGTTCTTTTTTGATTTTGACGAAATTATTATGACGATTTTGATAAACAATTCTATCTATAATTGGTCTAAATGGCTCCATAATATCACTAGCAAGGTTAAATTGATTAAACTGATTAGCATGCTTTAAACCAATTTGTGTCATACAACCACAGATGACAACCTCACGTGCAAACATACTCAATAATAAGGTATATCCATAATCCAATGCTGCATTGATATCGTTATCACTTTCCCTAGTAAAATCATTACCGAAAAGCGTGTTAAAATAAATTCTGGCAGAATGACCCTCACGATTACTAGGATCAAACTGTTCTAATCCATGATATAACTCCATAATTGACTGAGATTTCTCAAAGAAGGAACATTCCCCCAAATAGTAGGACTGATTCAATATCTTTTGTGCAATAATAGCAGTCCATACTTTACATTTAATATCTTCTTTCCACGCAATTTGTCTAGCTATTTGTAGACTAGAATCATGACGTGCATAATACGACGTAAGGAAAGCAGTCGGTAATCGTTTATCATCACAGAAAATAACAAGAACATTTTCATCAACTAATCTCTTCACTAACATAGTAGTCAGTACAATGTCAGTAGTTTCTAATAAAAGTATATCAATCTCAGAAAGATGAATCATCTCAGTTTTATATGAGTTTCTAAAAATAAGGTGATTATTCTTATATGACAGTTTAGAATGTGTGTTTACGACTACTGTTCTCCAACCCGCCATTAATCCTCTCCTAGTTTGCCAAGGTCTATTCGTGTTTCATAGAGGCCTGTAACAGATTGGTGAATAAGTGTGGCATTTAGAATCTCAGCGATAGATGAATATCGTCTTCTCTCAATACTACGTCCAAAGAATTTAAAAGTGGCTGGCGCTCCAATCGAAGTAAAAGTCAACAAATTGATAAAGGAAGTAACCAACTCATCAATTTCAGTATCCACATTTTTACGATAGATTTCTTTCATCTTTTCTAAATTTGCTTCTGCCAAAATATATTTTTCAGAAAAAACTGATACAGTATCAAGGATTTTTCCAAAATCTGTCCGATGAGTTTCTACATATTCTAGATGTTCTGGTTCTAGAGTATTATAGATATTTTTAGCATGATAAAGTAGTTTGACCAATTTGTCAGGCAGAATAAACTCATTTCCCTTTTGTAACTCTTTAGCACTTGCTAATAATCTACGTCTTCCATTCTCTAATTCAAATAGACTGAACTTAGGTAACTGTATGATGTTTTCAACTTGGATATTTCGGAGTCCTCTTCTTTCAAGAAAATCCACTGTGTTCTTTTCAAAAGACTCTTTTTCCATAATAGTTATACCAATTAACTCCTTAACTGGCTTTAACTTTTTAGACTTTCCTTTCTCTCTTTCGGCCATAACCAATACAGAATAAGCAACAATAGGACTATCAAATCCACCATATTTTTTTGTATCCCAAAACATTTTCTTGGTCTTTCTAGGAATCAACTTGTCAGAATTACCATGCGGCTGTACCAACTCTTTAGAAAAACCTCCTGACTGTACTTCAACTTTTTTCACAACATTTACTTGCGGATAAGAAAGTACTCTCCTTACAGTCGCTAAATCAGATTCTTTATTCCAAACATATTCACCTGTCTCCTCATTTACCTCAATAAGTGGTCTGTCAATAACTGTACCATCAGCTAAAGTAATAGATTTTTTAAAGGTATTCATGATATTTGAATAGAAATATACCTTTTCTGTAGCGGACTTTCTTTCTCTAAAACTATTATATTTTGGATAGTCACCATACACAAATTCTGGCTCTAGTTTAGGGTATTTCTTCAGCAAGGCACTTGCCACAACAGCATTCAAGTAGGCATCATGAGCATGATGAAAGTCATTTATTTCACGAACTTTATAAAGTTCAAAATCCTTACGAAATTGAGAAACCAAGCTAGATTTCAAGGTAATAATTTTTACTGTTCGTAACGCTTTATTATCTTCATCTTTTTTATTATTAAATCTCTCATCAAGTAAACGAGCTACATGTTTTGTTATTTGACGTGTTTCAACCAACTGGCGTTGAATAAAACCAGCTTTATCCTCAGGTGACAAACCTCCTCGTTCAGCTTTTGTCAAATTATCAAATTTTCGTTGAGAAATTAATTTGGATTTCAACAATTGGTGCCAAAATGTCTTTCTTTTTTTGACAACATCTAAACTTGGAACATCATCTGATTTACCTCGATTACTAGCAGATGAAACAAGTACTTTATTGTCAATAGAATTATCTTTCAAAAAAGCCTGAGGAATAATATGATCAATATCATAATTACTTAATCTATCAATATCTAAATCATCTCCGGTATACATATCTTTTCCATTTTGAAGGTAATACAGATAGAGGCGTTCATTTTGAAGTGCGTTATTGTCTATTTTAGAAAGTTTTGCAGGAACATTTTCCTTAAGTATCTTACTACCTAACTCTTTGAGAGATTCTTCTAAACGTTTTAAGCGTTGTTGAGAATTAGATTTACCTTGGTTGGTATATTGGTTTTCACGAGCCATCTCAACAACAATTGACTCGGGATTTCTTCCCATAACTTTAACCAATTCATCTACAATTTTTATGCTTTGTAAAATACCTTTTTTAATCGCGGGACTTCCTGGCAAAGACTGAACGACCTGTTTAATATTATCTTGGTCACCGATAATTTGTGCTTTCTGTATCTTCTTTTTAAAAGAAAGAGTATCATCGTGAATAAGTTGCATGAAATTACGGTTAGAAATACCATCATCAATTAAGTAATCAAGAATAGTTTTACCAGATTTTTCATCTCGAATACCATTAATTAGTTTAGCAGATAACTTACCCCAGCCAGTATAATGTCTACGAGATAACTTTTTCAAAACGGATTTATCAAAAATATTATCAAATTTTGAAAGACGTTGTTTTATCATCTCTCTATCTTCAAAAATTGTCAAAGTATAGATAATTTCTTCGATAATCGCTTCATTTGAACTATCATCCAAAAACTCTTTATCATTAATAATATTTAAAAGATTATGATAAGTAGATAAACTAGAATTAAACTGTTTCTCTATGCCTTTTAATTCGATTCCATCATATCCATCAATTGCATGTAAATAATCAATAATATCCTTATCAGTAACTTTCCTTTTATCCTCAAAATAAAGTCGAACAATATCTTTCTTCTGCTTACTATCTAAAAATTGATAATCTCTCATACCTTCAGCGATAAATCTAACTTTTGTTAATTCATTATATACTGTAAAAGTTTCGTATAAGAGACTATGCTTTGGAAGTACCTTCTCTTCTGGCAAATACAAATCAAAACTAGTCATTCGATTAATAAAAGCCTCTGCCGAAGATTCTTTATCAATAACGTCTTCAAAATTCCAAGGTGTAATTTTTTCATGTCGCTTTCTTATTGACCAAGCGAAGTCACTATTCCCTCTCGCAAGTGGACCTACATAATAAGGAATTCGGAAAGTTAAAATCTTCTCGATTTTTTCTTTATTTTTAGCCAAGAAAGGATAAAATTTAGCTTGCTTATCAATAATAGCTCTCATTTCTTGAAGATGAATCTGATATGGTATCGAACCGTTATCAAATGTACGTTGCTTTCTTAAAAGGTCTTCTCGATTAATTTTTTCAAGAAAATAGTCCGCACCTTCAAGACCCGTCAATAGTTTTTTTAGATAAACGTAGAAATCTTCCTGATTTGTTTTTCCATCAATATAACCAGCATAACCATTCTTAGTGTCGTCTTTAAATACTTCGTTATAGGTTTCTAGCGAAATTTTTCTTATATATGCCTTTAGTAAAGCCAAATCTTCTTCGTGTTCCTTATATCGCATTATCATGGCAGAAGAAAGAGGTGCTTCTGTTTCATTATCTGTTACAGCCAGAATACCTGATAAAAGAATAGCGTCATAAACTTTTTTGGCTTTGAGAAAGACATCACTGTAATCATCTCCAATGTGACCTAACAACGTCTCTAAATCTTCGTCATAGCTTTCTTTAGAAAAATGTAAGGAAGTTTTTTCGTCTAAATTAAAATATTTCCTAAAGTCAGCTTGATTTCCTACAATCAACTTCAGAAACTCTGAAAAAATCCCTGAATTCTTTTCCCCAGGAAATAGTTTTAATAAACGATCTTTCTTAGCTGATTTGCTAATTTTATCTTTAACAATTTCCTCAAGCTGTTTACTATTCTCAAGTGATAAATCCGATTCAAAAATAGCATTATAACTGTCCAAAAAATCTTGAAAATTCTTCTTAATATCATTATTTCTAGAATTAAAATCTCCTTCAATTAAGAAGTGACCTCTATACTTAATCATATGAGCCAATGCAAGATAAACTAGACGTAAATCTGCTTTTTTAGAACTATCTGCTAAATATTTCCTTAAATGATAGATAGTTGGAAATTCATCATGATAGGTTTTTTCTTTTACTAGGTTTCCAAAAATCGGATACTTACTGTCACGCTTTTCATCAGGAACTAAAAATGAGTCATCTAGTCTTTGAAAGAAAGATTCATCTATCTTAGCCATCTCTGTGCTAAAAATTTCCTGCAAATAAAGGATACGATTACGACGTCTAGTATAACGTCTTCTTGCAGTACGCTTCAATCTTCTTCCTTCTGCTGTGATTCCAGATTCAAAGAGCAACGCACCCAACAGGTTCTTTTTAACATATTTTTTACTGGTATTTCCTAAGACTTTCATTTTTTTAGATGGAACCTTGTAATCATCAGTTATTACAGCCCATCCAACACTATTCGTTCCAATATCAAGTCCAATTGAGTATGGCTTAGTCATACATTTCTCCTTATTTGAAAAATCTAAATTTATAGAAAATATTATACACTTATTAAATAACATTTCAACATCTGATAGAATTACTGATTAAATAGTATGACGTTAAAATCTTGTAATCAAGAATAAAATATTTTATACTTTACCCTGTAGTAAATTGACATATTGGTTACAAAGCTATATAATAAGAGTGGTTTGAAACCATTCGAAACAACACAGCGAGTTAAAATAAGGCTTAGTCCGTATTCAACTTGAAAAAGTGGCACCGATTCGGTGCTTTTTTTATGCACAAAGAGTCCCTTGAAATCATCCAAAGGACTCTTTTTATCTCTACTATTTTCCAACCTCATTCAAGATCTCAATGACCTTATACAAATCTGGTTCTGTGATTTGGTATGGAGCTTGTTCACGGACGATTGGCTTGGCACAAAAAGCGATACCGATGCCAGCTGTCTTAATCATCGGCAAATCATTGGCACCGTCACCCATAGCAATAGTTTGCGAGAGGTCGAGGCCATTTTCTGCTGCCCAATCCTTGAGTTTAGCTACCTTGACATCTTTGGTGACGATTTCACCATAAACCTTACCCGTCAAAACACCATCTACCACCTCTAGATGGTTAGCCATAACATAGTCAATGCCTGCCTCCGAGGCTAGTCTGTCAACCGTCTCGTGGAAGCCTCCAGAAACCAAACCTACCTTGTAGCCACGTGAATGAAGTTCATCCACAAGTTCCTTAGCTCCCTTATTAAAATGAATGCGAGCATAGACCTTGTCAAAGATACTTTCTGGTAATCCTTTTAAGGTTGCTACACGCTCATTGAGAGCCTGTCTAAAATCCAATTCGCCACGCATGGCACGCTCTGTGATTTCAGCGACCTCTTGGCCGACACCTGCCTCTTCTCCCAGTAAATCAATGACTTCTTCTTGGACAAGAGTTGAGTCTACGTCCATGACCAATAACCCTTTAACTTGTGACATAATTACCTCTCTTTTTTAAATACCTATTTTATTTTTAACTAGGTTGGCGTTTAACTGTAAAATAATAAATGCTTCTTACAAAAAATCCTGGACCAAGGTCCAGAATCTTTTACTTACATACGAATAAGTTCTCGTGTTTTCTCATAAGATGATACAAAACGCTCTGTTACACCAGGTTCTACTGTTTCCAAGGCGTAAGAAATTTCTTCTAAAGATGCATCATAATCGTGGTCAACTTCGAACAATTTTAGGGCGTGTTCAAAGCTACTTTGAACAGCAGGTTCGAAAGAACGGTAACGGTTTGAGTACTGCAAAAGCTGTTCTGTCAAGGTTGCATTTTGAACAACCAAGTAAGCTGTCTCTTCCAAATGATCGATGGCATTTTTAGAGGTTTCAGTCAAGCGCATTACCGCATCAATATTAATACGTCCACGGCTAAGCTCATCCATGAGAGCCTCAATCTGAGCGCTTGTTGAGAAGAAAACACTCAAGAAGGACTGAGGAATTCCTGGAAGGTTACGTTTTTCCATGAAACGCTTGATAACATGCAATTTATTAACATACACATCAAGTGCTTCACGTGCCTTAGCTTCATTTTTCTCAATAGCCTGAAGGTTTCCAAAGACCTCTACCTGTCCATTTTCAACAGCAGACAGGGTGTTGAGACTCTTTTCAAATGTTTTCTCAAGCTCTGAGAAAGGTTTAACCTGAGTATCAAAGTTTTCAAGAGTTGGAAGAACAGCTGTTTCCACACCTGAAATATCAGAAGCAAAGCTACGAACATCCGCAGCATAAGTTTCATCAAAAATGTAAGTTAACATGAGACGTTCAAGCTCTTCTTGAAGTTGCTTATTATTATTCTTAGCATGCTTGAGGTAGTCTGGCAAGACTTTCTTGTGACGCATAACAACCTTGTAAGACGCAATTTCACGTTCAAAAATGCTATATAAGTTGTTAATCTTATCTTGAATCTCAACATTTTCTTCTTCCGCACGATCCAAGTCAAGAGAAACCAACTCACTTGAATTTGAACGAATAGCTTCACGAATCTCTTGGAAACGACGTTCGATATTTTTTTCAGGGAAGTGATAATTTTGCTCAATCAGCTTACGATAGCCAGATTCCAAATCATCCAACTGATCTGGGAAGTCGTCTTCCAACTTAGCGACAATGGCTGGAATCTTCTCTGAAATTTGACCCAAAGCAATAGTGTGCTCTTCTGCACGATCCAAAATACTTGATGCTTCAACAGGGTCACCCGATGAATTGAGAGTCACGAATTCTGAAAACTCAGCTTCAATATTTTTAAGCTGTTTATTGATTTCACTCATGGTAGAGCCAAAGTTATCAGAATTTTCTTCAATAGAGTTTTGCAACTCTTCATACAAGTCAAGAGCATGCTTCACACGAGCACTATTCTTTTCTTCTTGTTCTTTCAAGGTTGAGAGAGCCTCACGGATAGACTTAATGTCTTCTTCCACAAGATCCAACTGACTCTCGATATTATTAATTTCACCACTAGCCTTGAAAAAATGGAAGGTATCGTTCATATTTTCAGCTTCGAAAATATGATTTTCAATATCTGCAAATGAATTTGTCGAGATATCTACCCATTTTTGATTCCATTCACGGAAGGTTGTCTGACTTTGCCCAATCAAGTGAAGCTTTTTGACTTCTTCAATTTCTTCATTTATCGGCAAGTCAAACAAGCCTTGCTTGCGTTCTTCAAGATTTGCAATCCGCGAATCATTTCGTTTTCTAATAAGAATACCGACTAAGTAAGCGACAATTACAAGTATAACTACCACTACAATCAGTAAAACAATTCCGCTAGACATAGTTTCTCCTTAATCGTCTATTATGTTCATAAATGTAGAATAACATTACGATTATATCATAGTTATCCTAGCATTGCACCCTTTTCTAAAAGAATATTAGATATCTAGAGTACTGTAAACGGCATTTTCTTCGATAAATTCGCGGCGAGGTTCAACCTTATCTCCCATCAACATATCAAAAATCTTATCTGCTTCTGCAGCATCATCCACAGAAACTCGTGCCATCAAACGATTTGCAGGATCCATGGTTGTTTCCCAAAGTTGGTGATCATCCATTTCACCTAAACCTTTGTAACGTTGTACTGTAGGTTTTGAACGTCCCACACTGTAATTTTCAAGAGCAGCACGTAATTTTTCTTCCTGATTTACACCTGGTTGGATGTACTCTTTGATTTCAGAGCCAACCTTAACCCCATAAATTGGAGGTTGAGCAATGTAAACATAACCCGCTTCCAAGATTGGACGCATAAAGCGATAAATCAAGGTCAAGAGCAAGGTACGAATGTGAGCTCCATCAACATCGGCATCGGTCATGATAACCAATTTGTGGTAACGAGCCTTGCTGACATCAAACTCTGCACCAAATCCTGTACCCATAGCTGTGAACAGGGAACGAATTTCTTCATTAGCCAGAATCTTATCCATGCTTGCCTTTTCAACATTCAAAATCTTACCACGAATAGGTAGGATGGCTTGGAATTCACGGTTACGACCTGACTTAGCAGAACCACCAGCTGAATCCCCTTCGACAATGAAGAGCTCATTCATTTCGGCATTGTTTGACGAACAATCCGCCAACTTACCTGGAAGGTTAGAGATTTCAAGGCCTGACTTCTTACGGGTCACTTCACGCGCACGCTTGGCTGCAATACGAGCCTTAGAAGCCAAAATTCCTTTTTCAACAATCTTTTTAGCGATGGCTGGATTTTCCAAAAGGAAACGACTAAGGGCTTCGCTGAAAAGACGGTTAGTAATCTTAACCACTTCAGAGTTCCCTAGCTTGGTCTTGGTTTGACCTTCAAATTGCGGGTTGGGATGCTTAACAGAGATAATGGCTGTAAGACCTTCACGAACATCGTCCCCAGTCAAATTATCATCTTTATCCTTAAGAATCTTATTTTGACGTGCATAATCATTAATGACACGTGTTAAGGCCGTACGGAAGCCTTGCTCGTGAGTACCACCTTCATGGGTGTGGATGTTGTTGGCAAAACTCATGACAGTTTCATGGTAGCCAGTCGTATACTGCATAGCAACTTCGACTGAAATACCATCCATTTCACCATCCGTGTAAATAGGCTCATCAAAGATAACATCCTTGTTTTCATTGATGTATTTGACATAAGAGGTGATACCACCCTCATAGTGATAATGTTTCTCTTGCTCAAGACCCTCACGTTTATCAGTGATCGAAATGCGTAACCCCTTGTTCAAGAAGGCCAATTCTTGGATACGTTTAGCTAATTTTCCAAAATCAAACTCCGTTGTTTCTTGGAAAATTTCTGGATCCGGAGTAAAGTGAACGGTTGTTCCGTGTTTCTCTGTATCACCAATAATCGCTAAATCGTCTACCACAACACCACGTTTATACTCTTGGAAGTGAATATGGCCATTTTTATAGACCTTAACATCCAGTTGGGTTGAGAGGGCATTGACGACCGAAGAACCAACTCCGTGCAAACCACCAGAGACCTTGTAGCCGCCACCGCCAAATTTACCACCAGCGTGAAGGACCGTAAAGACTGTTTCAACCGCTGGACGACCTGTTTTCTCTTGGATGCCTACTGGGATACCACGACCGTCATCGACAACCGTAATGGAATTGTCAGGCTCAATAAAAACTTGAATATGAGTGGCAAAACCAGCCAGCGCCTCATCAATAGAGTTATCAACTATTTCCCATACCAAATGATGCAAGCCCTCTTTAGAGGTTGAGCCAATATACATCCCTGGGCGCATACGCACCGCTTCAAGTCCTTCTAGAACTTGAATCTGACTAGCATCATATTCTTGTGCTTTTTCTTCGAAATTTTTTAATTCATCAGTCATCTATGTCACTATCTCCAATAATGATTTATGGCCATCAACAAGTAAGGTGTCCATACCTGCCGCTTTTCCAGCCTCAATATCTATCTGGCGGTCACCAATGACCAAGCCGTGTTTAATATCGTATTTTTTTATTAAATAAAGGAAACTCTCAGGACTAGGCTTTCTCGCAAAACCATTTTCCGAAGTTACAATCTCTGTAAAGTAAGGAGTTATCTCTGCTTTATCCAGGATGTCTAGCACTAGATGGTTACGGTGGCTAACCAAAAAGTTACGCCCACCTTCAGCTACAATCTTAGCCAGAATCGCCTTAGCTCCTTCAAAAAGCACAGGTTCTTGCAAATGCTTAGCCTCTTCCTGCTTATATAGGGTGCGAAAATCAGCTATATCAGGTGCAAACATAGCAATGGCAGTGCTCGTTGATACCTTAAGGGCATCATAGACTGCTTGAAATTCCGCCGTACGGTTAAATTGTTTCAAAGTTGCTTGAAAGGCTTGGGTTGACACCTGATAATTATCTAGTAAGGTACCACCCAAATCCCAGATATAATCTCCATAATTCATAACCTTAATTATAACATAAAAGGTCAGATTTTGCTTGTTTTTCACAGCTAAAAAGGCTTGGAAAACCAGTCCAAACCTTAATTTTTTAGCTTAAAATCAAACTAGCCACAATAGGGCTGATAAAGACGTATAAAATCCCTGTCACAGCTATAGATAATCCACCCATGGCACCTGCTACTTGGCCATATCTAAAGGCAGCTCCAGTACCTACGGCATGTCCAGTTCCTCCGAGAGCAAGCCCAATAGCTACCGGGTCCTTGATTCCCATTATTTTTAGAAAAACAGGACCTAGGACAGAGGTTAGAATCCCCGTAATGACAACGACTACTAGGGTAACGGTCGTAATCCCTTGCATTTTCTCAGAGATTCCCACAGCCATGGCCGTTGTTACAGACTTCGGAAAGAGGGAAATCGCTAGGAAATAATCCATCCCAAAAAGCTTAGCAATCAAGGCCGTGTAACTTGTATTGAGAACACAGGCCAAAGTCGAACCAATCAAGATACTCTTATAATGGTGACGCATGAGGTGGAGATTCTTATAAAAAGGAACAGCTAGGGCAACCGTTGACGGAATAATCAAGCTATTAAGATATGAACCGCCTACATAGTAATCCTTATATGAAATTCCTGTATAGTGCAAAATCAAGATAATCAAGGCAGTAGATACAAGAAGAGGTGTTGTCAATGGATTAGGAAAACGACGGTAAATCAAAAGCCCGATTGTATAGGCCAACACAGAAAGGGTTAAGCCAAACAAGGGTGTGTTATAAAAATTAGCCACGTTTAACCTCCTTGTAGTCACCTTCGAAGTGTTTCTTGATAAAACCAACAACTACTGCAATCACTACAATATTAAGAACCAAGGCACCCATAATAATCAAAATAATAGGGACAATGTTATCAGAAATAGCATCCCATCGTTCCATAATACCGACACCTGCTGGCAAAAATAGAATGGTCATATTGGCTATTAAAAATTCTGCGACTGCATGAATATGACGCAAACGAATCCACTTGAGCTGCAGAGCAATCAAAAGCAAGAATAGACCAATAATGCTTCCAGGTATGGGTAGTTTAAAAAAAGTTGAAATGGCTTCGCCGATAACGGCAAACAAACAAATCAACATGAATTGAACGTAGTATTTCACGAGTTGCCTCCTAGGTTTAATCACCTAATAGTCTACTCCTTTTTTCTTGGATTTCAAGAGTTTTCAGTAAATTCTTTTGAAAAATCCCTACCGTCCACGGACTCCCTTTGAACAAGAAAAAACTCCAGCTCTAAGCTGGAGTAAATCACAGATGCCACCACCGAGAATTGAACTCGGAACGGAGCATTACCATTGCTCTATTATACCATTTAACTATAGCGGCAACTGTTTCTATCTTACCATATCACTGTTTACCGTGGCAAGACATTTTGCTTATTTTTTATAAATTTAAGTCTTGGTAAGGCGTACGGTAGCCAATTTGTAAAACCTTACCATCCTTAATCAAGATAGGACGTTTAATCAGCATACCATCTGAAGCTAAGAGTTTTACAGCTTCATCTACCGATAAGGTTGGAAGCTTGTCCTTCAATCCTAAAGAACGGTAGGATTGTCCACTCGTATTAAAGAATTTCTTGAGCTCTAAATCTGACCCCTCTAGAAGCTCTTTTAGAAATTGAGCTGAAGGTGGATTTTCCTTAATGTTGATGGACTCAACCTCAATACCTAATTGATTGAGTTCAGCTTTAGCCTTACGACAAGTGCTGCATTTTGGATATTCATAAAAAGTATACATGTTTTTCTCCTTTTCTATAGCATAAGCATGTTTCTACATCTTGTCAAACCTAAGCCCTTCCAAATGGAGTAAGAAACGCTTGGCAGCCTCTCCAGCAGCATAATTTCCTATATGACCGGTGTTAGGTAGGACACGGTGACAAGGAATAAGTATCAACCAGGGATTCTTCCCAACAGCGGTTCCAACAGCCTGAGCTGAATGACAAGAAAGCTGCTTACCAATCTGACCATATGATCTGCTTTGTCCATACGGAATCGCTCTTAAAGCCGACCAAACTTTTTGTTGGAAGTCTGTTCCTCGTTCAGCTAATGGAAGGATATTTGGGCTTGGATTTTCACCTTCAAAATAGGCCTGCAACCACTTCTTTGTCACTTCTAAAATAGGATTTGAGGTGTCTACTAACTTTTCCTCTTCAAGACCAGCTTGAAAATGATTTTGTCCTTCCAACCATATACCATAGAGGGCTTCCTCACTAGCCACCAAGGACAGGCGACCAAGGGGAGATACATAATACTGACGATAAAACATAGGTTCATTATAACAAAAGGCTCCTTGTCAACTGTAGTGGGTTGATGAAA
>OBXX01000454.1_pt1 | contig 19504 bp, 20 predicted proteins | sample 1495441 | NCBI WGS metagenome assembly OBXX01 (sample SAMEA2580168, study PRJEB22360) | human gut metagenome | biome: human gut; feature: human-associated habitat; material: faeces | place: Denmark | collected 2008/2010 | reverse complement strand
CTTCTATTGATTCCAATATCAAATGGAAGGCGGAAGATGGCATTAAGCGCCGCAATCATCCTCGCCGCGGGTGAGGGCACCCGTATGCGTTCCAGCAAGCCGAAGGGGCTGCACACCTTGGCGGGAAAGACTTTTCTGAACCGTGTGATGAATTCCGTATCGGCACTCAATCCCGACACGCTCGCCGTGGTGGTGCACTACCAGGCCGAGCGTGTCGCGGCCGCAGCGCGCTCCTACGATGAGCGTGTCACCATCGTCAACCAGGACGACATTCCGGGCACGGGCCGGGCCGTGCAGTGCGCCATGGCCCAATTACAGGAAGATGGGGCGCTTGACGGCGTCGTATTGATCGCCGCTTCCGACATGCCGCTGCTTGACGCCGGCACGCTGAATCAACTGCTTGCCTTCCATGAGCAGAGCGGCAACGGAGCGACCGTGCTCACCACCGTCCTTGATGATCCGACCGGCTACGGTCGAATCATCCGCGACAGCGAAGGCAATGTGCTGCGCATCGTGGAGCAGAAGGATGCCAACAGCAGTGAACTGGCCGTGCATGAGGTGAACACCTCCGTATATGTGTTCGACGCCAAGTTGCTGGCCGAGGCCATCGCCAACCTGAATTCAGACAACGCCCAAGGCGAGTTCTACCTGACCGATGCGCTCGAGACCGCCAAGGCGCATGGCGCGGTCGGCGCGTTCGCAGCTTCCGATCCGTTGAGCGTGGAAGGCGTGAATGACCGCGTGCAGCTTGCCGCACTGGCCAAAGCCCACAATGCGCGCGTGTGCGAGCATTGGATGCGCGAAGGCGTGACCATTCTTGATCCGGAAACCACATGGATCGAAGACGATGTTCGGATTGCTCGTGACGCCGTGATCCTACCCGGCTGCTTCCTTCAGGGCCATACCGTGATCGGCGAGGCCGCCGAAATCGGCCCGTACACCACGCTGATCAGCGCCACCATCGACGCCGAAGCCCATGTGGAACGTTCCCGCGTGCAGGAAACCCATATCGGACGTGCCGCCAACATCGGTCCATGGACCTACCTGCGCCCAGGCAACGACCTCGGTGAGGAATCCAAGGCCGGTGCCTTCGTGGAGATGAAGAAAGCCCACATCGGCAACGGCACCAAGGTACCACACTTGAGCTATGTCGGCGACGCCGATCTGGGCGAGCACACCAACATCGGCGGCGGTACCATCACCGCCAACTATGACGGTGTGCACAAGCACCACACCACCATCGGATCGAACGTGCACGTGGGCGCGGGTAACCTGTTCGTCGCCCCGGTCGAAGTCGGAGACGGCGTGACCACGGGCGCAGGCTCCGTGGTCCGGCATGATGTGCCGGCCGATTCCATGGTCTATTCCGAAAACACGCAACATGTAGTAGAGGGCTGGAAGCCCGAATGGGAGCGCTGATTATGCCGGCAGTACAAGATTCCATCGACGCCATCCGCATCGCCGCAGCCGCGGCTGATCGCATGAAGGCCACTGACATCGTGGCTTTCGATGTCACCGAACCATTGGCCATCACCGACCTCATGATGATCGCCAGCGCTTCGAACGAGCGTCAGGTACTGGCCGTGGCCGAGGAAATCGAAAAGGACCTTTATCTGAAAGACGGCAAGCGTCAACCACGTTCACGCGAAGGCCTGACCGAGGGGCAGTGGGTGCTACTCGACTACGGTGACTTCGTGATTCACGTCATGCATCAGGAGTCACGCGACTTCTATCGCTTGGAACGACTGTGGAAGGATTGCCCGAACATCGACCTCCAGCTCGACCACGCGCAGGACACGACGGAGGAAGCCGTCGAAGCGGAATAATCCAGGACGTGAGGAGAAGCATGCCGCGCAACGTAACGATTGAATCACGGGGCAATGTGCCACAGCATGTGCACGCCATCACGCTGGTACGTCATGGACGTACCGCATTCAATGCGCAGCATCGCCTACAGGGGCAGATCAACATTCCCCTTGACGAAGTGGGCGAGTGGCAGGTAAGGCAGACCGCAAGGGCCTTACGTGAGCTTTATGTGGACCATCGTCCGGATATTCCCAATCGACTGGTGGTCTGCTCCGATCTCGACCGTGCGGCCGCCACCGCACATGCCTTTGCCGATCCGCTGGGACTTACGGTGCATGCCGATGAGCGTGTGCGCGAACGCAGCTTCGGTGATTGGGAGGGCGTCGCCGTGGAAGAGCTCGCCGAACGTTACCCGGAGGATTATCGTTCCTGGGCCGAGTTCCGTGGCGGAGAACTCAAATATGGCGCGGAAAGCAAGGAACACGTCGGCAAACGTGGCGTGGAAGCCCTCAATGATTGGGCCATGCGAGCCGGAACCGACACCGACCTGTTCGTGTTCTCCCACGGCGCCTGGATCTCACAGACACTGCAGACGTTGTTGGGACTGAACGAAGTACAGCCCGATTTCGCCTCCATTCTTTCGATGCGCAACGCACATTGGGTGCGTCTTGTACCGATCGAAATAGGGGACACATTGCGATGGAGATTGCTGGATTACAATCACGGTCCGGCAATCGCCGATACCGAACAGTGGGAACATCCACGCCGCCAAGGCCTTGACTTTTAAGGATTCCACGAATTTTCACATAATCGCCAGTCCTTTTGAAGCGATACTCGCTATCGTCGTGTGCTGTGAAGAATTTTTTCAAGGGAATTTCATTTTCATCAATCTCGGCAGGTGCGCTTGCCGCAGTGACGTCCTTCCTCCTTTCCGCGAAAATCGGCATAGCGGGTTCGGTGATCGGTGTGGCGGCCGGATCCATCGTCTCCGCCGTTTCGACGCAAATCTATAAGAACGTATTGAAGGCATCGGGCGAAAAGATTCAGAATGCGGTGCCGTTCGGTTCGAACTCGGACGGGGAAACTCCTGAAAGCGATGCCAAAACCGATAACGGTACGGAAGCCACGCAGGTCATCGGCGAAGTCCGGCATGGCGGAAGCGATACCGCGGTCATTACGTCTGACCAGACTGCGGTGATGTCCGACTCGCCAAGGGTCATCGCCTCCGGTAAGGACGGTACGGAAGCCACAAGCGTATTGGCCAACCCTGAACGCAATACGAAAACCAAGCGGAGCGTCAAAGCTGGAAGCTCGTCCGCCGGCGGGTCCCGGACCATGCACCACACGGGGGAGACCCGTGTCATGGCGTGGTTGCATGGCAAATACGCACCGGCCATCATCGCATTCGTCGGCGCGCTGGTTGGCGTAGGACTGAGTGCGGGCCTCATCCTTTTCTTTACCCATGGCAAAGGTACGGACACCGTAGTGCATGACGTGGTGTACGAGAAGGTCACACCTTCGACGAGCTCGAGTGATACGGGCAGTACCGTCTCCGGTACCCCTACCTCAGGTTCCGGTACCACGACGAGTGGAACCGACACTACCGGCGGGGCGACCGATCAGCCGACCACCAGTGGCAGTGACAAGACCTCCGGCAGCACTTCCGACAGTACGTCAGGGACCAGCGGCTCGTCCGATTCCAGCACAGGCACCACCGATGGCGGCTCGTCGTCGACCGATGGTTCGGACTCCTCAAGTACCGATTCCGGTACCAGTTCCGGTTCCAATTCCTCCGGTTCCACCACAAACGATTCGACTTCCGGCACTTCGACAGGCGAATCGTCCGATTCCGGAACCAGCACGAATTCAAGCGGGACGACCGGTACGACGAACTGAGGTCACGCATCCAATCCTTGAGCGACACGCCGGGATTGCATGATTCAAGTCTGCGATGTATCTTATACAAGGTTTGCAGAGCAGACACGGGGCTATGGCGCAGCTGGTAGCGCATCTCCATGGCATGGAGAGGGTCAGGGGTTCGAATCCCCTTAGCTCCACGATGAGGGTTTTCGGAGAAATCTGAAAGCCCTTTTTTCATACCACAATCGTTGAAATTCCAACGATTGCGAGATGTTACATCACCCCGTCGGCAGTCCGTCAAAGTCCGTCAAAGTCCGCAAAAGTCAGCATTTTAGGTGGAGAACGAGGTGGAGAAAAATACACCCCCGAAGCCATACTGTTTCGCATGCGCAAAGAACAGACTTGGGGCACCATCATCACCATCCATGGCAAGTCCACGACATTCGAAGCCCGATATACCTACCGAAAGCAACGCATCTGCAAACGGTTCAAAGATAAGTTATCCGCCCAAGGATGGCTAAACAGCGAAAAAACGCTCGTAGAAGCCGACAGGAAGGGCATTAGCAAGTGGACTACGCCTAGCGAGCGTAAACGGCAGGAAGACGCCATAAACAGGCGTAAACGACTATTCTGTGACTACGTGATGGAGGACTTCGCGCCAACATGGCTGGAATACACGTCAGACGGGCGAGAACTCGAACTAGGAAGCAAGAGAAAGCACCGTGAATACCTCGCACATCTGTCCCATGCGTTCTTCTGGAAGTATCCAATCAACGAAATAACCACCGAAGACATCAATAGGTGGCTGGGGGACATGGACAACTTCAACGGCGCATACCCTCGCAAACGCACGTTCCAGCTCATGAAAGCCGTCATGCGAAAGGCGTTTAACGAAGGAGTCATAGACAGGTCACCAGTCACCATGAAAGCACCGGCTCTACCGCCATCCAAGCGTGCGGAAATTCCGCCAGCCACAGCGGAAGAGTTGCGGATAATCTTCGACCACATGCCTGAATGGACGAGATTGGCCATATGGTTGGGAGCAATCCTTGACCTGCGCACGGGTGAAGTTGTGGCCCTTCAAGTGCAAGACTGGAACCCGAAGGCCCAAACCTTAACCGTCCGTCATGGGATTGATGAAAAAAACCAGCTGAAAGGCGCGAAGTCAGCGGCGAGTCACGCCGTCCAGCCGGTTCCACCGAAACTCGCGGAACTCATCGAACAGGCATGCAAGGGCAAGAAGCCGACCGATAGAATCATCCATAGTAAATACGGTGACACCATCAGCGAAAACTCGCTACGCGACCATTTCAACAAAGCGAAGCAATACGCCAACCGTCCCGACCTCGTTTTTCACACTTTCCGAGCGACCAGCATCACCGCCGCCGCGAACCAAGGCGTAACTCTCAAGGAAACGATGCAATGGGGACGCCATGCAGATGCCAAAACGTCCATCGAACGATATCAGAGGGCTTCTGGGCATAAGCGAATGCGACAAATTGCGGAAGGAATCGAAAACGAGCTTATGGGGCGTGAACCGACAGTCGAAGAGCTCGAACAGGAGATAGCCCAAACAGAAAAACGGCTAGCCAGCCTGAAAAGCCAACTAGCCGTCTTAAAAAGTCACCAAAACAAGTGAGCAAGTGAATCGGGGTCTACGTATCGCCGTCCGGCGACCTTATAAGTCTTGATTCTGCCGCCATGGATTAAATCGTAAACATGTTGCTTCGAACACTGTAAATACGCCTGAGTGTCCTTGACGGTCATCAACGCGGGCAAGTCGTTTCGTCTCATGCTTCACCTCCCTCGGTCGAAACACAGGCCATCAGCTGTTTTGCCACATCTTCCGGTATCCACGCAGAAACACCCCTATACGGGCTGACATCAGGCCTAGAACAGCGAAGCATACGCCGAGCAGAAACGATGGAGCGACGGCGCTTATCATCATCAGTCATCGTGGAAGCGTTCGCACACACCCATCGGCGAACCAACCTGCGATACTGCCAGAACACCTCATAGGAGCATTCATAATCCAGCTGTTCCCTCAACGGGAGTTTCCCGTCATGGCCCCAAACGCGACCGGAACGATATTGCCAATCTTCCGGCATATTAGATATCTGCCGTTGGTAGTGGGCCACGCCGCGTGCCGCGTGCTTCGCCAGATACATTAGCAACCGTTCAGGTGTAGCCGATTCCAACGTAACACCGTCCACCGTGGGAGATTGCCCCAGCTCCACCGTTTGGAAATTCTGGGCATCCACCTTAGCGCCGATGCCGTCAGCGTTCACCAGCTTCACCCAATAGGCTAATGCGCGATACTGTTCCACCACATCCCAGCGATGATGTACGTAGCCACGTTTCACACCTCCCGTCTCCCAGTCGGCCAACCAGCAAATAATATGCAAATGGGGATTGCCGCTAGCCTGAAATTCGAGAATCCAGTAATAATGCCGCATCCCACGCCTACGCATATAGACCAGCCATGCGTTCAACCACCGATGGAACTGTTCACTGCTCACGTCAGCCATCTGTTGCTTGGGCATGGTCAGTGTCACGAAGGCGGCTTCACCGTCGATGGCGTCGAAATCAATCTGTTGCAAGCGTTGCTCATTGCGTCGCGCCACATTAGCCGTCCAACCGTTCGTATTGGAACGTTCAGGCGCTTGTATCGATGTCAGCTTCATGATTTCGCCCGTCTCTGGGTTCACCAGCTGTTGCCATTTGCTGGCGCTCATACCGTGCGCTCTGATTGAAATTGTTGGCATTTGATACCTCCTTTCGTCGGGCAAAGCGCCCTATTTTTCGTATTCGAGAAAAGTTGTTGAGATATAGAGTCCCCTCTCAAGAAGGAGAGGGAGTAGGTTGACCACCGCTCGAGTGTTCCTCGACTATGAACCCAGCCGCCTCTCTGAGTACTGAGGTGTCCACGTCGAAACCCCCACGTCCTCGTGCTTCCGCGTCTTCCGGCACTCACTACGCCGTCCGCTTGCGTTCGCTCTCGCCCTGCGCTCCGCTTGGTGCTACGCGCTGGGCTACCGTTCACACCGCTACCCGGCTGTTCGTCACCGTCAGTCGCTCCGCGCTCGTTTGGTGGGCGATTTCGAAGTGTCCACTGCGTGCCGCCGCACGGTGCCCGCACCTAGTCTGCGTGCAGTCTGCACGGCTCCTACTTCCTCTTGATGGTGCGATACCCCCAAGGTCTTGATACGAAAAGAGGGGACGTGGTAACACGTCCCCTCCGGGTAATCAATATCAGTCATTCAAGCCGTCAGACACCGTTTCCAGTGTCGAACCGTTCAGAGCTTTTGCGGCTTCCGTGACGGGCAGGTAGAAGAATCTCACGCTCTTCGTATGACCGTCCTCAGATTGCACGACCGCGCCACCGCGTCGATTCGACGGAATCTCGGTAGGCACAGGGTCACCGTCCGGAATCGAGCCAAGAATAGCTTCGCTAGCTTCACGAGTGGTCACTCTCAGGCCGAAGCGAACAACGCAGTTATCCCTGATGTTTGTAGGAATCGAATCAGCCGTAGGCTTCTGGGTCAGGAGCATGACGCACCATCCAGCCGAACGACCCTTGCGGACGATGGTAGCCACCGCGCGCTTACAGCGCTCTACAAGGGCCTTATCCTCTTTCGACCTGCCGGTGATGTCGAAGAGTGTTTGACATTCGTCGATGACGACAAGATGGAACGGGTGTAGGGCAGAAGCGCCAGCATGCCAAAAGTCCGGGTCCACGTCACTCCACGGATGGTTTTTCAGGTCATCTACACAACGGTTCGCGAGACTCTCCAACTGCTCAGTGGCAGTCTCCAAATCCAAATCGCAATCGTTATTGTAGAGGGTCGCCGCATGCTGAGCCCAGCTCCAATCCATGCCGCCCTTACCGTCAAAAATGGCAACGGACGCCTTCGGAGACGCCAATAACGGGAGCGTCAGCAGAGTTGCACCGGCCGATTTGCCAGCTCCAGGAACGCCGCCCACGACGATGCCGGATGTCTGAGCGTACGAGAGTTTGGCATAATCGGAATCCTCGGTCATACCGTAGGTGACGGTTTTCCCGTTCCAGTCGGCAAGGTCAGACGCCTTGATGGTCTTGGATTCATCGAGTGGGTTCTTGGGTGTCGTCTCATAAAAGTGCAACATCCAATGCCCCGGCCCCAAATGGTCAACTTTATATGTTTCCGCACGCATGGCACCAAGGCCATCCCTACACTTCTTATCGACAAACTCATCCGTTACACCCGTTAGATTGCAGGTGAAGTCGAGCAGTTTTTCGTCGCCGTCAACGGCATAACGCGCCACATAATCACGGTTCCCGCCGAAGTCGGTAGTACTGTCCTCGAACGGGCGCAAACCAAGCACACGCTCCACAATGAACTCGGGGCTATCGCCCTTAATTCTATGCGGGAGAGCCATCAACCAGCGCCAGAACGGAAGCAGATTACGCAAAGACGGATGATGAAGACTGCACAAGAGCGGAATCACCCAGATGATACAAACCGTCACCAACGTCGTAAATTTCGGGCTGAACATGAAGACACCCGCCCAGAAAACCGTTGAGATAACACACACCACAAGGCGCAAATGCCAACCGTCTTCATCCCAATTGACGACATCACGAAGGGGCATCATCATAACGGTGAAAATCGCCGCCAGCGCAAAAAGTTTAAGAATAAATAGTAAAATATCCAATGTTATTCCTTACAAAAAAAGCTGGGGCAGGGCGGCAACCCCACCCCAGCAGGAATGGCAATATCAATATCTAGGATGGGTCAGGCGGTTATCAGGCCGCTTGACCTTTCCTTATAAGCGTTTGGACTCGTAGAAGAAGAGTCCGCGTCCGCGCGTCTCCAAGTGTTCAGGGACTGGCAGAAGGTCGCATCTGTAGGGCACTGTGCGGAATCCGTCGAATAGACCACGCCCGTGCCAGAAGTAGACCAACCGGTTCCAATCCAGAACCCAGCTGAAAAGACAAAGAACGTCACGGCGATTATTGACACAATCATCAGAATGTTCGTCTTCTTAGCCTCACTCATGAAGCCCCTTTTCCGCGAGAGTCCTCACTGCCGCCGCCCATGAGATTTCATGGGAATCAGCGTAGTTGACGATTTCGGCGTACAGGTCGATAGGAACGAGAACCGTTCTTGTGACCATCGGAACACCCATATCTACTCCTGCTTGAAACCGCTTGCGGAAAAACTCAGGCCGGACTTCAAACGACCGCCCTTATTCGACGCCCAAGGTCGCATCGCAAACTCGGTGAAGATAATCGGTGCGTCTTCCTTGATGACGGGACGAACCTTAGACCAGACCTTCACATTAATAATGTCGGCAAGGGTCTCGGTGTCGCCAGCGAGCGGTTTGGCGAACACACGGATATTCCATTGGTGTTCACCTTTATCGTTCAGCTTTTCCGTGCGAGTTTTGGTCTCGTCGTCGTAATTCTCGACGGGGTCAGCATCAACGCCGACCGCCATCATCTTCGACGCAATCGCTGTCTGGGCGATTGGAATGTTGCGTGTGTCTGCAAACTTACTTGCAAACGCCATGGTGGTAATCCTTCCACTCGTGCTATCACTATTTAGTTATAAATCCCGCCGCGATAGCTCGTAGGCGAGAGCGAGTTCGCTGTTCGGGGTGGGGTTATCGCCCTTCCGAAGGAACCGATTCAATGATAGCAAGGTGACGAATACCTACAGAATTACCTTTTGTTAGTATATCACATATCGTGTTATACTGGGATTGTTCACACAAAGAGCGGGAAAACGTTGGAATTTCAACGATTCATCATTATGTGGGCAGTTCCAGTGTAACACGAGAATGGCGGAAAATAGCCAAAACCGGAACCCAACAAACTTCTGGATATTCACAAGCCCTTCACAAAATAGGACGAAAAACCCGACCATAAAAAATCCGACGCAAAAATTTCCAAAAAAACAAAAATCAAATTTACGAATTTTTACGTAATAAAAAATCCGATGGAAAACCCGACAGACAGGAAAAACACAGCGTGCTAACGCACGCGTGCGAACCGTTAAACGGGCGGCAGGTCTGCGCTTCGCCTCAGAAACCGCGCCAGTGCGAAACCGAGTCTAACGCGGGGGTGCCCCCTACCCCCGCAGACAGAGCAACGGAGAATGAAGAACCGTTCATACTTAGGTGGAGAATGAGGTGGAGCGTAATACGACACACCGCGAAAACGTTGAAATAGCAATAAAGAGAGAGAGTCCCCTTAGCTCCACGATGAGGGTTTTCGATGAAAGTCGGAAGCCCTTTTTTCGTATGGTGAACCGCTGCCGAACCGGTGGCATGAACTGAGCCGATATGAACCAACCGCAACAGGCCATTGGCGCAGCACAGTCAATGTGACGGTATTCACGCAGAGTGAACATGTGTCGAAAGCCTTGCTGCCGTAGTCTGGAAACACGTCTTACACCACAGACGCACGAGTTGGAAAGGACCGCAATCATGGCAAATCTCACTGCGGAGATGAAGGAATTCCTCAACGGCAATCTGGCATGGGTCGCGACCATCGGCAAGGACGGCCATGTGGATCTCGGACCGAAGATGAGCATGTTCATCATCGACGACAATCACATCGGCTATCACGAGCGTACCGCCGGACAAATGTACCGTAATCTGCTTGATGGCAGCGAATTGGTCGTTGCCGTTGCGAACCTCGAACAGAGGAAAGGCTACCGTTTCCGTGGCAATGTCGTACTGCACGACAACGACGCGATTTACGAGGAACAGGTCAAAATCGCCGAGGAACGCGGCACGAAGAAGCCCATGACCATTCCGGTGTTGCAGATCACGGAAATCCAGGATCTGACACCGGGACCGACAGCCGGAAAGACCATCGTCAAGGATTGACGATCATGGTCGGTTCACCAAACCCGTACGGGATGGTTGACCGATGGACCCGGTCCGATATGGCGGATTGAACGCTTTACAGCATGCTTTCCGTCATATCGGCCCAGTCATATTGGGCCATGTATTCGCCATGATACAGATTCACGGCGCCGGGTTCTCCCTTCAGGAAACGGAACAGGTCGCAGTTGAGCGCTTCCGTCTTGATTGCCACGCTGTCACGGCCGCGCACGATGATGTCATCTTGGCCGATCGGTTCCAACGTCGTCTTCAGATCGTGGATGAGATTGCGTACTTGGGTGCGGCGCGACGCCGAGTTGGAGGCATCCTCCCATAATGCGGTGATGAGTTCGCTGATGGAGCAGCGTGCACCTTTACGATGCACAAGATACGCGAATAATTCCTTGGATTTGTTGCGATCGAACTTCAACGGTTCGCCGTGATGAAACACATCGAAATCCCCGAAACAGCGTACTGTGATACGTTCGTCGTTCTCCGACTCGATGGGGTTGCGCAGATTGGACAATGCGGTGCGCACATCATCCTCGCTGGCGGGTTTCAGCAGGAATCCACTGACGTACATACTGTGTGCCTCGAGCGCGTGCTCGGCATGGGCGGTAACGAAGATGATGTTAATGCTCTCGTTGCCTGCCTTGAGTTTTTGCGCCAATTCGATGCCATTCATGCCGGGCATTTCGATATCGAGAAACACCACGTCGAAATGGGTTCGGGAAGCCTCGTCCAACGCCTGTTGCGCCGACAGCGCCTTCATGCAGGTGCTGTCAGGCTCGACATCGCGCAGAATACGGCATAATGCATTGATCGCAAGCTGTTTGTCATCGACGATGAGGATGTTCATGCATTACCGCCTTTGGGAATGGTGATGGTCAGGGTCGTTCCGTGATCACTGGCGTATGTGAGGGAACCATTGCAGATGATACCTAACCGTTTGGCCACGCGATCCAGGCTGGCCGTGTGATGGTCGGCTTCTTCAGGGCATTCGGATTCGACATCGTCATGCACGCTGATGTAGTCAGCCACGTCATCGTGCCATACCTTGATGACGAGTGCCGGATCGTACGCGTATGGAAGATGGAATTTGACGGCATGCTCCACCAAAGGCTGCATGCTGAGTGGCGGAAGACGGAAATCCAATGTGCGTATGTTCCAGGATATTTTGATGCTGTGCGGGGTGTCGGTCTGCACCAGGCCGAGGTATGCCTTGACATGCTGGATTTCCTTGCGCACGGGCACCAGTTGGGATTCTCCGACAGCATCGATGTTGCCGCGCAGGTACACGGACAGCTCCTGCACGGCCTTTCTCGCCCTGGTGGAATCCTCCATGCACAACTCCTGGATGGCGGTCAGCGAATTGAAGATGAAATGTGGGTGCAATTGCTCGGTAAACAGCTTCGCCTTGCTCTCCGCCAATTCATGTTCGGCGAGGATTCGCCGTTCTTCGTTGCATTGCCGCCGCAGAATGAACAGTATCATCAGGGAGAACGCGATGGCCGGGTACATCAACGTCAACGAATCATGGCGATTCTCCACGATTCCAGCGGCGATCGGTAGCATGAACAGGGCCAGCCATTGCAGCAGGACGTGCTTGGCTCCTCCGGCATTCGCGAGTGGCACCACCAGCAAGGAGACCAGCATCTGCAGTGCGGCCATGTCATCCGGCAGCATGTGCAGAGGCCCCCATACGAACGCATTGCCTTCCCCGATGCGGAACACCCAGCCGGTCCAAGGGTTGAGGATGATCAGCAGCATGTTCAAAACGCCCGGCGTGACGATGAGACCGGTGGTCGTACGCCTCGCTTTCGGGGAAAGATCCGTCGGCAGATTGGCACATGCCAGCAGAATGAAGCCGGTGACGGCCACAGGCCCCACCATGTACGTACCATAGTTGCCGATGTACGTCATCATGATGGAGAAAGTGTCGTCAAGACCGGTGAACCTCTGGGCCAGCAGACCTCCGAACGTGTTGACGGCGTGCAGTGTCAGTACCGCCGCGAATGCCATACGACTCCGGCGCGTATCATCGCCGAGCGCCACGGCGACGATCAGTACCGCAAGTATCGCCAGCGTGAAGATTCCGATGCTGGAATTAATCGTATTGCAAGCCATAAGGCCCCTTCTGCCCGAATGGGGTACGCTTGCGCACCCCCCTGACGAACCAGTATAGAAGAGGGTGCAAGACGGGGCATAAGAGCGTGTGGATTGCGGTGGATAACCATGATTCATCCACATATCCACAGAATCCGTCGAGCCGGTGGCATGGGCGGACAGGTTCTGCCATGCTGGGCTGCACGGGTGGACGATGACGACCATTCGGGGACATATAGACCAAAGAAGGTGAACCATGACATCTCGAACGACACGACGTCGATGGGCGGGCCTGGCAATGGCGACGCTCGCGGCGATGATCCTGCAGCCGGCGGCTCAGGCCACACCGCAATTGGCCGACCTGAAAGTCAAACAATCCATGAGCGTTCAGGCCGGCACGCAGGTGAGTCTTACAGGCAAGACATTGACGGCCATACCGTTGGCTTCCTACACCGCGGCCAACGTGACCGACGGCAAGATGGTCGGATATGACCTGACCACCATACCCGCGTTGCGCGATGCCATCGCGTCGGCGGCCAAGGATATCGGCGCCACGCAGAAAGACCTGAACGTCAACGGCACACTCGATCCCATGGTCTGGGTCGTCAGGACCCTCACCGATGCGAACACCCATCCATGGGGCGGCCGACTGCGTGATTTCTGCGACAGCCTCGCCAAACAGGACGCGTTCAAGCAACAGCAAGGCACGAAGTTCACGCAACTCAATGCCGCCGGAGACGCCATTTCAACCGGAGCAGTGCTGACCCCGGGCATCTACGCCGTTGTGGACCGCACTCCAGCCACCGTTGAGCAGCAATCCGAGTCTGCGTCAATCATGATGATGAACGGTACCGGCGTCAGCGGCGCAGACCAACTGATTACGGCGGATGGCAGCACCGTCGAACTCGGACAGGTCATCTACAAGCTTTCCGAAGTGGAAACACCCGACAAGCGGGTCAAGGAGGGCGACGCATGGAAAGAGGGAACCACCGAAGCCATCGGTAAGAACCTGACCTACCGCATCACGCAGAAAATCCCGAATTGGACCGGATACGAACACTACTACCTCGCACTGAACGATACCTTCGGCAAGGGCATCGACTATGCGGGATTACAGTCCATCACCGTTGACGGCAAAAGCCTGCCGACCGACTTCTACCATGAGACCATAGCCTCGAATACGGTCAGTTGGCTGTTCGGCGACGCACAAGGCGACGTGCTCGTCTCCGACGCTTCCAAGCAAGCCCTGCCGGTCGGGGCGACAATCGTCGTCACCTACACCGCGCGACTCAACGGAGACGCCGCCATCGCGCCACAATGCAACCCCAATTCCATCAGCCTCGAATACTCGCACAACCCGAATTCGTGGAACGACCATAACGATGTGCCCGGCAACGAAGTCAACGTCTGCACAGGCGCCGTGAACCTGAAGAAAGTGGACTCCGACGGCAAAGACCTCAGCGGTGCCGAATTCACCATTGCCGAAGGTGCGAATGGAGGAGACCCCCTGAAACTGATCCGCATCGACGACGGCACTTACCGTCTCGCCACGGACAAGGATGAGGCGAAACTGACCACCACGACGATCCTAGCCGGCAATGTAAGCATCAGAGGATTGAACGGCGAATACACCATCAGCGAAAAGAAGGCCCCGGAAGGTTTCTCATCACTGATGCTGCCAAGCGCCGTCATCAACGTACACGTCAACCAGCAACAGGGGACGTACGGCGTGGAAGTGAAATCCGACCCCAACAAGCTGATCAAACTTGACGGAACGCAAACCGTGACCGTCACCAACGTGCGATCGATAGTGCAAATGCCATTGACCGGTGCAGCCGGACTGACCGCAATCCTCCTACTGGCCGCGGCACTGCTATCCGGAGGCCTCACATTGCTGCGCATCACACGAGAATCCGCCGACCGATAGACGGAATTCGCAATGATGGACAAGCGGACAGGCAAGGCACGGCACAAGCATGAACCACCTTTGCGGCTACGAATACGCTGGCTTGCGGGAACGGCAATGCTGCTGGCCACGGCCCTGCTCGTTAGCCTTCCGCTCACCCTGCGCACCACCGACAATATCGAACAAATGTTCGACACGCGTGCGTATGCGAGCGCCGTGAACGATACGGCGCTCGCAATCATCACGCAGACGAAAACCAACGCGCGCCGGTACAATGAACGGCTCGCCAGCGGCAATGACCTCGAGTCCGAAACGGCACGGCAAACCGAAACCATACCGGAATACGCCCAACAGCTCGTCATACCGCCCAGCGATATCATGTCCACGATCGCATACCCGAGGTTGGGCATCAATCTGCCGATTCGTCACGGTGCCGACGAGAACTCGCTTGCGGCCGGCGCAGGACACTGGCAAGGAACATCGCTGCCCATAGGCGGCAAAGGCACCCATGCCGTAATCACCGCACATAGGGGATTGGCCGACAAACTCATGTTCACCAAGCTCGACCAAGCCAGGAAAGGCGATGAATTCACCCTCACGACACTAGACGAAACGCTTACCTACCGAGTGGAATCCATACGCACTGTCACCCCTGACGACATAAGCTGGGTCAAACCGGAAACCGGGCAAGACAAGGTCACACTGCTCACCTGCACGCCATACGGCATCAACACGCATAGACTGCTCGTCACCGGCACCCGCATACCCAACCACGATGAACGATCCCAAGACCCCGGATGCGCCATAGCCAACGTCCTTGCCTCGACGGGAGCGATACTTGCCATCATCTGGAGCGGCACCATCGCCATCATCCGCCACTACCGACGCATCTGGCGCAGACGCCCCCACGGATACAATGAGCATCATGATCGACGAAGTACTGTTCCTACGCCACGGAAGAACCGCCTACAACCTTGGCAGAAGACTGCAAGGCCAAATCGACATCCCCCTCGACATCGTCGGCCGATGGCAGGTGGGCCAAAGCGCCTACGAACTTGCCCGCCCATACTACTGGGCGAAAATCACCAATCAGGCACAGCATCCCGAAACCCTGCAACAACCAACCGGACCGGACGCGCACCTCGCCGACCCGAACGAAATCACACAAGCGCCGGCATCGAAACGCCAGATGACCATCATCTCCTCCGACCTGTTCCGCGCACAACAGACCGCGCGCGCCTTCGCCAACCTGCTCGGCCTGCCCGTCGAATACGACTCCAGGCTACGCGAACGCAGTTTCGGCGAATGGGAAGGCATGACCCGTGAGGAAATACGAGAAGCCAACGCCCCGGACTACGACTCATGGCGCTCACATACCGGCGGAGAACTCAACCATGGCGTGGAAAGCCGCACCCACACCGGACAACGAGGAAGCCGGGCGGTGCTCGACATTCTTGACCGACACCGCGAAAACATCGTGCCGACCACACTGCTTATCGTCGGCCACGGATCCTGGATCGTAGCCACCATCGAAACACTGCTTGGCATGGACCCCGACAGTCTCAGCAACCTTGGCTCCATGCGCAACGCCTTCTGGTCACGCATGACGCCTGCCGGCGATGCGGAACGACCCCGATGGACACTTGACGAATTCAACCAAGGTCCGGCCATTGCAGCATTCACCGACTGGGAGAATGGACCCGACGACCTCAGAGGACCGAACATGCCGCAATGGAAACCGATCATGCAGTAAAGGGGCTCACGGATACACCCCGAGAAACCCCGATTCCACAGCCGGAACATGAACAGTCGGTTAACGTTTCACCTTGCGCATCGCAAATTCTGCGCATAGGACTATCCTTAATGAGGTTGTATGCCCGGTCACACGGTTTCCTGCCGCGGATCTCGGGCTACCGTACAGCGATAGAACGTCAGAAAGCGCGAAAGGCGGGTGAGAGACATGTTGAGAATGTTCAGAACGATTAACGGCCAGGTGGAACAGATTCAAAAACCTGAGAACGGCTCCTGGCTGTGCCTGTCCGAACCAACCGACGTGGAGCTCGCCAGCGTCGCCCAAGAAACCGGCATCGACCTGGCCGACCTGCGCGCCCCGCTGGATGACGAAGAGCGCTCGCGAGTCGATGTCGAGGATGATTACACGATGATCATCGTTGACATCCCGACCGTCGAGGAACGCGGCGGTCGTGACTGGTACGAGACCATCCCGTTGTCGATCATCATCACGCAGTCGATGATCATCACCGTCTGCATGCAGGACACCCCGGTGCTGCATCCGTTCATGGAAGGTACCATCCGCGGTTTCAACACGTACATGAAAACGCGTTTCATCCTGCAGATCCTCTACCGCAACGCCACCATGTATCTGCGTTACCTACGCATCATCGACCGCGAGAGCGACAAGCTCGAACTGAAACTGCGCCATTCCATGCAGAATCGTGAGATCCTCATGCTACTTGAACTGAGCAAGACCTTGGTCTACTTCACCACGTCACTCAAATCGAATGAAATCGTGATGGAGAAGCTAACGACCCTGCCCCGTATCAAGCAGTACCCGGAGGATGAGGATCTGCTCGACGACGTCATCACGGAAAACAAGCAGGCAATCGAGATGGCCAACATCTACAGCGGCGTTCTTGCGAACATGACCGACGCCTTCGCGTCGATTGTGTCGAACAACCTGAACAACGTGATGCGCATCTTCACCATCATCTCCATCACGCTGTCGATACCGACGTTGATCTTCTCCATGTACGGCATGAACTTCCAGCAAGGCATGTTGGGCATGCCGTTGTCCGACAAGCCGTGGGGCTTCGTGGTGATCATCCTGATCTCACTGGTGCTTTCGGGAATCGTCACTTGGTTCCTTACTCGTTCACGCATGTTCAAGTAGATTGTGCGTCACCGGCCGGTGGTCCCGCCGCCGGCGCATGATGGGTGTTCGGAAGGCGGTTACATGACGCACGGGATACGGAACATTGCGGCGATGCTGTGTGCCGCGTCGATTGTGGTTGGCGTGAGCGCATGCGGCACCTCCATCTCCGTGGTGACCAACGGCCAGGCGCAGGGGCCGACCATCACCATCGGCGTAGCCGCCGATCAGCCGGGACTCGGCTTGCTGCACGGTAAGGATTATTCCGGGTTCGACATCACCGTAGCCCGATACGTCGCACAATACCTAGGATTTGCCGACAAGCAGGTCGTGTTCGCAAAGGTGATTCCCTCGACTCGCGTTTCGGCATTGACTTCGGGGGATGTCGATATGGTCGTGGATTCCTTCGCGACGAACACCGACCATGACGACGAAGTGACCTTTGCCGGACCGTATCTTACGGTACGTCGGGATTTGCTGATTCGTGCCGATGATAAGGATGGGATCCTGAGTGTCGATGATCTGGACGGCAAAACCGTATGCACGGCCAAGGGATCCATCTCCGGCTCCGATATGCGGAACCTGACCGACAAGATGACGGTCGAGGAACGTGACACCTATCCGCAGTGCGTCACGGCGCTGATGATAGGCGAAGCCGACGCCATCATCTCCGATGACGTCATTCTTACGGGACTTGCGGCCGACAGGGGAGGCGGCTACCTGAAGGTGGTCGGCGAACCGTTCGGCGAACAATCCTATGGCATCGCCGTCAGGAATGGTAAGAGTGAGCTGGTCGGACAGATTGACGCGGCACTCAAAGCCATGGTCGCGGACGGTTCATGGTCGAGTGCGGTGCAAGCCCTGAAGCAGGGTATCGGATACACCGTCGACGTTTCGTCGAACCCGCCTACGGTGCGGCGGAAAAACTGATCTGCATGCCGCTTCTTGGATAATGATTATCGCCTTGCCAAGTGTCCAGTTGCGCGGCTAGTTTCATGCATTATGAATGACACCGAGAAAAGCGCACAGGCGCAGTCGAACGAATCCGCCGAGCCGTCGTTTCGCTACAATGCGAAGCTGGCTCAAGGCGTTGAGGAGAAATGGCAGAAGATCTGGGATGACGAGGGTACGTTTTGGGCGGCCAACGTCAACGGCGAGCTGAAGGATGGCAAGGGCCACAACGCGGAGGGCCGTCCATCCTACTTCGCCATGGACATGTTCCCCTATCCATCGGGCAAGGGCCTGCATGTGGGCCACCCGCTGGGGTATCTCGCCACCGATGTGGTCAGCCGTTATCACCGCATGAAGGGTGAGAACGTGTTGCATGCCATGGGCTATGACGCCTTTGGTCTTCCTGCCGAGCAGTACGCCGTACAGACCGGCCAGCATCCACGCATCACCACCGAACAGAACATCGCCAACATGCGCCGCCAGTTGCATCGCATGGGTCTGAGCTTTGATAACCGTCGCTCCTTCGCCACCATCGATCCGGGTTATGTGCGTTGGACCCAGTGGATCTTCTCACGCATCTATGACGCTTGGTATGACGAGGAAGCCGTCAATCCGAGCGGTTCCAAAGGCTGCGCAAGACCGATCAGCGAGCTGGTCGAACAGTTCGAATCCGGTGCGCGCGCCATTCCGGGTTGTGAGGGCAGGTCCTGGGCCGACTTGAATGAAGCCGAACGGGCGGATGTGCTCAACGACTTCCGTCTGGCATACATCTCTAAGTCCCCGGTCAACTGGTGTCCGGGACTGGGTACCGTGCTCGCCAACGAGGAGGTCACCGCCGAAGGCAAGTCCGAACGAGGCAATTTCCCGGTGTTCCAGCGCGAGCTACGCCAATGGTCCATGCGCATTACCGCCTACGGTCACCGTCTGATCGAGGATCTCGACGGCATCGATTGGCCGGAAAAAGTCAAGCTGATGCAGCGTAACTGGATTGGCGAGTCCCATGGCGCCTCCGTGCATTTCACCGTCGAAACCCCGAACGGTATCAGGGACATGGAGATCTACACCACTCGTCCCGACACTCTGTTCGGCACCACATTCGCCGTCGTGTCTCC